>Ga0315291_10003680_pt1 | contig 19802 bp, 17 predicted proteins | sample YL17G12_20_MG_FD_203070 | JGI IMG/M metagenome (GOLD analysis project Ga0315291, IMG submission 203070) | Sediment microbial communities from Yellowstone Lake, YNP, Wyoming, USA - YL17G12_20 | ecosystem: Environmental > Aquatic > Freshwater > Lake > Sediment | place: USA: Wyoming | collected...
TCATGGTGCACGTCGGGACGGGGGAGATCGCGGTTGAGCTAGAGCGAAACGTCTCGGCGACGGTGGCCGCGTCGGTCGGGCTGGGCGACGTCGACGTCTCCGGCTTCCCTGGGATGACGCTCATCCGGCAGGGGTTCGTCGGCAAGACGGCGAGCGCCGTCCTCGGGAGCGGAGCGGCGAAGCTCACCCTCGCCGTCGGGATCGGCGAGATCGGCGTTCACCCCCTCGCCCCGTAAGCGGGGGGCTCTGGGAGCTTGAAGGGAGACAACATGCCAGGCCATGAGGATCGAACGGTCGTTCTAGAGACGGGGAGCTTCTCCGTTGCCGAGTTGGAGGCAGCGTTCGCCGCGCTCCCGGTCGACATCTCCTTCGTCGACAAGGACGACACCGTCCGCTACTTCAACCCCACCCCCGGCCGGATCTTCGCGCGGACGAAGGCCGTCGTCGGCCGGAAGGTCCAGAACTGCCACCCAGCGAAGAGTGTCCACGTCGTCCAGCGGATCCTCGACGACTTCCGCGCGGGAAAGCGCAACCAGGAACAGTTCTGGATCGACCTGCACGGGAAGTTCGTCCACATCCGCTACGTGGCCGTTCGCGGGCCAGGCGGGGAGTACCTCGGCTGCCTCGAGGTAAGCCAGGACATCGCGCCCCTGCGTGAGATCCGCGGGGAGAAGCGCCTCCTCGACGATTGAGCCGGGGCGGGATGTCCGGCGGGAAGGATCTGTTCCGCATCGAAGCGGCGACTCCGACGGATCGGCGCTGGATGCTCGATCGCCTCGTGGAGACCGCGTTCCTCACCCTCGGCCCGGTGCGCTCCCGCAGTCTAGCCCCCGCCGCCGTCCGGAAGCGGGTCGTCGAGGAGACCGCCGGAATCGAAGGGCCGGGCGGACTCCCCCATCAGGCCTTCGTCGCCCGGGACCGGCGCGGCTGGCGAGCCGGGTACGTCTGGGTGGCGGAGATCCGTGAGGAGTTCACCGGGCGGCGGCAGGCGTTCATCCTTGAGCTGTACGTCGCTACACGCCATCGGCGCCACGGTCTAGGACGACTCCTCCTCGCCGAGGCCGAGCGCTGGGCAGAAGGGCGAGGGCTGAAGCGGATCGCCCTCAGCGTGGCCGAGCACAACGCCCCGGCGCGAGCCCTCTACACGTCCCTGGGCTACGAACCCGAGACGCGGCGGATGGGGAAGGACATCCAGGGGGGACGGACCGGAGCGCCGTCCGTCCCGCCTCGGTCGAGGGCAGGTTGACGGGGCCGGAGCGATCCGATGACAACGGGCCCATGAGTCGTCACCTCGAGAGGAAGGCCCACTACCCCCGCCGACGACTTCTGCGTCTCCTCTTGAGAGGGCTTATTCACGCCGCTCTTGCCACGCTGACGCGGTTCGAGGTCGAGGGACGGGAGAACGTACCGCGAACCGGCCCTCTCCTCGTCGCCGGAAACCACTTCCATTTCATCGATCCGGTCGCCCTGATACGAGCGATCCCCCGACCCCTCGAGTTCGTCGGCGGCCTGCGGATGCCGTTCGCGCCGCGCTTCGTCACCTTCCTCCCCCGCCTCTGGGGCTACTACGCGGTCAAGCGCGGGACGCCGTCAAGGGAGGCCCTCCGCGCGGCAGAGGACGTCCTGCGGCAGGGCGGGGCGATCGGAATCTTCCCTGAGGGGGGCTCCTGGGCGACCGTCCTCCGTCCCCCGCGGGGCGGGGCGGCCTTCCTCGCCACGAGGACCGGGGCCCTCATCGTCCCGGTCGGGCTTGACGGTCTGCCCGAGATCTTCCCGAGCCTGCGCCGCCTGCGCCGCGCCAAGGTGACGATCCGCATCGGGGCGCCGATCGGACCGTTCACGGCCGAGGGGAAGGGTCGCGAGCACCGCGCGGCGCTCGACAGGATCGGCGACGAGATCCTGCGCGCCGTCTCCTGCCTCATCCCCCCCGAGCGCCGCGGCCACTACTCCGACGACCCGGCCCTGCGCGAGGCGGCGAAGAAGGTCGAGCACTACCCCTGGGACGACGCGCCCGAGGTGTAGCCGCTTGCCGCCGCTCGCGCGGCTCCGCCTCGCGGATGCAAGAACGGAATCAGCCCGCGGTCGTGGGACAGGAACTCGTACAAGGCGGCGTTGGGTAGCCAGCGGGCCTCTGCCCCTCGGATGATGTACCAGGGATGCGGTCATGGGCGATTCTTCTCAGGCCGGAGCTGGCTTCGTATAATGTGAACCAAGGAGGTTCCCGCATGAAGCTGACTCTCCTCTCGGTTGTCGCGGTTGTAGCTTTCACCCTGGGCGCGTTCCCCGCTTCCGAGACCGTGACGAACAACAGTGGCAGTGCCGCGACCGGCGTCACTGTGCAGTTCTCCGCCAAGGTGACTGTGACAAGCTGGGATACGGCGGTTTTCCCTAAGGCTGAACCCACTGGCCGCGCCCAGTCCTTTGTCTTCAGCGGAGGAAGCCTGGCGAAGGGAGGTCGGTTCAAGCTCTCCTGGAATCCATCGTCTGCTTCGATCGCCAGCATCAAGTGGACCTCCAAGTCAAGCGCGGCGCCCTCTGCATCCACCGAGGCGCCGGCCATTGAGCGTGAGGTGGCGACGCTTTCCGCAACGCTGACGGCTGCAAGTGGCGCGACGCTGGTCGCCAGCGTGCGGCGAGAGATCGAGCGCCACGTGTTGCCGTTCCAGGTGCTGTATGAGGTGACTCTGCCCCCGGAGCTCGGCGGTACCTCAGTCTTCTGGGACACAGACACACGGGTTGACAGCGACGGCAATGGGGATGCCGCCAGTGACGCCGACGTTCAGGGACCCCGTCTTGACCTCACCTTCGTGGAGAACTACAACCCCACCGTCTCGCTGCATGCTGTTGATGCTGCGTCAGGAACGACCTACACCTGGGAAGACATGGTTCGGAACGACTTTCTGGTCGGTCAGGCCGTCTTGCTTGAGGGCGTCAGGCTTCTCGCTGCAAGTGGGGTGGAACCTCAATCTGCGGCTCAGGCTAAATGGATCCAGCTGCACATGGAGCAGAACTCGCTTGACTACATGACCGAGTACACGGCCGCTCTCCAGAATCCAGAGAGCCTTTCGACCCAATTCGTCCCGCAGAACGTCGGGAAGTACGTCATATCGCTTGGGCCTCTGCCTGCAGCTCTCGGAACCCATGAGGCGGCCGTTGCTGCCTGGGTCGTCGAGGACGCAGTAGCAGGAAAGTCGGTCGGAATACTCATGGGTGACGTCTGGAATGACTACTTCGATGACCAAGGGCGCCGGATCGAAGGGGCCGGAACCTGGTTCACAGATGAAGAAGCGAAGGAGAAGCTTCGCTACCTCTCCAGCGAGGGCCTCGACACAATTGGCGTCCACGCTGGTATCGTCCTGGACAGGACACTGCCAACCCCTCATCTGACCTCTGAGGCTCCGAATCTCCTGAGTGATGCGGACTTGAGGGATGTGCTTAACGGAATCCCAGATCCACACCTTGCAATCCAGACCTTTGTCAGCCTGCTAGCCGACCCGCAGTGGGGAGATGAGGGTGCTTGGGTCCGTTTCGATGCGCTGTCCAGAACCTACTTCGAGGCCTACTTCCCGCAGTACAAAGCTAGAGTCCTGGAACTCGCAGCCTTGGCGAGCACTTGCGGTGTCTCCAGCCTCACGATTGCCCAAAACCATCCATATCTCTGGGGACTCGGGGGAATCAGCAATCGCAGCATGGCGACAGGCCGATGGGTGGCGCAGCAATGGGCCGAGATGGTGAAGGCTGTCAAGCAGGTGTTTTCGGGGGAAGTCGGCCTGTCTGTTCCAGGGCCGGGCACCGCCGGATCGGAACCTCTCCGGGGCATTGCTGACTTCATCGACTTCACAATGGGCGGCTACTGTTACTGGGGAGACTGCTCGCAGCAGAAGAGGATCTCCGCGACGCGCACGGCGGAAGAGCTTCAAGCTGCGCTTGAATCCTTCTACTGGGCGGCGGTCGAGCCGACCTCGAAGGAGTTTGGAACTCCAATCCTCTTTCCAGTCGCAGCTGCCAGCTTCAAGGGAGCTGCAAGGGTTTATGCAGCTGCAGGTCACGAGCAGAGTGCCTACAAGTCGTGGAGACCGGAGTTCGCTCTCGGAGGCTACGGAGACGAGATTCTGAACGGCTCCGCAATGGCACCCTTTGAGCCCAGTTTCAGAGACCAGTCTCTCCTGCTGGAGGCTCTGCTTCCCGTGCTTGCTGCGATGCAGAGCGTCGACGCAGTCTACTTCTGGGGAGAATACTGGAAGCTACTGAGCTTCGAGGACTTCGCGCCTCAGAACGAACTCGAACTACATGCGGCAAACAACGTCTCGCTCCAAGGCAAGCCCGCGTTTCAGGTAGCCAAGCTTTGGGCAAGTATTCTCGCTCCGAACGATCGCAACCTCTATCGGCACGTTCAAGCGCCGAAAGCCAACAACTCGGCGCCCGGCTGCCCGGGACCTCGGCTGGGAGGATCTGCCGGAGACACACCCTACGTCACTCTCGAAGTCAGAGAGGTGCTGGCGGAGGACTGCTCGGAGAATGAGCTCATCGTCTCGTATACACCGAAGGTTGCTGACGATTTCGGCGGGCTCTTCAAGGGCGTCTCGCTGGTGGGCTTCCCGGAGGAGGGCCGCGAGGAGAGCACGGCTCTCTCTTTCCGCTACAAGACCGACAACCCAGCACTGCTCATGTACCTGACTCTGTGGGACGGTGATGGAGAAGCATTCACCTACGATGTCCCCGATAACCAGAGCATCCTGGGGGACGGCGAGTGGCACGAACTTGTGGCCCCACTTGACCTCTTCATCTTCGGAGGATTCGACTCCCCCGAGACAGGCAACAAGGTGCTCGACCTCGCGACTCTGAAGAAGCTCGCGATCAACCTAGTCGACATGAACGGCGTGGGCCGCACGACGACGCTCCACCTGAAGAACATTCAGCTGATCCGCGCCGCAGCGACGGAGGTGACGAGCGAGGCCCCGGACTGGGAGGCAGTGGCATACGCCCGCAGCTACCCCAGACCTGTCAGTCCGATCAAGCTGTACCTGGAGAGCGTTCAGGTTCCCGTAAGCAGCGGCCAGCACTGGGGACTTCCCGGCAGCGACGTGAAGGGCATCAAGCTGTTTGCCGACCAGGCGGGGTTCTGGATTAGATGGGAGACGTACGATCCCGATATCTCAGGCAAGTACCGCTACGCGAACCACCTCCGTCCACCGACGCGGGACGGGACTCTCATGACAGTCGTCGTCTCTCCAGCCACTGGCGAAGCGCACCTGACGTTGGACTGCGGCCAGGGCTCGCTCGACCTTGATTCGAGCATCCGGCTGGTAGTGCTGACGGATGATTCTCTCACCATCCTGATTCACGGCAGCGCGCTCCCGTGCGGCGGCTCAGTGCAAGACCTAATGGGTTGGGATCTTGTCGCCGCGCTTCTCTACGGCAGTTCTTGGGAGTGGTATGAACTGCCGGCGACACTCGGGCAGGGCCGCCAAGGGATGGGCCAGTGGGCGCAGAGTCCCGCCACAGGGAGGAGTTTTCCCGGCGTGAGTGCAAGTTGGTCCCAGATTGAAGTCCCGGGACTGATCTCCGCGGTCGCGGAGTGGGACGGGAAGCTGCTAATGCTCGAGTGGGAGACAGCCAGGCTGCGGGCGTGGCCGGAGAGCGGGGGTAGGGTCGAGCTCTTCGCCACGATCCCCTATTCAGGCCTCTTCTTTCGAACGTCCGGGATGCTGGTGCGAGACGACACGCTGTACACAACGCTGACCTCCTTTCGGGACGGCATTGCTGGCTTCAGCTTGACGACCGCTCAGGAATCGGAGCCGTTCGAGATCAGCCCTCCAAGAACCATCACCGCCACCGAACTGGCGGGGCTGCTCGAGTCTGAGGGGAGGATCTACATCCTCGGCTACGCAGGGTCGTCCGGGCGCCAGGCCCTGGCTGTCTACGATATCGCGCAGGACCGCATCTCGTATGAGAAGCTTGTTGGAAAGGATAGCGGCGAGCTGATTGGGTTGATTCGATACGACGGTGCTCTGTACAGCCTGGCTGTGGAGAAGAAGGCGATCGTCCGTCTCGATCTCACTGGGACAATGGCGGTGCCGCAGATTGTCTGCTCTGTCTCGGATCTAGTGCCGGCGATGACGGGTGGAGCGCCGTGGGCGTTTTACTTGAGCGATACGCTCGTGTGCCTGGGGGAGGTAACTCCGTCTGGGACAACGATCCTGCACCTGATCAGACCGTCAGCATCGCTGCTAGCGCCACTCGACTAGTCAGGGATTCCAGCGCTCGCCACCGCATACCTGGCGCGTGTGCCCTACGGTCATTCGCACTGGTAGCCTGACCGCTTGCCAACGGCCCTCCCCTGTTCTATCGTGGGACCGTCTTCTTCATTCTCAAGGAGGAGGGGATCATCGTGAGAAAGGATGCGGGCACCGGCGCTTCGACGAAGCGGGAACGGGTGGCGTGGTACCTGTACGATTTCGGGAACTCTGCCTACGCCTCGATCATTCTGCTCGCCGTCTTCGCCGTTCGCTTCCAGGACGTGATCGTGGGAGGGGCGCGGGGATCGTGGCTGTGGGGCCTCGCCCTGGGGATCGCCATGCTGGTCGTCGCCCTCCTCTCCCCGCTCCTGGGAGCCCTTGCCGACTTCACCGCGTCGAAGAAGCGCTTCCTCGGCTTCTTCACGGCCATGTCCTGCGTCTTCACCGGCGCCCTCTTCTTCGTCGGCAAGGGCGACATCGTCCTCGGCATGATCCTGTTCATCCTCGCGGAGATCGGCTACCGAAGCGCCCAGGTCTTCTACGACGCGCTCCTGCCGGAGATCGCGACCGAGAAGGAGATCGGACGCGTCTCGGGCCTGGGGTGGGCGATCGGCTCGGTCGGCGGGATCCTGATCGCCGTCATCGTGACCGTCCTCCTGAACGCGATCGGCGGGGAGCTCGTCACCCGGGCGACCTTTCTCCTCACCGCCGCCTACTTCGCCCTGTTCTCCCTTCCGACCTTCCTCTGGCTGCGCGAGCGGGGGACGCCGCAGAAGCTTCCAAAGGGCGAAACCCTCCTCCGGCACACCCTCCGCCGTCTCGGGACGACGCTCCGCGCGATTCGGCACTTCCGCGAGTTCGCCAAGTTCCTCCTCGCCTTCCTCGTCTACAACGATGGGGTCATCATGACCCTCAACTTCGCCGCGATCCTCGGGGGCGTCTTGTACGGGCTCAGCCCGAAGCAGCTCCCGCTCTTCTCGGTCCTCGTCCAGGTGACGAGCGTGCTGGGCGCCTACCTCTTCGGCCGCATGGCCGATCGGACGAGCGCCAAGCGCTCGCTCGTGATCTCCCTTCTCCTCATGGTCGCGGCCACGGCCTGGCTCTACTTCAACCAGTCCCTCCCGATGTTCTTCGTCATCGGCGCCTTGTCCGGCTTCGCCCTGACCGGGGTGCAGTCCGTCAGCCGGACGATGATCGGCCTCCTCGCCCCCGCCGGACGGAGCGGCGAGTTCTACGGGTTCTTCTCCGTCGCTGGCCGAACCTCGTCGTTCATCGGCCCGACGGTCTTCGGGATCGTGGCCGCCGGCATGGCACAGGTCTACGAGCGAGGTGGAACAGACGCGACCCTCGCCAGCCAGCACGGCCACCGGATCGCCGTCCTCTCCATCCTCGCCTTCCTCATCGTCGGCCTGGTCCTCCTCCTGTGGGTGAACGAACGGAGGGGGCGGGATGCGAGCCGTTCGCCGGCAGCAGCGACGGCACGGACTCCGTGACAGCTCCTCTTCCGGACGGCTTCCTCCTCCGCCCTGCCACGTGGGAGGACCTTTCGGCGGTCGTGGCCCTGTTCAACGCCTGCGATCACCGCTTCAGCGGAGAGGACGAGCATACGGAGGGAGGGGTGAGGGAGAACTGGGCGACCTTCGGGTTCGATCTCGCCCGCGACGCGCGGGTCGTCCTCGATCCCACGGGGCGCCTCGTCGGGTACGAGCACGTCTGGGACACCGCCCCGCCCCACGTCCGATTCTCCCTCACCGGCCGGGTCCACCCCGAGGCGATGGGGAAGGGGACCGGGACGACGCTCGTCCGCTGGGGTGAGCAGCGCGCCCGCGCGTCCGTCTCCCTCGCGCCGGAGGGGAGCCGCGTCGTCCTCCGTGCGACGCTCTTCGAGGAGGACGCCGCCGGGCGGGCCCTTCTCGACGCCGAGGGATTCATGGCGGTCCGTCACTCCTTCCGAATGGCCGTCGACTTGGACAGCCCCCCGCCTCCGCCCGCGTTTCCAGAGGGGCTCCGTGTCCGCCCCTTTGCCCCAGGGAAGGACCTCGAGGCGACGGTCGCCGCTGAAGAGGAAGCCTTCCGCGACCACTGGGGGTTCGTCGAGCACCCCTTTGCCTTCAAGGTCGAGCAGTGGCGTCGCCGGATGGAGACCTCCCCGAGCTTCGACCCGTCCCTGTGGTTCCTCGCCCTGGACGGGGAGCGGATCGCCGGTCTCATCCTTTGCGAGTCGAGTGCCTCGGATCCCGCCCTGGCCTTCGTCGACACCCTCGCCGTCCGCAGGCCGTGGCGCCGACGCGGGCTCGGCCTTGCCCTCCTCCGTCACGCCTTCGCCGCGCTGCACGCGCGTGGACTTCGCCGGGCTGCCCTGTACGTCGACGGTGAGAGCCTGACCGGGGCGACCCGCCTGTACGAGAGGGCCGGGATGACGGTCGAGCGCCGGTTCGAGACGTGGGAACGCGAGCTGCATTCGGGTGTCGACCTCTCCACCCAGACCGCCCTGCCGCGCGATTGACAGGCCGCGTCCCTCCTGCTAGGCTCGCCCCGGAGGAGGGAACATGGACAAGATCTTGCGGATCGACATGGAGAAGCGGACGGCGCGGCTCGAGGCCGTCCCGGCGCGCTACCGGACGATGGGCGGGCGGTGGCTCACCTCGAGCCTCATCGCGGACGAGGTGCCCCCAACCTGCCACCCGCTCGGACCGCTGAACAAGGTCGTCATCGCGCCGGGGATCGTCACCGGGACCGCGGCTCCCACCTCGTCGCGCCTCTCCGTGGGAGGGAAGTCGCCCCTCACCGGGACGATCAAGGAGGCGAACGCCGGAACGCCGTTCGCCGCGAAGCTCGCCCGCTTGGGGATCAAGGCGATCGTCGTCGAGGGGCAGCCCGCGGAAGCGGACCGCTTCTGGATCGTCAAGCTGACGAAGGACGGCGCCTCGTTCCTCCCGGCCGAGCGCTGGACAGGCAAGGACCTCCACGACGTCTTTCCCCCGCTCGCCCGCGAGGTCGGCGGAGGGAAGGACGTCGCGACGATGGCGATCGGGATCGCCGGGGAGGCGCGGATGTCGGCGGCCGGGGTCTGCTTCGGCGACCTCGAGGGCCGACCAAGCCGCTACGCCGGGCGCGGCGGCCTAGGCGCCGTCCTGGGGTCGAAGGGCCTGAAGGGGATCGTGGTCGACGACGCCGGCGCACCGGGCGTGGAGATCGCCGACAAGGAGGTCTTCGAGGGCGGAAGGAGGAAGGTCGCCGCGGCGCTCACCTCCCACGCGATCACGAAGCCCAAGGGCGCGCTGAACACCTATGGGACCGCCGTCCTCGTGAACATCATCAACGAGACGGGCGGCCTGCCGACGCGCAACTTCCGTGAGGGGCGGTTCGAGGGGGCAACGAAGGTCGCTGGCGAGGCGATCTTCGCCGGGAACAAGGAGCGAACCGGGAAGGACGTGTACAACCACGCCTGCTCCCCAGGCTGCATCATCCAGTGCTCGAACACCTGGCACAAGAAGGACGGGACCGAGCACGTCTCGTGCGTCGAGTACGAGTCGGACTGGGCGTTCGGCGCGAACTGCGGGATCGACGACCTCGACACGATCGCCGAGCTCATCCGCCTGTGCAACGGCCTCGGGCTGGACACGATCGAGACGGGCGGCGCTCTCGGCGTGGCGATGGAGGGAGGGGCCTGCCGATTCGGTGATGGGAAGAGGGCAATCGAGATCCTCACCGAGATCGGGAAAAAGACCGCCCTCGGCCGGGTCCTCGGGAACGGCGCGGCGACCACAGGGCGGGTCTTCGGCGTCGTCCGCGTTCCCGGCGTGAAGGGACAGAACATGCCGGCGTACGAGCCGCGGGCGATCAAGGGGATCGGGGTCACCTACGCCACCTCCACGATGGGGGCCGACCATACCGCGGGGTACACGATCTGCCCGGAGGTCCTTGGGGTCTCGGGGAAGGTCGACCCTCTCGACCCGGACAAGGCGAAGCTCGCCCAGGGTTTCCAGCAGGCGACCGCGTTCCTTGACGCGACCGGACACTGCCTCTTCATCGCTTTCGCCGTCCTCGACATCGCCGAGGGCCTTGCCGGGATGGTCGAGGAGTGCAACGGCGTCCTGGGGACGGCGTGGACGACGGACGACATTGCCCGCCTGGGGGCGGAGATCCTGAAGATCGAGCGCGCGTTCAACAAGGCGGCCGGCTTCAGCGAGGTCGACGACCGGCTCCCGGAGTTCATGAAGAGGGAGCCCCTCCCGCCGCACAACGGGGTGTGGGACGTCCCGGACAAGGCCCTCGACCGGGTCTACCGCGCGTAGTGGAGAGCCGGCCGGTCGAGGTCCACCTCTACGGAAGTCTGCGACGGTTCGCGCAGGAGCGCGATCCGGCAGCGGACTCGGTCGTCTTCGTCCCTGTGGCAGAGGGGGAGACGATCGGGGCCCTCGCCGCGCGAATTGGGATCCCCTTCGAGGAGATCGGGAGGAACGTCTTTCTTGACGGCGCGCTCTCCTCACTCAGCCGGGAGGTGCGGGGAGGGGAGCGCCTCGCCCTCTTCCCGCCAGACATGAACCTCCTCTACCGCTGGTACTTTCCCCAGTACGGGAACGAGGGATGATCGAGGTCGAGGCCCGGCTGTACGCGACCTTCGGGGCACGAGCCGGGACGGCGGTCCCAGGAGAGCCCGTCCACGTCGCGCTTCCGGCCGGGGCGACGGTCGCCGACCTCCTCGCCTGCCTCGGCCTTCGGCCGGAGGAGGTGCGGATCCTCCTCGTGAACGGGCGCTCCCAGCCGCCAAGTCACCCCCTCGCCGGCGGGGACCGCGTCGCCCTCTTCCCTCCGGTCGGCGGAGGGTAGGGAACCCAAGGACGTATCATCCGGCCATGGCGATCCGGGCCGCGCTCTTCGACATGGACGGGACGATCTGGGAGTCCCCGGTCGACTGGATGCAGGTCCGGCAGGCGATCGGGGTCCCCCCTGAGGCGCGAACGATCATCTCCTACCTCTCCACCGTCTCACCGGAGGAGCGGGCGCGGGGGATGGCCGTTCTCGAGCGCTACGAGGCCTCGGGGGTCGAGGCCGGGTGCGCGATGCCTGGAGCGAACGAGCTCGTCGCCTTCCTGCGAAGCCGGGGAGTCCCAACGGCCCTTGTGACGAACAACTCCCGCGCGAGCGCTTCGGCGACCCTCGACCGGATCGGCTGCCGCTTCGACCGCGTCTTCACGCGCGAGGACGGGGCGCTCAAGCCCGACCCGGAGGCCCTCCTCGCTCCACTCCGCGCTTTGGGCTTCTCCCCGGACGAGGCGGTCGCGCTCGGGGACTCCTTCCTCGACCTAGCGGCCGCTCACGGGGCAGGGATCCGGGAGATCGTCCTCGTCGCGCCGAAGGCGTGGTCGAGGTCCCGCTTCCCGGCAGGCGCCGTCTTCCATGAGGTCACGGACCTCTTCGCAGCGAGGAAGCTTCTGGAATGCCTTCTGGACGGACGACGCCCGCGCGGATCCCGCTAGGCGATCGTCCCTTCCCTCGCAGGGGTCCTGATCGTCTTCGACTCGGAGACCCAGAACTCCTCGGCGAGGACGGACATGATGTGCTCGTCCTGGTAGTGGCCGTCCCGCCAGATCGCCTGGCGCCGCGTCCCTTCCCTCTTGAACCCCGCCTTCTCGTAGCAGCGCTGGGCGCGCGCGTTCTCGGCGAAGACCTCGAGCTGAACGCGGTGCAGGTTCAACTCGCCGAAGGCAAAGCGCAGGACCGTCCGCGCAACGTCCGTCCCGTGCCCCTTTCCCCAGTAGGCCTTCTCTCCGAGGACGATCCCGAAGACGGCGCTGCGGTGCGTCCAGCTGATCTGGTGCAGGCCGACGTTCCCGATGTGGACCCAGCCGGCGTCCGTCTTGGCGTCGACCCCGAAGATGTAGTTGTCCTTCTGGTGGAGCTGGTTCTCGAACCACTGCTCCTCGCTCGCCCGCGACATCGGGGCGAAGACGAGGAGGTACTGGCGCACCTCCGGGTCGTTGAACCAACGGACGAAGGTCGGGATGTCCTCCCGCTCGATTCCGCGCAGCCGGACTCCCTCTCCGTACAACATGGCTTCCTCCCTTCGTCGGCTGGAGCATCCTAGCGGGCAGGCACCGAGTTGGGAAGCTCCGCCGGGTCAGGTCACTTCGTCCTGCGGCGGCGGGCCACTAGCCCTCGAGCCAGATCGCCCCAAGGTCGATCACATAGATCGGGAGGGCCACGAACCCCATCACCCCAGCGCGCATCCCCTCGAGAAGGTGTGGGTCCTGGATCCACGCGCAGACGGCCTCGTCGGCGATGTGGGTCTGGACCATGGCGTAGATAGCCTTCCGCTCAGTGAGATCGAACGTGTCCTTCCCCCGTGCGAGGAGGTCACGCAGGAAAGGGCTCGTGTACTGCCAGTAGTAGTCCGAGGTCCCGTCCGCCTTGATGCGCTCGAAGCCCTTGAAGTTCGCTGCCGGTTCGATCCCCTGGTCGTGCCCGATCACGGTCATGTCGTAGTCGCGCTGGTTGTAGACGCGCGCCAGCCACCCGGAGCTGAAGTCGACGAGTTCGAGCGTGCACTCGATCCCGACCTGGCGCAGCTCGTCGGCGATCACCTCTCCGGCTCGGACGTGGATCTCGTACTGCTGGGGGAGGACGATCGTCGCCTTGAACCCGTTCGGGTAGCCGGCCTGGGCGAGGAGGGCGCGCGCCCTAGCTGGATCGTGCGGGTACCTCCCGGTGAGGTCGACGTAGTAGGGGTTGAGCGGGCAGGCGTGCGACCCGATCGGGGTCCCCCACTCCGCCTTGAGGTCCGTCGCAGCGATGATCGCGGTGCGGTCGATCGCGTAGGAGATCGCCTGACGGACGAGCAGCTTGTCGAACGGCGGCCGGGCGTTGTTCATCGCCAGGAGCTGAGCGAGGTTCATCGGGCCCGAGACGACCTTGAACCGTGGATCCCCTTCGAGTTGCAGCGCGCTCTCAGCCAGCATTCGGTCGACGAGGTCAAGATCCCCTGCCTGCAAGGCGGCGAGGGAGGCCGCGGCGTCGGAGATGAACCTCACGACCACCCGTTCGAGGCGGGGAAGGCCAGCCTGCCAGTAGGTTGGGTTACGGACAAAGGTTAGGTGATCCCCTGGAACCCACTCCTCAAAGACGAACGGACCGGTCCCGACCGGATGGGTGCGCAGGGCCTCCAGGTTCGCTCCCTCAGGGAGGATTCCCACCCCCTTCGCGGAGGCGAGGTATCCCACAAGCGGCGCTCCCTTGCCCTTGGTGACGAAGCGCACCGTTCTCTCGTCCACCACGACGACCTCACGCAGGAAGTCGAACGAGGAGGCGTTCGGCGAGGCGACGGCCGGAGAGAGGAGCTGGTCGAAGGTGTACTTCACGTCCCCGGCATCAAACGGGGTTCCGTCGTGGAAGAGGACTCCGGACCGCAAGTGGAAGGTGTACGTCGCCCCTCCCTCCACCTCCTCGACCTCGTAGCTCTCGGCAAGGAGCGGGATGAGGTCCCCGTCCGCGGTGTAGCGGAGCAGGGTCTCGTAGACGTTGTACGTCATGAGCTGGTAGCTCACCGCAAGCGGCGTGGTGATCAGACACAGGCCGTTCGGCTCGGCCTGGACGGCCAGGGAGAGCGTCCCTCCGATGGGCTGGGCGAGGCTTGCCCCACCCCAAAGCAGGACCGCAGCGGCAACGAGAAGCGAAGTAGAAGGACGAACACTCATCGGATCCCCCTTCTCAAAGGAAAGACAAGACAGGCGGCTCGCGTTCGGACTGACAGGATCTACCGTGTGGCCTAGTCTACTGATCCCTCCGACGTCTCCTCTCTGTCACACCCGGTAGGACCTAGGATATCCGAGCTCGGGTGGTCCGGCCAGGAGGAAGCCGGCCAGGGAGCCACGGGTCGAGAAGGTCGCGCAGGCCGTCCCCCAGGAGGTTCGCCCCGAGGACGGCGAGAAAGATGGCAAGGCCAGGGAACACAGCGAGGTGCGGCGCGATCCCGAGGAAGGTCTGAGCCTCGCGGAGCATCCGCCCCCAACTCGGAGAGGGGGGCTGCGTCCCCAGGCCGAGGTAGGAGAGGCCCGCCTCGGCAAGGATCGCCACCGCAAACTCGATCGTCGCCTGGACGATGAGGGGAGAGAGGACGTTGGGAAGGATATGGCGCAGGGCGACCGCGGTGCGGCGGCGGCCGACCGCGCGCGCGGCGGCGACGTAGTCGAGCTCCCGCACGACAACAACCCCGCTCCGAGCAAGGCGCGCGAAGAGAGGAATGCTGGCGATGCCGATCGCGACCATGCTTGTCACCACGCCCTTCCCCAGGGACGCCCAGAGGAGAAGGGCCGTAAGAACCGCCGGGAAGGCGAACAGGACGTCCATCCCGCGCATGGCGACCTCATCCGCGGCCCATCCGCCCAGGCCTGCCCAGATCCCTACGGCCGTCCCGAGGAGGAAGCCGATTCCCACGGCCACGAGGCCGACGAGGAGCGTGACCTGGGCGCCAACCATCACTCGGGAGAGGACATCCCGGCCGTACTGATCCGTTCCCAGGAGATGACGAAGGCTTGGGCCCTGCAGGCTCGCCGGGATCTCCTGCCCGATCGGGTCGTATGGGGTCCAGACGAGGCTCAGGAGGGCCGTTCCCGCGATGAGGACGAGGACTGCGCTCCCGATCAAGAGACTCGGGCGGCGCCGGGGGCGAGTGCGCCTGCGTCGGATCCCTCGCGTCGTCGCACAAGACGGCTTCCCCATCTCACTCCAGCCGGACCCGCGGGTCGAGGAGGGCGCACCCCAGGTCGACGAGGAGGTTCACCCCCACGACCAGGGCCGCGATGAGAAGGACGATGTCCTGAACGACAGGGAGATCCCGTTGACTGATGGCCTGGAAGGCGAAGCGGCCGAGGCCGGGCAGGTAGAAGACGTTCTCGATGATGATCGTCCCGGCGAGGAGGGCGGCAAACTGCATTCCGACCGATGTGACGACCGGAAGGAGCGCGTTGCGCAGCGCGTGCTTCCAGAGCACCACCCGCTCAGAGAGTCCCTTCCCCCGCGCGGTGCGCAGGTAGTCCTGGTGAAGGACATCGAGCATCGCTGCCCGGGAGAGGCGGGCGACGACCGCAGCCCGGATTGCCCCCAGCGCCAGAGCGGGAAGGAAGAGGGAGCGTACGGCGCCGAGGGCACTCTCTGACCAGGGGACGAACCCGCCGGAGGAAAGCCATCCCAGACGCACGGCAAAGACGAGGATGAGGAGGATTCCGAGCCAAAAGGCGGGAACGGCAAGGCCAACTTGAGAGAGAAGCATCACCCCGTAGTCCCCGGGACGACCCCGGTGGGTCGCCGCGAACAGGCCGAGGGGAATGCCGATAAGGACTGCGATCGCGACAGCCAGCCCGGCCAAGGGGACGGTGACCGCAAGACGGGAAGCCACGAGCTCGCCGATCGGAACGCCGTACTGAAGGGACTCGCCGAGGTCTCCCGTAAGGAGGCCGCGGGCCCAGGCCGCGTACTGAACCGGAAGGGGACGGTCAAGGCCGAGGTCCTGACGCAGCCGCGCGAGGGTCTCCGGCACGGCCTCCATCCCGAGCATCACCTGCGCCGGGTCGCCCGGAAGGACGCGCATCGCGAGGAAGACGAGGATCGAGACGAGGAAGAGAGAGATCACGAGGCCGATCAGGCGCCGCACAACGTACGCGATCACGATCCTGCCCCTTTGAACTCCGCAACGGCCATGAGGTACGAGGCGATGATATCCGATTCCCGCGCGTCGGGATCGCAAGCAGGCTCCGCCCGCAGCGAGGCCCCTGGGATCCGCCGCACGGAGGGAGATGCGCTCGTCCCAGGGCAGGCCGGGACACCACCCCCTTCAACCCGTCCGTCGGCGAACCCCGGCGGTCTTCCGGGGAGAGGACCTCTGATCGAGGAGCGAAACCCGGACGGACGTTGGGGGTATGTAGGGCCGCAAGGGTGGTGAGAGCCTCCTACGACGCGGACCGCGGAAAGCCGCAACCACTCGAAGGCGGGACCCGGAAGGGTTCCGCCTTCCCTTTGCGATCGGAACCCCTTAGGAAGGCGGCGCGTCGACCGGAAAGCCGAGCCTCCGGAGGAGGGAGACGAGCTCGTCCAGGGAGCGGAAGATCCCGGCCTTGGCGTAGACGACTCTGCCTTGAGCGTCGACGAAGACGGTGAACGGGAAGATCGTCACCTGCCGGTCCATCCTGTTCACGGCGGGCTGGTAAGCCCGGGCAACGACCTTCTCCCCGTCGTACAGGACCGGGAACGTGATCCCTTTCTCGGCCGCCATCTCCGCGGCCCTCTTCCCCGAGCTCCCAGAGCAGATGGAGAGGAACCCCATCCGGTCCCCGTAGGTGCGGTAGAACTCCTGGAAGACCGGGAACTCCTTGACGCACAGGCCGCACCAGGTCGTCCAGAAGTCGATGACGACCGGCCGTCCGGCGTAACCAGCGAGGTCCCCTGCCCCGCCGGCGAGGTCGGGCAGGGAGAACCCCGGAGCCGTCCGGCCGACGATCGGGTAGCCGCTCGTCGCGCTGAGCCGGTCCATCTCAGAGAGCGTGGAGAGGTAGGACCACTGCCTGTAGCCAACCACGACAAGGACGACGGCGGCTGCAACGCCGAGGAGGAGCAGGGTCTTCATGGGGCGACAGGATACGCGGTCGGAGTCGGAACGCAACGGCACTCTCCGCTCTCCCCATCACCTACCGCTCGAGAAGCGATCACCACCTGGCCGAGAGAGACGCAACCATCCCCGCACGGGACCCGCTCGTTCGTCACAAAACGAAGGCCGGCGCGCTCGGCCTCGTGGCGCACGGCCGCCGAGATGGCGTCGTTGTAGGAGACCCCGCCAGAGAGGGCAATCACGCGGATCCCGGCCACCGCGGCCGCCTCCACCGCGAGGCGCGCTATCCCCCGCGCCAGGGCATCTTGGGCGGTCGCCGCGACGTCGGCTGCCGAGGTCTCCCTCCTCAGGGCGGCGAGGTCGCGAAAGAGGGCGACCGTGTCCAAGATCCTTCGGCCGTTCTGCTCGGCGAACCGGATCGGGACCTCGATCGGCCGCCCCGAGGCGGCGACCGCCTCGAGGCGCATCGCCGGCTCGCCCTCGTACGTCCGCTCCGCGCAGACGCCGAGCCAGGCCGAGACCGCATCCAGGAACCGGCCGGCGCTCGTCGTCCACGGGGCGCTCATCGTTCCCTCTGCCTGAAGTCGGACGGCGTACGCTTCGTCAGCCGCCATCCCGCGCCCTTGGAGAAAGGCCTCCGCTTCCTCAGGGCCAGTCCCGCCGGCAAGCAGGTAGGAGGCGGCCATCCTGAGCGGATGCCGCGTTGCGAGATCCCCTCCGGGGAGGCGGACCGGGGCGAGCGAGCCGACGCGTCGGATCCTGCCGTCGTTCGCCAGGAGGATCTCCCCACCCCAAGCCTCCCCGTCCCTGCCGTAGCCGTAGCCGTCGAGGACGACCCCCACGGCACGGTCGAGTCCATACTCGGCCATCACCGAGGCGAGGTGCGCTTCGTGGTGCTGGACCCGGACCAAACGAGCCCCGCTCGCCTGGGCGATCTCCTCGGCGAGACGGGTCGTGAGGAAGCGCGGGTGAAGGTCGCAGGTGACGACGCGCGGCATCCGGGCGTGGACCAGCTGCGAGAGGTGATCGACCGCCTGGCGGAGGTAGGCGTAGGTCTCGAGGTTGTCCACCGAACCGATGTGCTGAGAGAGGGTCACCGCCCCGCGGGCGTAGATCGCGAAGGTGACGTCGGTCTCCGGCCCGAGGGCGAGGATCGGATCCTCCCCAAGGTCGATCGGGATCGGCTCCGGGACGTGCCCACGCGAGCGCCGCAGGAACTTGAGCGTCCCTCCGCTCCAGCGCCGGACCGAGTCGTCGCAGCGGGCGACGATCCGCCGGTTGTGAACGAGGGTGTGGTCGGCGATCCCGACGAGGCGCGACCGGAGCTCCGAGGGCTCGATCAGCATGGGCCGGCCGGGGAGGTTCGCGCTCGTCATGACGAGCGCGCGGTCGAGGCAGGCGAAGAGGAGGTCGTGGAGGCCGGTGTAGGGGAGCATGACCCCGATCGTGTGCAGGCCCGGCGCAATCCCATCAGGGAGGGCCCCAGGGTGGCTCCGCAGGACGACGATCGGCCGGTCCGGCCCGCGGAGGGCGGCCCACTCCGCCTCGCTCACGTGCGCGATCCGCGGGAGGACGTCCTCGGTCGCCATCAGGGCGAACGGCTGCCCGGGCCGGCCGAGGCGAGAGCGGAGCGTCGAGACGACCTCCGCGTTCGTCGCATCGCACGCGAGGTGCGTCCCCCCGATCCCCTGCACGGCCACGACCTTCCCCTCAAGGAGGGCCTCGGCCGCGCGCTCGATCGCCCGCTTGGGGGAGCCATCGAAGGCGAGCCCCGGCCCGCAGGCTGGGCAGGCCGTCGTCTCGGCGTGGTAGCGCCGATCGGCAGGGGAGGTGTACTCCACGGAGCACGCCGGGCAGAGGGGGAAGTCGCTCATGGAGGTGTTCTGCCGGTCGTAGGGGAGGGACTCGACGACCGTGAACCGCGGGCCGCAGTCGGTGCACGAGGTCGCCCAGTACCCGAGGTAGCGCGTCTGCCCGCGCAGGTCGGAGAGGCAGGCGGGGCAGGTCGCGACGTCCGGAGGGAGGGAGCCCATCCCGTCCCCGCCACGGCGCGAGAGGGCGATCTCGAAGGTCGTCTCGCCGCGAGGAGGCAGCGATTCAGCGCGAACCGACTCGATCCGAGCGAGGAGCGGTTTCTTCTCGACGAGGTCGCGGGCGAAGGCCTCGACCGCTGCCGTCTCTCCCTCGGCCTGGATCTCCACGCCGGCGTCGCCGAGGTTCGCCACCGACCCGCCAAGGCGGTGCTCGGCCGCCAGGCGCCAGACGAAGGGCCGGAACCCGACACCCTGCACGACTCCGGTCACGAGGAGGCGTCGTCGCTCGATCGCCATAGCGCCCTCTACGCTCCCACTGCTGGTGAGGCCTCCTCCGGGGCGCTCACTTCGACTCGGTCGACCGCGAGCTCCCGTCCAGAGACGACCTCCACCTCGCCCTTGCAGCGTGGGCAGGAGAGGATCGGGATCGCGAAGTGAAACGCCTCGTCCGTCAGGCGCTCCGCCGGTCCCTCGTACCCGCAGGAGGGGCAGCTCAGGCGAGCCTCCACCGGCTCGATCGACAACCTCGCCCCCTCCAGCCGCGTCCCCGCGGCGAGGAGCTCGAACGCGCCTTCCAGGGCGCGATCGGAGAGGACGAGGAGCTCGCCCTTGCGCAAGAAGACCGTCTCGATAACCCCTGGGACTCCCTCCAGGCGCGGGAGGAGGAGGGAGAGCAACTCCCTCACCACTGAGTACTCGTGCATTCGATCGCGAGGGCCCGGAGGAGATCATCGATCCCGCGGTTGTGACGGGCGTCGGTGAGCACGGCGACCCCGTGCGGGTTCACCGCGGCGTAGTCGCGGACGAGGGCCTGCGGGTCGACGCCCACCGCGTCGGCGAGGTCGACCTTGTTGACGACGACGAGGTCCGTCTGGGCGAAGATCTTCGGGTGCTTGCGCACCATGTCGTCCCCCTCGGTCACCGAGA
>Ga0315291_10003685_pt1 | contig 19781 bp, 23 predicted proteins | sample YL17G12_20_MG_FD_203070 | JGI IMG/M metagenome (GOLD analysis project Ga0315291, IMG submission 203070) | Sediment microbial communities from Yellowstone Lake, YNP, Wyoming, USA - YL17G12_20 | ecosystem: Environmental > Aquatic > Freshwater > Lake > Sediment | place: USA: Wyoming | collected...
TAGGATCAGGTATCCTGATAAAAGGATCATTATATCTATAGTTATGGTCAGTGGGATTATTAGTATTATTTGGAGGAATTATACAATTAAAAGGATGATTTAAGTATAAACCAGTTGTTCTTACTGAAGATGTAGTACTATTATAAGCTCCAATATCTTCATAAGTACGGAAGTTATTTATCATTCCTTTAGCAATAATACTTCTATTACCTTCTCGTGAACCTCTTAAAATTTCATAACCAACAACACCAGGAATATCAACCCCATCATTATCTTTTGGAAATGTTATGTTTTCAAAGTAAACTCCTAATATCCTAATATTAGGTATATCTACTTGCGAACCTGTTGAATTAATATTAGGTGTGTAATGAGGATCAATTGTATTATCAGGAAATTTGTGATGTCTTATTTTTTTACCACACAAATCATATAATCCAGATGCACCATTTGCACCTGTCCAACAATACTCACTAGGATTCCATATCTCTTCTTGATTATCTGGATAACTTTCTGTTGATTCCCAATAACCCATTTCACCAACTCTATTTACTATACCGCCATCTGGTAAAACTCTTTTACCACTTATTAATTCAGTACCAGGTATACTTACTGGTGGTGAAGTACTTGCTGTATTATAAACTTCAAATACTTGTTCTGTTTTTAATGGATCAGTAGCATCATAATATAAAATATTTTGACCATTATAATTTGTTGAATCTTCAGAATAAACATTTGTAGTTCCTGGAATAATAACATTCTGAGGTGGTCTTCCAGGAATGTGATAAGATGCAGACTTGTCTCCTGTATCATAAACCCAACGAATAAAGAAAGCATATACTTCATCTCTTAAGTAACTTGTTTTATTACCACCATTTACATAATAGTTAGCTGGATATTCTACAGATGCCCAACGTGCTCTGATTAAGTTTGCTAAAGGTTGATAATTAAAGTCAAATTTTGATGTTACACCTATTCTTAATAAATAATTGTTTACTTCAGCAATCTGTTCTGATGTTTCAAAAATAGGTGTTTGTAATGGTAAATCTGTTAATGGTATAGAAAGAGCATCTTCTTTAATTTGATCTAAAGTTATTCTATTAGTATTAGTAGAATAAACACCAATGAGTTTAGCAACAGTACCATTATTTATGCATTGTACTATTACTAATTCAAACTCATCAAAATTTTCTGAATCAGCATTTATTTCTAAGTCTAAAGAACCTTGTAAATCTTCAAAACTATATACAAATTGATAATTACTTTGAGAAAAATAATCTGTTATTTTTTGGCTTTTTATAGTATATGCAATCATTGCAAAGTAAGTACCATTTCGTAAGGTACCACCTGAGACACCTAAAGTTAAATTAAGACAAGGTGTCTGCATTAATCTTGCTAATCTTATTCTGTCACAATCTAAAATATTAATGTTTTCACAAAGCTCACAAGGATTATTTACAGTTATAGGAGTACATTTTTGTAGCCATGTAACACCAGGCCAAAGTATTTTATCAAAAGAATCATCAAAATTTGTATATTGATTAACAGTGCTTATATAATTACTTTGCACAACTGACCAAAAATATATAGAAGGATCAGGCCATGTTTGTGGATCTCCTATGTTTAAAAATCTATCAGGATTCAAACCATCAGCCCAATATACTTGCCAAGAACAATCTTCTTTTTCTTTAGAGGAACCTGATATTAAAAATCTTTTATCAAAACCTAAACATTTATCTTGTACTATAGGTCTATAAAAACATTTACTTTCTTCAAGTAAACCAATTTCTGACATAACAGGTACACCTTGGAGATCATGTCCCGCTGTATATATTACCCACACATCACTATATAAATGTATACCTCCTATAATATATTTATCTACTGCAGTAACAGGCATTGTAGCACCTGCTGTTATACATAAATAATTTGAGCTTTCATTTGACAATGTACCAGTATCTCCTTCTGATGTATTATTTACAGCATTACGTGCATGCATCCACATACCGTCAGTTATAAATGAAGGATCAGAATCTTTATTAAGACCTTTTATAAATGTTTGATTAATAATTTGGGCACTATTATTTAAAGTTTTTGCCATAATGCTATACTCTGTTAAGTCCTAAATTATTGTAAAAGGCATTGTTAGGATTATGTGATTTAAACATATCATAATATTTAGAGTACATAGCTCTTCTATTAGTCCACCATAATTTTTCCATTTCTTTAAAGTTAGGTGTATTGACTATATTCAATGCTTGATTTCTAGCAGTTCTTAATCTTTGTTCTACAAACTGAAGTTTTTGTACTACATCTTCACCATTCATATAAAGATTTTCAAAAATTCTTTGTTTAAAAGCATATTCATAATATTCATTTATTAAATCATGATCTGGAACTAACAAATTTCCATCATCATCTTCCATTTGACCTTGATAATTTAAATATACTTTTCCTGTTTGAAATGTAGTAAATAAATAATTATTTTTAATCCAACCTTCATTTATAGAATTATAATATAAATTTGGACAATCACATTCTATACCTTGACTTGCCTTCATTCTTAATGGGAGTAAGGTATTATACGTAAGGGTCTGTCCCGTATTTATTACTTGAATTAATTCATATTTGTCACCTTTACAATTCATAAATACTCTTGGCCGTATGCATGTATCACCGTATGGATTTACTGCATCAAAAGTTGTTGGAATAATAGGTGTAGTCAATGTATTAGGACAAGTATTATTTGGACAAGCTGCGGTATGATTACAAGGATTAGAATTACAAACAGAACAATTAATTGTAATAGGTGCACATATATCTACAGTAGAAGGAGTTTCAACGTAAGGCACTTCTTGAATATTTGTACCACCTACATATCCATTATAACCATTACTGATTGTATGTTCTCCACATACAAATGCAAAATTAAATGTATAAAAATCATCAGGCAATTTTACTTTTCCATGAGATACATCTAATATAATTTCTTTTTGTTGATTTATTCTTAATCCTAAATCATAATTTAATTTCTTAGCTAACTTGATAAGAGTTTGAGGCTCTATCATATTTTCTAAAGCTATTGTAGTTAAATCTACAGAAACATCTTCCAATAACTGGTCAAATGTGCGATACCTAAGTGTGTAATTATAATCCATTATCTAAGTACATTTTGACTATCATCTGAACCATCTGTTGGTACTTGAATAGCCATTGTTAATTCTTTAATTACAAATTGTTCTATTTCCGCAAATAAATATTCTGGAAAAGATAAAGGTTGATCTTGTCTTAATAAACAGGAATCTGAGTTATCATCACATTGATACTGTAATATATCTCCTTCAAATATAGCCTCTATTCTAACTGCGTCCCAATCAACATTAGGTAAATACAAATAATCATTTAAATACCAAAAGTATGGTCTTCTGTTATACTTAAAAGTTGTTGTTCTAGTTATAGAAATCCAAGTAACTGGATTAGTTTCTTGCACACTTTGACTACCGTCTATTGAAGATACATTGCGTATTATAGGACCTATTGTACCAGTAAGAATTGAAGGAATTTTTTCTTTAGTTCTTTTAAAGTAACATCCTGAATATATTCCAATACAACCAGCTTCTATCCTATCTACATCAATAAGTTCAACATAAGGTACTACTGAAAATAGAGAACTTATTTTCATAAGTCTCATTTGATTATCTTCTCTTTTTATTAAAGTTTGACCATATTTAATTAATAAAGAATATATTGTTCTATCAGTTAAAAAAGGATCTTCTTTAACAGCTTTTAAAGTGTTTCTAACTCTTGATATGGCTTCTCCAATTGTTGTCATATATCAAATTCATTATAATTTTTTAAAGCATATTGAGTTTTTGTTTTCAATATGTTTTTATAAACAGTTTTATTATATTGTGCTTTAATTTGTAATTTAGGTTCTAGTACTAAATACATATTCCAGTTTTCAGAATATGATTTGGCTACAGCTCTTTTAAATTCTCTACATGCAGTAAATCCCCAAAATTCTCTATTTTTAATTTTGTGCTTATTTGCACTATTACTATAAAATATTTTAGCTAGTTTTCCATCAGTACCTAAATTAGAATTTGTTATTATTACTCCATATTTTGATGATTTATTAAAATCTATATTTTTTTTCTTACTAGTTTGACATGTACCAATAAATAACCATCCTAATGATTCAGGCAACTGTATACCATCTCTTGTATCAATTACTGTATTAAATAATATTTTATTATAAGTTTTTATAATATTTTTTAATACACTATTATCTAGATTGGTATATCTAGGAAATTTTTTTTTAAAACTGTCAAAGAACTCTTTTTCTAAAACATTATATACTTTAGGTCTAAACCTTGGAGCTTTTACATTGGGTTGATTAAATTCCTTCATATTAATATACTAAAAATAATTGACATTAACAAATGTAAGTAAAAAACAAAACCCCCACAAGTGTGAGGGTAATGCTTTGTTGCCACAGAAACCAACAACTGTAACTTCTTTTTAGCCTATTGCTAATACTCTTACTGTACCAGTAAATCCAGCATTTTCTTCTATACTGTATGTACCAACACCACTATAAATAATATCAAATCCACCTGTAACATCACCTTGAGTAGCTGTATTAATTATAGTTAAAGATACAAACTGTTGACCTAAAGTATGTGTTAAATTGTATGGAGTGGCTAAAGCTATAACTTGAGCTGTAACACTAGTACTATCTCTGTTTACAGGAGATGTAATAGTTAAGGTTGTACCCGTAGTATTTGTAATAATACCATTAGCACCTGCTACTGTTAATGCATCTATAGGACTTGTTGCAGCTATAGCACTACCCGTATCAGCCTCAAGAGTTAACCATAAATTTTGATCAACATTAGGAGCAGAGTTAGTGATTCTTATTGCATCTGTACCAGGTACAGTACTTGCATTAAGAGATATACCTGTTCCAGCTACAAAGTTTAATGTATCTCCAGGAGCTTCAGCTATTTGAATATTTGTAGGATCATTAGCAGGTCCCCATACAAATCCCGAATCAGGATTAATTTGAGCTCTATCAAAATCATTTGGTGGAATTACAGTTCCTGGTACAACTGATGCACCAGTTACATGACCAAAAGTATCAAATGTAAAAAAGATATCTTGGATGAAACTATTACCTGAATTGTCACTACTTAAATTAGCAACAGAAGAAGTATCTTCATGAGATACAGTAACAGCACTTGTAATAGGATTAACAGCTACATCAATACCTGGTCCAGCAAAAAATGATGCTGCAATAGTTTGTGCAATAATAATATCAAAGTAAGCTTGTAAAGCCGGAATGTCAACTGATACTGTATATGTTGTTACATTACCTACGGTTGCTGGTACAACGTCAATATAAGTAGAACCTACAACCGTGGTTACAGGACCTACTGTATTACAGATATAGTTTACTAATTTAGTAATTACTGTATCTAGATAGTCATATCTACTAATTACTGTAGTTGTATTACAAGTTATATCGGTACCTGTATATACAATACAAGCTGCATTAAATACTTCTGAACATGCTGGTGGACAAGGTGCAGTTACAGTGTAACTGTTTGAACAGCCGCAGTTTTGATTACATGTGTGAGTTGCCATTTTATTTTTATTTAATTAATTTATATATATATTAGTTTACTCTTTGTACTGAAAATCTTGCTACATCACCAGTCTCACTTAAATAATCAAAGTTTGTTAAGTTGATTACCTTTAAACATATTTGTGTTCCTAGTGTTAATTTTCTAGTAAAAGAACCATTTATTGATGAATGTTTTTGTATAACTACAGGAGAGTTATTATTTACACAATAAAAATTACATCCTGTTGCACTTACGATTCCAGCTGTAATCATTCCTGGAACAGCAGCATCAAACCAACCTGAAGCAGTATCTCTTGTCATATGGATAAAAAAATCTATTTGATATACACCATCTGTAGGCACTGTAAAAATTCCTGTTGTAGCATCATAAGCTACACCAAAATCATTATATTCTATACTTGACATTACTTGAATAGAACCATCACATAATCTACCTGTATTTAGTCCAGGAGCTGTATTAAATATATTAGCAGGTGGAGATAAAAATACACTTAATCCCGGTTTAGGATCTTCTGATACTTGATATGTAGTAACTGTACCTACTGTAGAAGTATTTACAATTATTCCAGTACCTGCTACTACAACTGCAGTAGGAGGAACCGCGCTAATAAAACCATTATAAAGATCACATACAACAAGCCATAAATTACTAATAGCTCCTGCTACAGTATCTACTGTCAAAGAAGATACCCATCCTGTAAGAGATGCATAAGTTACAGCTGGATTACTTAATGTAGTATCACCATTTACAATACATTGAGATGTAATTGCAGTAAATAACTCAGTCGGTAAACCTGTAGCAGCTATTAAAGCACAATAACCATTTGTATCATCATTAATTAAAGCAGCAAGAACAGCATCAATTTGATAGGATCCTCCTGCAGTAATTGTAGCACTTAAATCACAATCAACTAATATTGAAGGTAATGTAAATGTAGGTAAATTATCTATTTGATCTTGAAGGTCAATAATAGAAATTTCAATCTGTTCTATTGTATTATTTATACTTGCAATTTCGGTGATAAGAGCACATATTTTATTTGCTATTGCTTGAACATAGTCTACTAGTTGCATAGTAGTTTGTGTACCTACAATAAAACAAGGAGCAACAGAAACTACACAATCTGGACAAGCTGGCTCATCTTTTGTACCATCTGGATTTATATTATTTAACTCACAAATTTTATCAATAAGCAATTGAATAAGAGCTTGAAAATCTTTTGGTCCACAACTTGTTACACCAAGACATGTAAGATCATAATTATCTACATTAGTTTGATCTAAAAGAGTACATAATTCTTCAGCCATTTTGGCCATTACATCAGATATAGTATCACCTGTACATAAGTTAATACAATTTAATGTAGGACCTTGCCATATCACACAATTAGATGATACAGGAGAACACGGTCTATTATCTAAATTTAAAGGTTTCATACTTTTATCTTATTATAATATACAAATTATTTTTTACAATTGCAAGTAGAATATGTATTTCCAGAATTACAAGAACATGGACAACTTGGACAATTATAGTTTGGATCTTTTAAAGCTTGTAAGTCTATTAGTTCTTTTTGTATTAACCATCTATCATCTCCATCAGGACAACAGTTAGTAATACCATATCTTTTTTCAAGAACTATCTTATATATGATATCTGCAAAATTGCATGTAATTTCATCATATTTTGCAGGTGTGCATATAGGTGTGTTATATCCTGGTCTTACAGTTCTATTGTTTTTAAAAACTGGTGGTGGACAAACTCCATGTTGACAATTACCAAAGTATTGAATATGATCAGTACAAACAAAATCTGATGGAACAGGTGGTTGGACATTACAAAGTGTAGATGAATAAGTATTAGGATTAAGTAAAACGCTAATAAAAACTCCAATAGGACATTCTGGAGTATTGCATAGTGAAGCTATAGGAACTTCACTTGGTGCAATATATAAATCCCAACATTGAGTTACTATATTAAAGTTTATTTCATAGGTACTATACGCCATAAGAAATGATGTATAAACAGGATTCTCATTAATATCGTAAGAAGTTATATAAAATGGTGCACTGCTTTCACCATTAATACTAAGAGTAATACAATCACAGTCAATTGGTGGAGTATTTACTACAGACCATTGTAAAAGACATATTCTATCACTAGTTTGACCAGACTCAAGTATTATTTCAAAACTGTTATATTCACAATCTATATAAGCATATGTTTTTGTTTCTGTAGAATAATTAGTAATTGTGCTACATTGACATGGTAAATCAATACAATCATTACAACTTTCATATTCTTCTACAACAATAACATTTTCTACATTTTCTAAATCAGTATAGTCTACTAAAATTGCAACACTAAAACATAAATCACAATTTTTTATTTTTATAACTGATCCTATCTGTTCTGATAAATCTGTAGTAGAATAAATAATATTTAATGGATTAAGACAATCTGTAAGTTTATAAACAACAGATGCACAAACAGAACATGTTTTAAATGATGCATCTACTGTAATAAGTGTAGTTGAGGGTGGTACATAATCTATTTCCGTAATTGTCCAACATCCACAATCATCTCTAATTACAAGTCCAAGATATGCTGATAAATCTTGAGTAGTATATTGTACTTCATATATCTTCTCACAATTTTGAAGTTTATAAGCTACATATGGTACACAACTAGGGCAATCTTCAAATTCTTGAATAACAGTAACATCTACTGGACATTCACATGGACCTGCACATTTTTCTGTTTGAACAGTTATCCAATTATTTACACCTTGAATTACCCAACCAGTTGGTAAACCATTAGTAATTGTTTCTGGACAATCTCCACTAAATTTACTTTCAGCATAAGTAGCACCAGGAAGAGCACAACAGTCATCAATTGTAATTGTCCAATTATTAAGTGGATTTATACCACTATTCCAAATAAAGAAATCATCAGTACCAATTGTAAATTTCCAAGTGTCCCATCCATTATAAGTTCCAATATTAAGTGCAGTATATTCAGTTACTCCTGATCTATCTTCTATAGTTACAGTAATACAATCACAATTAGTTGCTTCACTTTCTCCTATTTCCCAACATCCTTCATATCCTAGTAATGTAACTACAGAGCCTGTATTAAAATATTGATAAAGTAATTGTGATGTAGAATATATAACTTCATCAGTAGAACAATTAGTAAGTGTATAACATACTGTAGGACACATACCATCTTCACAAAGTTCTCCTTCAATTATTTTAAATTCACCAGGTTTACCTTGATAAATTGGGTAAATAGTTGAACAGAATTTAGTTATAGTAGGATCCTTAATTACTTCATTATCACAATTTACATATAATAATTTACTTAAAGTTCCTTCAACTTCATAACATAAACAAGGACAAGGATCAGCTCTGTCATCAATTTCAACAGATATAACTGCATTTTTACATTCACCATCATTTTCATATACAAAGAATGTTCCTGTGTAACCTACTAATGTTACATATTGACCGACATAAGTTGATAAATTTTGCCAAGTATTAATAAAACCACCATCACAATTAACTAAAGTATAACACTGTGGATCTGGACATTCAGGACATTCAGGAACTTTATAATCATCACACGCATCTTCAAGATCATTTGATAGTATCACATATGAAGATGTAAGAGGTTGTGGAGGTAAAATTGCTTGTTCTTCAGGTGTACTATTTTCTTGTGTTACAACATAACACAAATTTTGAAAACCATTTACTAAAGATCCTGTATACCTAATTATTAATTGTGTAAGTCCAATTGGTAATTGTCCTAAAGTTTCTACTTGTGGTACACTATCACAACAGCTTGTAAAAACTAATTTAGTTAATGATAAAGCATCACAGTTTACACATTCTAAACACCCGTCTTCAAGATCATTTGAAAATAAACTAAAGTCTGCATAGTTAATAGCAGATATTATAGGATATGAAACATTAGTATTTCCAGGATAAACTATAGTATAACAATTACCTGCTACAAATGTCATTCCTGCAAGAGTGAAACCAGCACCTGTATATTCATACACACCATCTACAAATGTTGTGTAATCTAATCCTTCTATATTAAAAAGTCCTCTATCTGATGTATTACAACAGTTAACTATTTCAACATAAGGGCTTGTAAATCCTGTTCCTGGAATTGACATTTACTTTATAAATTTATTTAAATTTCTATATTTTTCTTTTCTTAAACTAGTTAACTCAGGAACATTTACTGTTGTTGCTGATTTATTATTTACTGTTGCTTCATAACTAGTTAAACAATTACTGCATACTTCTCTACCATTGCTTGCTTTTCTTTTTTGACACCCACATGATAATTTTTTTTTACAGTTTGGACATGTACTCATTTTAGTTGGTTTTGTGGTTTAACAATTTTTACATTCAAATTTATTTAAAAGTTTAACAGCATAATTAAATAATGTCATACCTTGTTGATTTTCATGACATGTTTCTACTTTTGCTTTTGCTGCATCTAAATACATTTTAATTAAATGAAGATCTCTCAGCTTTTGTTTAATTTGTGCTGGAGGATCACAATCTGAGATACTTAAAGTACAAAGTATTTTTTCGTATCTATTTAGAGCACAAGTTATTCTTAGATGATTATAACTTACAAATACTTGACACTCTGGATCTACAATATATTTAATACCATAAATACCATCTGGCAAATTAACATAAGAGGTACCACAATTTTCTGTTTGTAATCCTAAATCACATGCTGTAAGTGTAGGAGTAGAATTAGGTATAAAAGATAATTCTGCAGTATATGTAAATCCTGGAATAACTATTTCTAATCGTGGATTATGTAATCCTACTAATGGTGAATATACACTTGTATCAAATATCTTAAGTACACAAGGATTTGATACTGTAGGAATTTCTAAACTTAAGACATGATTTGCCATATAACTATATATAAAAAAAGGAGAGGAAGAGGTTATACTCTCACTCTCCTTTTATGAGTTTATAAAACTTTAATTAACCTGGAACTTCATCACCTGGGAAAGGTACAAGTGGAAGTTCACAATTGCTACCAGTAACAGTTGGTTTTGCAGTACATGTAGTACAAGCATCTAACCAATCATTTATAGCATCCCAAACACCAGTTGGACTATTAATATCACCTTGGTCAACAATAATCTCTACTAAGTATTGATCATTATCAAATGTACCAGATGGATTATAGAAACGTGGTACATTATGTAGTATATAGATTCTATCATAAAGTGAATTTCTATTAATATATCCATTACATCCTACAATTGCATCACCTTGAGTAATCTCACGGATCCTGAAGTCAGTTGCAAAGAAGTTTTGTCTGTAAGATTCTGACAAGATGAAATCCCTTGCTACAGTTTCTCCAACTCCATTAGCTTGTAAACCATAACATTCTACACCTACACAAAGTGTTTGGAACTCACATGGAGAACCTGTATAGTCTACTTCAGAAGCATATACTCTTACTGGCTCTAAACCATAATAGTCAGAAACTTGGAATGTACAGTCACCAAACTTAGTATCTTCATAAGCACCAGTTAAAGTAAATCCAGCACACATATCAGTTGTATATGTTTCAGGAGACCAATCAGAATAGTTTTGATATGTTACTCCAGCACCTGGTGCTGGTAATGTAGTTACATCAACTGTATTTGGATAGTAATAAATCCAATTTCCTGTAGCGTCATCATAGAATGTTACTATTGGATATACAAAAGGATTGATGATTGGAGATTCTAAAATTTGATTTGCCCAAGCAAAATATACTATTCTAGGATCTACAGGTACCGGTGCAATAGCAGGATCATCTGGAGAATCTGGACAACATCCAGTATATGCTTCAAGAGTTAAGTAAGCATTATGATCTAATAATCTTAATGCTGGAGAACCTTTAACATCTAAACGTAAATAGTAAGTTTCACCACATAAAAATTCTTTACAACAAGTACCACCAGTTTCTCCTGGATTAGAACTTGAAGGTGGATTAGCAACATTCCAAGGAGTGTATCCAACATTAGTTACATATTTAGAAGGATCATTAGCTTCAACATACCAATACTTACTCACATACTGAGGTTTGATAGTTTTAGTTTTGTTAGACTCTTGATATCCTCCATGAAATTTACCAACTTTATCCTTTGGATAAATTGAACCTGATGCAACAATAACTGCACAACATGGATCAGTTTCAGCATCTGGTGAAACTTCAAAAGTATCTGGGTTAATAAATGTGATTGCAGCTGGGGCCAACTCATTATAAGTAAAAGCTCCTGGTGCAGTTGGAGTACCTAACTGAACACCATCTAACGCAGAAACTCCTCCTGTTCCCAAAAGGACCTTTCTATAGGCATGATTAAAATAAGACATTGTTTTTTGTTTTTAGTTAATAAATAAATATACTATAATATAGTAAAAAGTTTTTTAATATCCAAATATTTTTAATTAATTATTTCTTTCAGCACCTTCTGTACCTCTAGAGAATTGATTACCGGATTCTATATCCCCTGCTAAAATACTTACTGCTTCATCAATTATTAGTTCTATAATATCATCTTTAAATTCACATTGTACATCTGTAGTAGAAGTGATTCCTGTATAAGGATCTGAGCATCCGGTAATTTGTATTTTAATAGGTTGTCTATAATATACTAATTGTGCAGACTCTATATCAAAATCTCCATTAGTATATAAATTAACATCACCCCCTTTTAAAGTAGCAAAAGTTTCAGCCCATTCAAAACTAGGTTGTTTTCCTTTATCTCTAAGTAATTCTCTAAGATTTCCTTCTTCAGCAAGATATACCATCATTGATCTTTTATCACAACATCCTTTTTTTGAAAAAATATCTACACGTTTCCACTGTAAATATTCTTCAGGAAGTTTTCCTGCATAATAATATTGTTTATTTGCAATGTTTAAATCAAACGTTTCAAGCAATATCTGCAAGTCATCTTTTCTTCTTGTTGAACCTTCATCACCTTCTTTAGTCATATTAATACCATGAAGTTGTCTTCTAGACCATTCAACCTGAGCTTTATTAAAAGACTCAACTACTTGCCAGCAGGTTATGTTGTCATAATCTTGACTGTCAAGCTTATTGATACGCTGTTTTATCTTTATGGTAATAGTGCTATTGAGCATGTCTTATTTCTTTTTAGCCATTTTTTTAAAAGTAAGTGCTAATGTTTTAGCTTTACCAGTGCAAGATTTTTTAGTTATAGGAGTGCATTTACCAGCAGTACCTCTACGTTTAATAGAAGCTGTTACACCCTGTATCCAGTTTTTGTCTGACTTCTTTTTAGTTGTCATTACTATTTTTTCTTAACACCACCTTTTTTCATGTAGCCCATTTTGTTTCTTACAGCAGTAGGTAGTTTTGCTAGTCCTACTTTATCTGCAGGAACTGCTTTTAATGATCCACCAGACATCATTTTTATCTTAGGTTTTACAGCACCACCTTTTTTCATGGTATCTGTTCTTGCATTATATCCAGGCATACCAACTATGTCTTGTGTAATACCACCTTTTTTCATCTTCTTTGCTGCTCCTCCACAACTCATGCATTTAGTTTTCATAATATATATATTTTAACAGTTCCATTTTCTTAATGCAAGAGTCTTTCTTGTAGGCTCTCCATTTGGTTTTTTAGCAGGGCCCGGCATACCAGACATTCTAGCACAAAAACTTTTTCTTCTCTTAGCATCTTTACTTCCTGCTTTAAGCTTAGAAGGTTTTGTAGTTACAGCTGTCTTCATATTTCCACCTGTAGTTCTATTATACTTATCTACACCTTTTTGTGTAAGCCCACCACTTTTAGATTTTTCACCTCTAGATATTGACAGTGAGACACTTTTCTTGCTCATAATCTTTTAAGTATTTAAAATTATATTTATCACTTTTTCTTTTTTCAGAACAAACCATGCTTATAAATGAATGACTAATATTATATACTTGTTTTGCTTCACTTATACAAGAATAAACAATATTAGTATTTAAATCTATAACTTTTTTTGCAAAACCATTATTACCTAATGTTTGGCTAATACTCATTTTTTGTTTTGTTGATTCACTAGTTTTATTTCCATAATTCCAGTGTTTATCACCTTTTAGTCTATCTGTTCTTTCAAATGCTAACTTACTTAGTAATTTTTTAGTTTCTTCTGAATGTTTTTTTCCTTTTCTTGGGTCTGGATTATTTAATCTATAAAGCCTATTTTTTTCTTTTATTTTTTCAATACTTTCTAATGTATGTTTTACAGAAGAGTCACCACCTTTTGTTCTGTTATATCCATTTGGAACCATAGAGTTTAATTCTTGAATAAACTGTACTTCAAATAGTTTTGCATCTTTTAAAGTTAAATTTTCTTTTAATATCTCAAATTTAAAATTTTCAAATCCATATTTTTTAATAGCCAAACAAAAAACAACAGCTCTGCTTCTCATTCTTTTATGTTGTTTAAATCTTCTTTTTACATCAGAAGTAATACCAATATATTTTTTATTATTAATATTATTTGTAAAACAATACACTGAATAAAATGCTGCAGTCTTTGCCATTACTTTTTCTTTTTAGATTTAATGGCTCCACCTTTTTTTCTCTCAGATAGTTTAATAATACGGTTTTCTACTTTAGCAGCTCTACCTAATATTCTATCTGCTTTTTTATCTCTACCTTCATCAACAGCCTTGTTACCTTTGGTTACAAGTCTTGTTTCTTTTTCTTTTAATCTTTTTATTCTGTCCATGATTAAATCTTTTTACCTGCTGCAATATTAGTAAACTCCTTTGCTTTTTCAGCTGCCATCTTTTTTACATCTGCCATTAACTTAGTATTCTTCTGAATCTCAGAAGCTCTTTGTAATGTAGACATAGCAGATTCAATTTCATACTTTCTCATATCAGCTTTACCACCAAAAATAGAAATACCAACTGAAGAACTTGTTTTCTTAGCCGGTGTTGATTTAGTTGTTGTTTTTTTAATTGCCATTACTTTTTCTTTTTCTTAAACATTTTTTTAACTGCACCACCTAATTTCTTTTTTGCACCATAACCAGGTTTATTAACTAACATGTTATCATTTTCTGATGAATTAACTTGTTCTGATTTAGCTTTAGATTGTGGAGTTGAAGCTGATTTCATTGCTTCTTGTGTTGATTTTGTAGACATTGATGGAGCCTCTCTCTTAGTTTCAGCTTTAGGTGCAGTTGTAGATTTTTTTGCAGCGGCTCTTTTATTTATCTCAGCTTGTACTTTAGAATAATTAGCACCTAATGCTGTTTTTCTGGCAGATCCACTACCATATGCACCACTCATTGCTTTCTTAACTTCAGCATCTAAATTAAAAGCAGATTTAGTAGTACCATCAGTAAATTTCTGTTGCGCCTTCAACATATTTGGTTGATATGCCTGAATTGTTGCTTTAGAAGAAGCAGCAGCCTTAGCTTTAGCAGCAGCAGCAGCTTTAGAAATAATAGCAGCAGCATCTTTAAGAACATTACCAGATGAACTATTACTACCTCCATCAGCAAATTTCATTTTTTTTCTATTTGTGGTCTTGTTGCTTTGTTTTATTTTAGTTAATTGTTTCATGATATATTATTTATTTTTTTACACAATTATTATATGTTTTGCCATACATCTTCTTAGTACCTTTTTTTTCATAACCAGGCCAGCAACTTTTAGCAGTACCACCTTTAGCCATTTTAGGTGTTTTACCAGCTTTCTTCATTGAGATAGCTATTGCTGCTTGTTGTGCTTTTGTCTTTGCCATGTTATCTATGTCTTGCTGCTTTTGCTGCAATATTTTTTGGTTGCTTAACAAATTGTTTTCCTTTGCTATTACCTTTAGCTTTAGCTTTATTAGTAGCAGCTTTTTCTCCTGAAGATAATTCTGACCAAGCAGCTTCAGGTAAATATCTTTTTTTACCCTTTGACTTTACTTCTTTAGAAGATCCTTTCTTTTTATTAGCTGCAGTTCCAGAGGTCATCCACTTTTGTGCAGACCAATCTCTAAGACTTTGTTGAGGATCTTTTGCCATTACTTCTTAGTTTTATATCCACCACCAGAAGCTTTATACTCCTTAGCCATTAGTTGTGCTTTTCTAGCAGACCACTCTCCAGGATCTCCACCTTTACTACCAGCTTTGATTCTTTTAAATATAGTCTCACGCATACCAGGCTTAGTATATACACCAGCCTGGTTTACTTTACTTTTAGTAGCTTTTTTAACAGCCATTACTATTTCTTTTTAACCCCGCCTTTTTTCATCATTGCTGGCTTCATTACTTTACCATACATTGCTTTAGGTTTAGCACCATCAGTCATCATTTTAGGTTTAGCACCACCTTTTTTCATCATTGAATCTTTCATCATTGTTCCATCAGGCATCATGTGCATTCCACCAGCTCCCATTTTTTTCATTTTAGGACCACCCATTTTCATTTTACCTTTACGATCTGCTGCAAAATCAGGAACCATTTTGTTACCTTTTTTTACCATTATCATTTTAGTTTTCATTTTATTTTTGTTTTAAGAGTTCCAATATTTCTCACAAGCTTGAATTAAATCTTTTAAAATATCCTCATGTAGTGGATTTTTTAAGTGTTCAATTACATCTGATACATTTCTACCAAGTAAAGCATTTAGTTTAGTATGGTAAATATATCCATCAGGCTTACTTACAATATACTTAAAAAAACTGGAATCACGAACAATTGATTTAATTTTTAATGTTTCCATGTCTAAATTTGTAGCATCCATGAATGTTTTTGCTGCTCTTTCTTTATTAGATTCAGCTCCTTCACCAGAAATATATTTATCCATATTTTCATAAATGATATCTAGAGGTGTAGATTTTCTATATTGTGTACTGTTTGCATCTACTACTTTTGCTATGTAGAATAGTTTAGTACTATTTTTATCATATAATTTTTGAAGTTCAGATAAAGCTTTGTTACGGAGTTTCTTGTACTCTGTTCTTACCATTACTGTTTCTTCTTCTTTATCTAAGTAAAATTTAGGTGGAACTGCTTTTGATCTTGCATCTTCATAACTTTTTGCAATCATTGCAAATCCTCCTGCTTCAATAGCATGAAGTTTGATTCTATCAAATGGCTTTAATGGATCTAAATATATAGCTTCATTACCACATGACATTTCTATTTTATTCCAGAATTCTGTATTATTAGGTTTAAGAAGTACTACTTGATTCCAAAAATCTTTATCATCAGGATCAATAATATTTGAAGCTAATTCTTTTTCTAATTCAGCTACCGAACTTCTTATTTCTCTAATTCTTGCTTCTCTTACTTCAGTAGATAAAAGTTTAATCTCAGGTGAAAATTCATTGAGCCCTGTAATATATCTTATAACCCCATTGGCTTCAAGACATGCAAGTTGCTCATTATGAGTTACTCCATCAAAGAGACTCATACCATAATCTTCTAAACCCATGTTAGTTGATTGTTTGTCAAAGTAAGGTCTAACGGCAATAGAAGTTTTTTTAATACTTCCTACTCCTACCTCTACCATTGTAAAATTTGTTGTTTCCATTGTTTTGTTGGTTTTTATTTGTTGGTTATTAAATTTAAAAAAAAGGGAGGAGTTTCCCCCTCCCCATCCTTTCTAGTTGATATTATTTATATTAGAATGATCCACCTGTTACTGGATTTCTCATAACAATTTTAAGAACTTTAGTTGGATCTTTAACCCAAATAGCTGGCATTGTTTGAGACATCATTACACGGTATCCATTGAATTGTCCAGAAGACTGGAATCCTTGAGAACGTCCCATATAATCCATAGTTCCATTTTGATACCACCACTTTAATTGATTATCCCAAGACAACTTCAATAAGTAGATATTGTCATTAGTATTATCAGTAATGTCAAAGATAATATAACTATAAGAAGACAATGGGAAACCATCAATAATTGGGTTCTCAATATCATTTGTATGAATGTTATCAAATGCTGGGTTCAATACAAACTTAACATTTGCCAAGAATGGAATCACATATGAAGTATAAGCAAATCCAAAGTTCAAGTCCATACCTTTACCAGTGATAGCACCAATGTCAGCAGCCTGAATCAAAAGACCAGAAGCAACAGCTTCTCTCTTAATAGCTTCATTTACCATTCTCATTCCACCCATACCAGTTTGAACTACTAGAGATCTTTTTGGATCTGGACCTTGAAACTCAACTTTACCATTAAAGAAATTATAAATTTCTCCACGGAACAAATCAAGTGTAAAGTTATTTTTGTTGTATACTCTTTTGAAAGAGTTATCCAATTGTCTCCAAAGACCCACAGATAATCTAATATCATCTGGACCATCTTGACGAACTCTACCACCTTGTCCCCACATTAGGTAAGTTTCAATGTCAGTTGCAACTTTAGATAAGTGAGCAGCTTCCATTTGAGTTAAGAAAGTTCTAGAAAGATCACCATTATCAAATGCTTTCTTTACTTTATCTTTACCCATAACTTTAACCATGTCTTCTAATGAAGAAATAGAAGGATCATTGTTAGCATTAAAGTTTCTCCAGATCTCAGTTACAGGAACTGTACCATCTGCATTCATTCCACCTTTAATCATCAAGTCTGCACGAGAAGATACTGAGTAATGAACATGAGCTTCTGCACCACCAACAAAGTTATAGAATTCACGGAATCCAGTTCTTGTTGTAATATCAGAGAATCTTTCTCCATATTCACCACGAGCAGAACCTTTACGAAATACCTTAGTACCATTTGTTAAATACTTAGACTCAAGAAATTTAAAGTTATCATTGTTAACTAATTGAACAGTATAGATAAAACCATCTCCTATAGGAAGAATATCTTCATCTGTAATGTACATCTCAACTCCGTTGTATTTGTCATAAGTGATGATATCACCATGTCCAAACTCACGTCTGCTAAGTTTAATACGGAAAGTAGAACCATCTGTACCTTTAAAAGCATTATTTGGTTCAATGTCTTCAATAATGTAAGGAAGATCATTAGCGACAGGAGTCTGCCATCTATACTCTCCACGAGCATTATCAACATTGATTACATTTTTACCACCAAATGATGACATTTGATAGAGGGGCATTTCAACTTTTTGAGTCATAGCCCATAAGTCTACTGGACCTAAATCCATAGGTTCAGCATCTTTTAGCATATTCACCAGGTGGTATGAATCCACATGGGAACTTGCATTGTAAGCGGTATCTCTGAGGAATATACCATTGTTTAAAACTGGAGTTGCCATTTTATATATTAATTTAAATTGTTACTAATTAAAATCTCTTAAACATATTTGTTCGTGAGATAGTTTTTTGTTGTGAAGATCTAACAGATCCTTTTTTTGTTTCTTCTGGTTCTTCATAACTTGAAGAACTATTTTTTCTAGATTCTTCTGTTTTTAATTGTCTTACTGTTTTTTCTGTAGCTAGTTTGCTTCCCTGATCTCTTACTTTGTTTTTATAACCATCGGGATCTGCAAGTAACCAAAGTGCTTCAGCAATAAGATCATGTCTTGGATCTACAAATTGATACTTTTCTAAAAGGTGTCCTAGTAAATTTGTAGGTTTTCCAGAGATTGAAGGATAGTTTGGTTGAACTAATCCTGAATATAAAAGACTTTGTGTTTTCTTATCTAATTTTATACCACCAAGTTCACCAATTGAAAGAGTATTATATATATTATTTGTATACGTCTTTGCTTGTTTTTCTTGCATTTCTTTCTTTTGTTCTTGTTGTGCTAATTCTCTTGCAATAATTTCTTCTTGCATTCTATCTAATTTAGGTTTAAATTGATTAGCTTTTTGTTCTAATTTACCTATATCAGTCCAATCTTGAATTTCAGATTCTATTTCTTCTGCTGTTCCAAAATTTGTAGCATGTAAATATTGTCTTGCAATCTCTGCTTGATCATATTCATCAGATGTATCAAGTTGTCTCATTTCTTCTACATGAGCCAGTGTTCTAAATAAACCTTTTAGATCTTGTCCACCATCAGCTACATATTTTGCTGCAATCTGAAGTTCTTCAGGAAGTGAATTAAAAAACTCAATTGGAACATTTTCTCTTACTTGAGCTTCTCTTT
>Ga0315291_10003687_pt1 | contig 19766 bp, 11 predicted proteins | sample YL17G12_20_MG_FD_203070 | JGI IMG/M metagenome (GOLD analysis project Ga0315291, IMG submission 203070) | Sediment microbial communities from Yellowstone Lake, YNP, Wyoming, USA - YL17G12_20 | ecosystem: Environmental > Aquatic > Freshwater > Lake > Sediment | place: USA: Wyoming | collected...
AATCCTGTAAAGAATAATGCCACATCCGGTTTAAATCCAACACCTGTGTAGCTCTTATTTCCAGTAGGAACGGGGAACGTATCATAACCTACACGGGCATTTGTTACATCAGAACCTCCGAGTGCTAAGTAATTTATGCGATATGTTTTCGTAAACTGGTCATTTACAATAACTGTAAAACCATTTGAATCTATCGAATAAAAATCAAGAATTCCATCTATGGTATCGGTGTCTGTATATATACGAACAATTTCTACAGCAGACGAATAACTATATGCATCTGTTGAAGCTTGGTTGTCTTCTGATATAGAAATATGCATGCCTCTATTAGTACCACTTGTAGCTGAACTAATACCAAAACTGATTGTACTTCCCGAAACTTCATTGATTATTGATGTGCTCCCATGCCACCAGAATAAAATAACTTTTGGTTGAAATCCTAATTCTCTAATAGATTGAGTTTGCCCTACTGTTTTACTTGTATCAATATTAAAACTACCAACCTTAGAAAAATATGGACCACTTTCGGGAGCAGTATAGAAAGTTAAAGAGATATTATTTGATGTTTGTATTTGTGCTGTATTGTTGATTATTAAACTAAAAGATTCTCCGTGTCCTGTTATTATTACATTATTACATAACTGTAGTTGAGTAGAATCATGAACTCCTAAAATTCCAACTGTAAGTATTTGTACATTATCCGAAAATTGCAAATGAGTAGCATTTAAGATAGATAAGATATTATGCTGTGTTAATACTACATTGTCAGATGCTTGTAATTGAGTTGAATAGCTGATTGTTAGATTATAATGTTGTGTTAATAGTATATTGCCAGAAATTTGTAAATGTATAACATTATTAATAACTAAAACTTGATTTTGAATTAATAATATATTGCCTGATATTTGTAATTGTATGGCATTATTGCTAATTAGAATTTGATGTTGAATTAATATTACATTGTCTGAATTTTGTAATTGTGTTGTATTATTAATTAACAATATATAATTTTGGACAAGATTTATATTATTGGAAATTTGCAGTTGAATAGTGCTATTTATTGAAAGTGTGTGATGTTGAGTTAATATTATATTATCACATGCTTGCAATTGAATAGAATTATTTATTGATAATATATAATATTGGGTTAAAATAATATTACTCGATATTTGCAACTGTGTTCCGTTTTGTATTTCTAGGACAAATGCTTCTTCTGCATGATAATTTAATATTATATTATCAACAACTTGTATTTGAGTAACATTATTAGTTATTAATATATTGTTCTGAGTTAAACTTATATTATCGCTGGCTTGAAAATGTGTAGAATTATTAATTGCTAATACACTATGTTGAATTAAATCTATATTATCAGAAATTAAAATTTGAGAAGTATTATTAATTATTAAAAGATAATGTTGAGTTAAATCTATATTATCACTGGTTTGTAAATGTGTAGAATTATTAATCGCTAGTAAATAATGTTGAGTTAAACTTATATTATCACTAGCTTGTAAATGTGTAGAATTATTAATTGTTAATACATAATGTTGAGTTAAACTTATATTATCGCTATTTTGTAATTGAGTAATATTGTTAATTGTTAAAAGATAATGTTGAATTAAGTTTATATTATCGCTATTTTGCAATTGAGTAATATTGTTAATTGTTAAAAGATAATGTTGAATTAGATTTACATTATCGGAACTTTGTAATTGTGCCGAATCTTGAATAGTAAATACAATAGCCATAATAAAAGTTATATTATCGCTTGTTTGTAATTGAGTAATGTCTTGAACTATTAAGCTAAAACGAAGGTTATATTCAACCATTATTGCAGCACTAGTTAAAGTTGCGCTAGGTAAATTTGTATATTCAACTATTATAGCTGCACTAGTTAAAGTTGCACTAGGTAAATTTGTATATTCAATAATTATAGCGGAATTAGTTTGATAAGCTATATTATAATGACTGGTTAATATTATATTTTCAGAAGTTTGTAATTGTATTATATCTTGTATTATTAAATCTGGAATTTCCAGATTATAGGTTATTATTACATCATCGGATGTCTGTAATTGGGTTGTATCTTGTATTGTTAAAGTCAGAGGCTCTGGAATATAGGTTATTATTACATTATCAGATGTCTGTAATTGAGTTACATCATTGACCAACAAATCTACATGTAAATTATATTCAACCATTATTGCTGCATTACTTACTAGCATATAAGAATCTACTTCATACTCAACCATTATAGCAGCATTACTTTGATAAAAATTGATAAGAGGAACTAAAATTGTATTTTCACTGGTTTGTATTTGGACAGCATTGTTAACTAGTAGTATATGTTCCCCTATTCTCGGATTTCCACCAATAGCAAGATATGTAACCCAGTTTCGGGCATTATCTACAATACTCGTTTTTGTGTAAAAACCATTTGTTGCTACATAGGGAACATCCATTAAATATACTGCCGAACTTTCATATTGATGTATATTTGCATAAACAGCAGTATCATAATTTGCGTTATAAACATACATAGTACCTAAGTTGTCTACATCAACCATTGCGGTAACAGCCTGGGTAATAGAAGTATCTATATTATTTGCCATTGCGCCTATAGATATTCTGTTATCGACTATAGGTATATCCTGAGTACATTGGGGTTGTCCTATAGATGCAAACAATACAGCAGATGGTTTAAAACCCAAGGTATTAAATTCTAGATTTGTGTCTGTTCTTGTGTTTAATTGATTTACTTGATAAATTCCACCTTTAAAAGCGATATAATGTATAAGTCTGCTTGCTGCACCTTCAAGATGGTTTAATATAAACCCATTATTGGTAAAATCAACAAAAGATTCTCTTAATCCGATAGTTCCCGGAGTGCCAGCTACTGTTGTAGACGTAATAACTTCTCCCCCATATCCATAAGCCATTGTATTACTGGTTCCACCTAAATAGTTACTTTCTCCTGCGATAGTTCCCTGTCCGCCATTTGAAGCAGCCCATCCAATTTGAAATTTTGCATCTGTTCGATATATATCAGATGTACTATCAGTATTTGCAAATATAATTGCATCAGGCTTAAAGCCTACACTTGTAGTATAATTTCCTAAACTTGTAGGGGTATTTAAACTACCAACATATATTTCTTTTAATTCATCACCCCCGAGAGCGAGATAAGAGATACGATAATCATTAACAAATTTAGTATTAACAATGAGAGTAAATCCATCTAAATCCATTGATTGTAAATTGAATTCTCCACCGAGACTATCATAATCACTATATATACCTATTACATTAGTTCCTGACATTGCTGAACTGGTAAGTGATGTTGTTGTAGCGTCTTGCAGAGATATATCTACATAAAATATACTAGAAGCACTGGTTCCCACACCAAATCCATTATTGGAATTGTTTTTGACAACAGCATCTATTGTACTATGTGAACCTGTCCACCAAAACAAAACAACTTTAGGTTGGAAACCAATTCCACTGATTGCCTGTGTTTCTCCTATGTTTTTGACGGTATCCGCATTAAAAGAACCGACTTTACTTAAAACAGTGTTGCCGGGATTATGACTATTTATTATTGGGTTTTCAGATGTTATTGCTTGAGTTGTATCGTTAACTCTTAATGCAATCCCTACTGGTTGGGAATATTGTGCTTGATTAGTGCTGTTGACAACAAGACTGAGACCTTGTTCACTAAGTTTGATACCAAAGGTATTTCCTGAATCCCATAAAAATATATCATGAGAGTATGCCATTTTTGCACCTCCCTTTAAACTGCTAAAGCGCTAGCAGACCTTCCTATGTGGGTTGCATCTTGACTTGCGGATGCAAAATAAGGGTAAACATTATCCATTACAAGAGCGGAGAACGAACCGCTCGCCGTACTTAAGACTGAACCACTCCAAAAATTGTCATCAACTCTATAAATATTTACTTGAACATTTTCTCCTAGTCCTGCTGGACCAGTAAATGAACCACTGACAGTAAAGGTATTGGTATGATAAGTAAGATAGGTTTTTAACCAAAAAAGCGCTGCCGTAGAATAAGTCAAACGATATGTACGCGCAATTTCTATATCCATTTTACCTCTACTTCGTTTTCCATCAATATTAAAATAGTCTAAAGCATCCTCAATCTGTCGATAACTAGATAATTCACCGTCGTTTGTGGAATACCATGAGCAAAGGGTTTGCCACCCGTCTTCATTGTATTCTCCGGTTAATTTGTCCCCATATAAATAAATTAAATTGCTCGCTACTCCAAATCTTGAATTTATTTCATAACCTACTCCGTTTAAATAATAATCGGTGGAAATTATGGTTGGTGTACGTTGACCAGTAGTTAAAACATCATTTTCGGTGGCTACTGTACCTGTCGAAAGCTGAGATGTATTATACCATATAGTTGTATGGCTGTGACATTTTTCACCACCAATCGCAGAATTTGAAGTATAATTTAAATATAAAAAACCTGTTAGTGTATTTGCCGCACCAGTAGCAGCAGTTGTATATGCTTTTATATTAATAGTATTTTTTCCTCTAACTAGGGTTGCGCCGGAATTATGGTCAATTCTGTGTACTAAAGAATGTCCTCCAGAGTTAACTAAAGCGGTTAAAGTATAGGGACGTACTGTTTGAGAACCTGCACCAATATTTAAAGTAGCGCCACCCGCAGATTGTACATATAATAATACCCCCGATTGTGCTAATATTATATTAGATTCCGTTATCCAAAATTCCTTTCCGTTTACATTAGCATTAGAAGCCGATGTACCCATAACGTTTGCTGAATCAGTATCAAATGGTAGAATTACTGAATTCATTACACTTGCAGATGTAGAATCATATTCATATGTGACATAGAGCAAACCCCCGAATGCATCAAATCTATTTGTTAAATCTGAGTAAGCTTTAAAAGCACTAGCAGCGCTTGCGCTGATTGTATAAGCGTCTGTTATTACACCAGAACCATTATTATATTTTGTTAGCCAAATATCGTGGAAAAATGTTCCTGTACTTAAGGCTTCTTCTAAATGACACCTAGGAGCAATTGCACCAGTATTTATTTGATAATTGGCTTTAAAATCTGTAGTTGCTGCGCCTCCATCATTTCCAAACATTTCAAACCATGTTGATTGATAAGTTTTATTTGTTTCGGGGAGAAATGTATCTAATGCCGGAATTTGATTAGCGGGTGCAGGAGTTGTACCACCTGTACCAATTTCAATTGCAGCAGCCGTTAGGAGAGAGCTTCCGCTCTGAATCGGAATCCGTACAGTTTTTATAGTTCTTGATGCTGATGCTTCATATTCATAAGTTATATACAGTTTTGCTGATATATTTGCTACACAAGCAGATGTAGCGGTTGACATTGCAAAACTGGCTTGACAACTATTACTCGCACTTGTCCCAAAATTACTGTTGAAATAATCGGTAACATCACGTATAACGCAACTGGTTTCATGGTCTCCTGTATTAGCTATAGCAGTCGGGGTATAATCTACATCGCTGGCAGCATTACTTCCACAGGTAATGCCTAAACGCCAACCAGAAGTATTGTAAACAGTAGTAAAAGCATCCCTATAATAACATTCTAATATTACTGATTTAAAATTTCTTGATGCTATTTCAGGTATAGTTATACCAATTAAAGTAAAATCATAGCGTGTTGATGCCCCCAGTGATGTACCCGTTCCTATGTTGCTTCCGCTAGTAGCAAAAGCATATTCAACAGTTTTTTCCGCATTGGCTGCCATAGTATCTCCTTCAAATTAATTATTTTTTAATAATATATTCTAACAAATTTAGGTCAGAAGCTGTCCACGCAAGACCTGTAACCGGGTTGGCACTAGCGCTAGTCCCTACTACTGCACTATAGGCTATACCAACAGTTTGTGAACCTGATAATTGGTCTGTACCCCCGCTAGGAAGATAACCTACTTCTATAGTCGAACTATCTCCTCTTGTTTTTCTAATTCTAGTTTCTGGATAAATTCGAAGTATATTTTTCCCTGCACCATCAAAAGTGCTCATCCTATATTGGTCTTTATCACCAGTAGAACTTGCAGAGACGTAAACATTGCTTGTATCTCCATCACTTGGAAATTCATCTACATAAGTATAATTACTACTTCCAGAAGTACTACCGCTGTTAAGAAAATTATTGACAGTACCCGAACCACTAGGAGTGATTTTTACTACAATTCCATCCCCACACCAACTATTATCCACAACCCCGGCAGTATCATTCAAAGCGAGGTCGTCATACATTCCTTGAACTCCCCCGTTTTGGTCAAAATAAAAATTATTAAATGTAGTTGCTGTGGCGGGTTGAGTATCACCTGTATAGTCAATTACCAGATTTCCATCCACATAAACTACGAACTTTCCATTAGGAGCATTATCTTCTTTGAACCATACTTCAATTAGATACCATGTGTTATTATCGGCTACCATAAGGGAAGTTCCTACTACTCCTACAGTAGTAACGGAAGCTTGAAAATGACCAGTTGCATTGAACTTTAATGCAGCGACGACAGTTGCGTCAAGCCTGAAACTAGGAAATGCAGGGCTTGTATTATTAACATTATTGCTTCGGTATCTTACTCTAAGATAGCATTCGGATAATGCAGCGAAGTTTTTATAGGCTTGTTGAGCATTGTTAATATAGTAATAAGGACTTATAGCTGGAGTAGCTGATGCTACAGAAACACCAAGCGTTATATCCCAAAAACTTATATCCTGCATCTCTGCGCCATCAGTAAATATTCTAGTCATATTATCCCTCCTCTTTAACTCATCTCTATAACATATTCTAGGGCATTAACATCAGCTACAGTCCATGCAAGTCCTGTGACCGGATTAGCACTGGCACTAGTTCCTATTGCTTGTGCATATGTTGTATAAAGAGCAACCGAACCACTCATTGTATCTGTTCCTCCATTCGGAAGATATCCTAACTTAATTGTAGTTGAATCGGCTACTTCTTTTTTAATCCTTGCTTCTGAAAATATACGGGTAATACTTCCTATTCCTCCACCAAGATTGCTCATGGCATATTTATCTTTAACACCAGTAGAACTTGCGGAACAATAAGTATATGTAGTAGTATCAGAAGGATATTCATCTACATAAAGATAATTAGCACTTCCGGAAACACTACCGCTATTTGACCAGTTATTTACAGTACCTGAACCACTAGGAGTAATTTTTACAACAATCCCATCCCCGCACCAACTATTATCCATGAGTCCGCTGGTATTGTTGAGAGCGAGGTCGTCTATATCAAAGCTGTCATTAGTACTGGCTGACCGAAAGTAGACATTATCAAATGTAGTGTCGGCTGCTGGCTGAGTATCACCTGTATAGTCAATGACTATATTTCCATCTACACTGAGCACGAACCGACCATTGGGAGCATTGGCTTCTTTGAAATATACTTCAAGAAGACACCAACTGTTGAGTATGATTACTCCTACGGATGTGCCAACTACACCCACCGTTGTTACATTTGCTATCCAGCGGTTTAGTGCATCTTCCGCTATATAAGCGACTGTGGTGCTGCTTAGTCTGAAAGATATAAATGTATGACCTTGTGAATGGGACTTTACTCTCAATCTTACTCTTGCGTAACATTCTGAGATGGCAGTAAAGTTTTTCCATGAGCCCACGTCATATCCATAATGATAATAATAAGAACTTGCAAACGGTGTGGTATTACCAATTGTCACAACCTGGTATAATCCGCTCCAAAATACAGTATCCTGCATTTCTGCGCCTTCTGTGAATATTCTAGTCATAATAAACTCCTCCTTTTATATTTGGTGATATCCGTATTCCATACGAACAATCATATCATCAGCAGAAGCATCAATTGCATTATTGTCCCATATTCTTATGGTTTGTCCTGCTCCTAAAAACTGTGCACCCATTAAAGGGGTTGTTATGTAACTAATATCTCGGGTTATTGTAGAATCTGGAATTCCTCCACCAAATAAATAGTTATAAGTAAGTCCTTCGGGCTGTGTTACTCCTGTTTGCCATTGAGCAATTATATTTCCAGTATCTATAATTTGGATTTCTAGTTGCCTTATTCCAGCCGTTGCTGTTGACGTATATTCTACCCAAATCCATAATATTTCCCATTCTACACCTATTGGTACAGTAAATGTTTTGTCACTATCATTTTCAGTTATATCCTGAGTAAGAGCAATTCTCCATGCTGTAGTCATAATATCTTCTCCTTTGTTTATACCAATGTTATTTTATCAGAAATAGATATTTGGTTTGAATTACTAATTCCCAATTGTCCATTGTATAATATATTTTGTAGTGTTATTTTGTCAGAAATTAATTTAGCATCTGTATCTTTAAGGGATAGAGGTTTTTGATTTTGTGTTAACATTATTTTATCGGAGTTTTGTGATTGAATAGAACTATTTATTGCCAAAGTGGTCATATTGCTAAATGTAACCTTATTAGATGTTATCAATTGAATTGCATTTTTCATTGATAAAGTTGGTTTGTTAGTAACCATCATTCCGATATCGCTAATTGCTTGCAATTGAGCAGAATCATTCATTACTAAATATTTTGAACTGCTAAATAATATTATATTCTCAGACGTTTGTGTTTGAGAAGAATATTGAGTATCTACTCCTGAATATAAGGTTATTTCTATATTATCAACGGTTTGAGTCATTTCTATATTTTGAAGTAATACATAAGAATGTTCTATTATTGATAATGTTGTTTTGTCACTAATTAGTTTTTGACTTATATTGTGTATTATCAATATTTGATATTGGGTAAGCGTTACATTTTCAAAAGTTTGTAATTGAGTTGAGTTATTAACTATTAATCCGTGAGTTTGTGCTGGTAATGTTATTACACCAGAAGTTTGTATTTGTACTGCATTATCAGTTGTTAATACCATGAAGCGCCATGATAGTATAGGCTTACTAGAAGTTTGTAACTGAGTAGAATTATTAATTGCTAAAATACGATATTGAATTAATTGTATCTTATCAGATGTTTGTAACTGAGTATTATTATTAGCTCCCGTAGGAGGATTGAAATCTTCTATGCTCAAATTGCGAGACGCATATTGTATTCTAACTACCATATCATCAGCAGAAGCATCTACTGTATTATTGTCCCATATTCTTATTTTTTGTCCCGCTGATAAGAATGTGGCTGCCCCTAGTGGGGTTGTTACATTATTATCATCACGAACAGTGGTTAAATCCGGGACACCAATTCCAAATAAATATTTATAAGTAAGTCCTCCAGATTGCGTAACCCCTGTTTGAAATTGACCAATTACATTACTGCTAGCATCTTGAATTTGAATTTCAAGTTGCCTGATACCCGCTGTAGCCGTTGATGTATATTCCACCCAAACCCATAATATTTGCCATTCTGTATTTGCCGGAGTTGTAAATGTTTTATCACTATCGTCTGTACTTTCATCTTGAGTAAGAGTTACTCTCCAATCAACGGGGGTATAGGCTATCCACGAACCAGAGGAAGCATTCCAAGTAAGCACTTGTCCATTATTGGGTGCAGGAACGTATACATTTCCTACACTATCCAATGTTGTAATTGTTACTTGTGATAACGGAGAACCATTTATAGTAAAATTACTAGTTGTAATATCTACACTGCTAGAAGAAATTGTAACACCATTTGTCAATCCACCAAGATATAATTTATTTGCTGATGAATCTAAAAATATCATATATTCGTTGGTATCGCTCTCTGCCCTGAAATCCCACGTTGGACTACCAATCTCGTTTAAAATTACCGTACCTCTTAATAATGTTTCTTCAATATTCAAATCTCCAATAACCACTTGATTATTTTTGGTTATTTCAGAATTAGCACCAAGAGCCATACTATTTGAGAACCAATCTCCCGCCGAGTCCGCACAATAACCAATATAAGTACTATATTCACCACCATAGGGATAGTTACCAGCCTGCGAGCCAAACGCTGTATTTCCCCTCCAAGTTGAACCCGAACCACCTAGATAATATAGAGTACTGTAACCGAAAGCCGTATTATCCCTGGCGAGAGAACCTGCGGTAAAATTGTAGAATGCATCTGTTCCAGCGGAGGTATTATTCCATTCGTCACTGGCAACACCTCCTCCACTATCGTGCGTGTGGTCTCCCGAAGAAGCTTGATTTGGTGATGTGCCTAAAGTATGATGTATGGAACTTGCGCTTAAATCAATATCGTTTGCGTGTAATAGACGGTAATTTTCAGCATCCCAAGCCGAACGGTCTCCTCTTAGTGGTATAGCTGGCATAGTTCACCTCTCTTTGTCTCTTTATATAAAACTCCATTGTTAGCTTATAAAATAATAGTAATTATTCCATCCGTCGCCTTCTAGAAATACCAGACAGTCTCCAAGATGGAAGATAGTACCTCTTTGAATTTCTGTAACACTACCAGACATATCAAAACTATCGAGTATTGTACCATCAAGTCCGACTCTTTTCATACAAGAATCAAATCTGCTGTACCACCAAAAGCTACCATCTTCTTCCATTCGGAAACAGACATCCCAATCCCATTCCCAATAAGTCCAATCGGGGTCGATATCAAAGCTACTCACTAAAATATCATTGGTTGCTTCATATAATTTCCTACCGCCATATTCGGGTTCACCATAATCATAGTAATATGCCTTGCTTCTTGAGGAAAGAAGATAAACAGGATAGTTGGAATCTGAACCATTACCGAATTTACTCTGAAAGGTTAATGTCTCAGGGTCAAACTCGTCTATACCATATGCAAGATAGTAGTTTGAGTCAAAATAAACTTTACCGTTAGTATTGTCAACAGTAATCTGATTAATAATACTAGGGTTGTATGGACCCGTCCAAAATTCACTGCGTAATATAGTATTTGTATTAAGATTGAATACATATCCTATATATCCCGGGGTTTCGGGATTACTATCCCAATCAATACAAGGGTCTATGTGTACTAGATAGTCCTTTCCAACAAAACAAGTGCTACAGGAAGCAAACTCGCTATCCCAACTTCCGTCAGTTGGAATGTCAGGCATACTATAAACTACTTGCCATGCTGAGTTTTGAGTATAGTTTTTGTAATAGACAAAGATACCAGAAGAACGCATTGAGTTATCTTCATTCTCGTGATACGCCCATCCAACAATATAAAACCAAATATCTCCATTGTCCTTCTTTAGGGTAACGACATCATAGATTTCATTATCGGCATACTCGTGAACTCCGGTTGTATAACTTATGATATCCTTTTCCAGAGTGGAAGTTTCTGTCTCAAAATCTAATAACCAAACTTTCATATGAAACTCGCCGCCTACTGTAACTCCTTGATTTCCTTGATAAGCTAATACTTTTCTATCCTCAATATATGCCAACTGCACAGGGTCAAGCCACCTATCCTTATGGTTAAATGTACAGGCTCTTACAATAGTTGTAGTACCATCAGAAATTTTATATTCTATTATATCCATATAGCTACCAGCGTCCTGAACCTTTTGACAATAGATATACTCTTCACTTCTAACTACTGCCCCGGGTTTGTTGCCTGTATAGGCATAGTGCGGATTATAGGTTATCAAGTTGACAGTTCCGGCGATGCTGAAAGCACTACGAGGAGATGGTTCCTCCTCGCTTTCAAAACCACCCGCCAGACCATCCCATGATGGGGAATAGCAATTCCTAAGTATTTTACTTTGAGGGGGAACAAAAGGGCAGGGTGTCCCGCTGTTTTCAACAAAAATATTATCATATTCTTTGTATGTCATAGTTTCACCTCATTTTATTCTAATAAATACCATCTTTGACTATATTCATATGGTATAATATCAGTTCGAGAGTATATCAAAACAATACATTTTCCATCTAATATTCTGAGATATGCCATACGATTCCAATTATTAAAAGGAGGACCACCAATAGGATAAAAAAAACTCAAAGGTGGCTCAATTGGGATGTCTCTGCTTATTCCACCATTGAGAGATTTTCCTTCGAGTTTATCTAGTTGAAGGTTCCATACTATATTATTATCCATATCCATTTCTCTATATAGAGCACCACCATCCCCCCAACCTTTAACTAGAGATAAATAAATTTCATCTATATAATTTAAGTTAGGAAAATCATAGAATGGAGCCATTCCTGGCATTGAACTACTACTCGGTTCATCAAATAGATATCCACGATTATGCCCTTGGTCATAGGTTCCAAACGCTAATGATAAAGGTAAAGAAATCTCTTCATCTAGAATAGCTATAGGATTATTAAGGTTTACACTATATACACTAGAACAACCATTAGCTTCATACCATGCCGAAAAATAATACTTGTTATTCGTATAATCTAATGCTCCACCATCTATATACCAATATTCGGGGTCTTTCAATATATTATTTAAAATGGTTATATTTCCGTTTATTATATCCACCATAACAATTTCAATTTGAGGTGCTGGATAATATGGTGGGTTGTAGTTGTCCCATAAACCATTTTCACAACAAACCCCAAAAACAATTAGATTATTGTGTATAGTAGCGGTAGTATGTTGATAATATAGTGAATATAGGTCAGCATTATAATCAAAAAGTTTTACCCAATTATCGAACACTTGACCAGTTGCAATGTTATATACAATACTTCTGCAAACATAATCGAATCCGTCTCCCTCATCTAACATATATAACCAGAACAAATATATACAATCATAAGCTCCATATTTTACATGAAGTGTATGAATATTATCCCATATTCCATATATCGAACCTTCCCATATATCGTAATATTCCCATGAATATATGTTTTCTGTTGTTACGTCATTATCAGTGAAAGTAATCTTTTGAAGACGCATAATATCTTGTACATTTTCAATATAATCTTCTACGATTATATATACTTCATTATCGCTAACTGTAGCCATATCATAAATCCAACCCTCGGGAGGTATATAATGCACAGCATCACCGACTTCATTTGTTGGTATCCAGCATAAATGAGTATCAAAAGTTGGGTCTTCCCAACGAGGTATCATTATAAAAGCATGATTTGCAGACATTTCACAAAGAAAACCATCGAAGCCATATAATGGTGTTAATATCTCCCTTGGTGTCAGTGTGGTAACATTATTCGGTATTGTTTGTCCTAGTTCCCAGGGGTAATAGACCTTGAATCTATAGTCTGCACCTCCTGACATGTGATGTATTAAACAAGGTATCTGGCTTCCCTCAAGAAATAAATTTGCATATTCGTTGTATGTCATAATTTCACCTTATGTTATTATATAATGATTCCAACCATAATTATAACTTGATGGTTGTTGAATTTTCATATTTACTATAATTCTATCTCCCGCTTGCATACAACTACTATTATATCCTGCAACCCATTCGGCAGCGGGTATAGAAATATTACGCATGATTGTTCCATCAAACGCTAATTGTTTTAATGATAGATTTTCCCAATCGAACCACCATAAAGAAGGACCATACTCGTCTATTAAATTAGCTGTACTAGACCAAACGCCGGAAGAATCAAGCGGTAATGTTCCCTGAGATATCATTCCATCTACTTTGTAAAGGCTTCCGGTAGAACTAGATATAATATATGCATTATCTTTTGTTGAAAAAGGTACAGGGTCAAGAATGTCTGTTATTCTTGATATATTGTTGGTTTCGGGATAATATATTATAAATCCTTGGTCTGTAGATGTAAATATTGCAAACTTATTTTGGTTATCAGGAGCAGAACCATACAGCTTCATACTGTTTCCTCCAATTTCTCCGTATACAGGAGAACTAGTTATTAATGAATTATCGCTTAATTTTAGGGAGTGTGCCACAATAAGAGGAGGTCCTCCACCAACATAATAAGAATTACAAACAACCAAATAGTCTTCTCCTAAAAATACAAAATCAAAATTTGGTACATCATCATAACCAATAATTTCTGAATTATAACCAAGTATTTCCCACGCTGTATTTTGTGTATAGTTTCTATACATAAAATGATATCCTGTATATTCTTCAATTTCCGAGTCATATGTATAACTCCATAGATATATCCATAAATCCCCGTTGGATTTCATTAATATTGCCAAACTTCTTGGGTCAGTAACAATACCGTAGTCCACAGATGAACCTGTTTCAAAATTTAAAAGATAGATAGGACATTCCCAGTATGGCTCAATCGAGTAAGACCTTGGAACAACTAATATTTTTCGGTCTTCCAAAAATGACATTAATACACCTGAAGATAAAGAAAAATCATCAAATGTGTTTACCGTTATTTGAGTATTTCCTTTCGTAATAATATTATATTCAGTTATCACTAATGTATCTTGACCAATCCCATGACCAGTAACATCTAGAAAATATATATAGTTTTCATTCACAATATGAGGGTCTGTCCAACAAACCCAATCTTGTCCTATTCCTAATAACACACTTCTATTTTCCCACATGAGGTCAACATTTTCGCTAAGATTTATTGTATTTCTGGTATCCCTTGTTTCTATTCCCATTCCCATAGTGTTAATACGATTATGTCCTGAATTACGTAAGAATCCCGTTCTACAAGGCGTTTCACTACTATTTAAATACACATTACTATTTTCTTTATATGTCATAAAATACCTCTTTTAATCATCTTCTTAAATATCGTGAAAAACTTCTGTTTTAGCATAATATTGACTGTGATATACGTTACAATTTCCACCGTTACTTGAAAAAGCATAACCCACTCCACCATTGCTATCTGCAACAATAGTAGAATTTTCCACAAGCAGGTCTACCCCTAAACCACTTATATATACAGAAACCGTAGAGCCAGAACCACATTGATAAGCATATATTTCACAACCCTTTATCCTAGAAATTTCACTTCCGCTAGTAGTTTCTGTGGCAATCACTGTATAAATTCCATCAGCACTATTTGCTTGATTTATAATCTTTAAATTTTCTAAAAGACAACCGGGTTCTATTGTGACTTGTCCTTCAATGATACTTTCACGGCTGCTAACTCCAACTAAATTAATCCCAGTGGGGATAGAGAAATTTCCAGTTATATCTACATCGGGAAGAAATATTACATCCCCCACTCTTGCCGCAGTAATTGCCGCATTAAGACCAACAGGAGTTGGGTCATACATTGCCACACTAACCCCACCTGAAAATAAAGTTATTTTAATTTCGGTAAGACCGCTTCCACTTCCCCCACCTCCTACTAAGCCCCATAGATTAAGGGGTATGCCATTCCATAGCAAAGCATTTGATATAAGATTTATACTACCGGGATTAATATCAATTTTTTCTGCTGGCTGTATGCCTCCTACTGTTATTCCGGTGGTTAGATTTAAATATCCGGCTTTATAATCCCTTGTCCAATTGTTAAATGCTTGGGAATTTAGATTTATAGCTGTTCCCGCATTCAACGCCTTAGTCATTAAATCATTAAAGCGATATGTCTCATCATTTAGACGTAAACGATTTCCAAATATTAATTTAAAATTTGTGGGATTATCAAAATCTATATCTGCCCCTAATAGTATGGGTAACAAATATCTTCCTGGTTCTATTTCTAATGTAATTTTTTTTCCTAAGTCTAATTGCGCTCCGAAGGTTTGTAAATCTTTAATTTGCAAGAAATTAACACTATCGATTTCAAAACTATATCTCGGCATTGATATTTTTTCTAAAATACCTACGGCTTGATTATATAACGATGCTTGTTGTAATAATTTCGATGCAGAAGTCATAATATCTGTTAATATAATATTATCATTAACATATGATGATTGTATTATAAAAGGTTGTAGTTGATTTAATTGGTTCATACTGAAGTTAGCAGGATTATTAAAACTTAAACTATCTGCTATTCCAGCAAGAATTGTAAAATGTCCATCCATATTGCTCTCTAATATTGCTATTTCTGCTTGTACAGCACTTGCCGCTGTATATAGTACCATCAAATATTCATGAATTTCTACCATTGTTTGGTCATCTATACTGCTTCCGCTTTGCAAATAAAAATTATATTGTGTTTGCCATGTGAGAGCAGAACCAGAAATGGTTGCTAATTGAATATCGTGGTCCATTTTATCTTCACTATCTTCAAATAAACTTAATATTTGAAAACTATATGATGGCATAAAATCTGAATATTTATTTTCCCATTCCCCTATAGCGTCTATTAAAGATGAATCCATCCATTCTGTATTTTTAAAATATTGAAAATTATATATATAATTATTTCCTAATGGATTAACATAAGTGATACCTAAATCACCACCACCAACAACAAAAAGGCAAGTAGCTAATTCATCTGTTACTTCATCAACTGTCATTGACGTAATTACATTATCATGTGAGATAAATATATCTGTTAATTCTATATCTTCATTGGCATCATAAACAAATATCACATCATTAATCGTATCGAAATCAAAGATGCATTCATAGGCTTCTTCGATATCAGTCATTAAAAGATTATAAATACTCGTATCTGCTACATCAAAACTTCTGTATTTAGTATCAATTATATCAGGAATAATATCAAACGTCCAACCAGCAAGATATTGCTGTAATTCAATATATAATTGTGTTAGAGTAACAGGAATTGGACCAAGCGATATTAGACTCCCGCTTGAATCATATAAACCATTTCCAGATACAAACGATGTTAATTTTCTAGATGACAATTCTACTTCTAAAGATTGGCAATCAACTTCTTTATATTTAATAATACCGTCATTATTTTCATTAATACCAGTTATCATGAAATATCCTATACTATCAACATATACTAATCTTCTATTGACAATATATGCATAATATGGCATTAAAATTCCATCAATATATTCATCTGCTCGAAAATTTAATTCGGAAATAGCATTGTATCTTGGAGTATATTTTCTTTCTGATATTCCCCCTAGTGCATATAATTTTTCTTTGTTCGGGTTACATAATGTGAAGGTTGGAATCTCCGCTAGATTAAAAAAATCGAAGTTTATACTTGGAATTCCTGTCATTTTAACCTCCTATTTTAAACCTCTCTGTAAATTTAATTTCAAATAAATCAACTGTTTGCGGAGAAGAAACTGCTACAAGATTAATTTTTGGTATTAACCTAAACCAATAATTATTAAAATAAGTTAATAAACCAGTTGTATCTGATGTTATCATTTGCATATCATTATTTATTGTAGCTTCTATTGAAGCAGATGGCATATCTGTAAAACCAAACATCCTCTCATTATCTGAATAATTAGTCATGTAAAAAGATGAGGGGGTTGCCCCACTCATTATAAAATGAACTGTTGGATATAGATATTCATCTTCGCTGGATGAGTTATAAATTTCAAGCATTGCTGTGGATGTAGAAGAAGCACTTCCTGAAATAGTTTTTTCTGGTCCATAAGCCCAAGGACTATCACAAGATACTGTACATGTGAAAGCATAGTTCATGTTTCCTATATATTGAGGTTCTGGATTAGTCATAAAACAATTAAAATAAGCCCCGTTTAAATCGTCTTGTAAAATATACAGTTTTTTATATTCCGCTCTACCAAACAACCACGCAGAAATAAGGTCTCTGTCCATTGCACTGATAGGTCTTTGTGTAGCAAAAGTTAGGGGGAACTCTAAAACCGGTTCCTGTGTTCTGCCCAAAAAATAAATTTTTGATTTCCTTAAAACTCTTTGCGACAAAATATTCACATTCGCACTCCCCACACCAGAGAAAAGCCCGGCGCTCTCAAAGGTTACAATCTTGAGGTCGAAAGTTGCAGATGGAATTCCATCATAAGAAAAGTCGAACGCATAGAAAGAACTCATTTTTAACCTCCTTTTTCCATAAACATATTATATATATGTTTCCAACTCTCCCCTTTTAAAATATGATTAATATTTTTAGAAGAACATTTTTTTGAATATTTATCTGAAATTTCTTTTTTTGTAAATTTTTTAATAAAAAATGAATCTAGAATATCTAAAACATCTGATTCCTTAAGTATTGCTTTAGGGTTGTTTTCTCCTGTTCGGTTAGGATGATTTTCGGACATATTCTTTTTTGTCTCTTCAGAATGATGTTTTCCGAAAAAAGGATTATTTTCTCCAGATGAATCCCAATGATTTTTAGACATTTTCTTTTTTGTTTCTTCTAGCCTAGTTTTTCCTTTGTTAGAATTTGATATTCTTGTTTTTGTTTCTTCTGAACAATGTTTTCCAAAATTAGGATTATTTTCCCCTTTGTTAATTTCTCTTAATTTGTTTTTTGTTTCTTCCGAGAGATGCCTTCCTTTGCCTAACTTTTTATGAGATTCTCTTAATTTTATTTTTGTTTCTTCTGATGTAACACGTCCGGAAGAACCATCCCCTCCTTTTGTCATATTATAACCAAATTCCGGATTATTGGTTTTATATTCCTTTATCCAATATATTTCTTTTTCTAACAAAATATTTTCTTCACAGTTTTCTATAATCCATAATTTAAAATTTTCTTTTCCATATTTACACCATGCTTTTCGAAGATGGTCATTTTTATGAATATTATTATTTAATTCTCTTTTATGAGCATTCCATCTTTTATTAATATTTACTGATTTTCCTATATATTTTTTATTGTTTATCATATTTTCTATACAATAGATTCCTGTTTCCATTCTATTCTCCTGTACTCCAAAAAATAAGAATGGGAAACGGGAGTCTCGTTTATCGGATGATTCATGAGGTCATCCTATCCCATTCTTTTTAATTTATATAGCAAACGAATCCGCTGTCCTTCTTATACCCCTTCTTTCGAGGCTTTTATTTATTTCTTTGATTACATCTTTTTTAAGTTTAGGTAATACTGTTTTATCTAAAGAACCGTTTACATTTATGTTCATTTCAAAGTTCATATCCCTATAAGTATTTTCACGAGGATTGGATGATATTGGTCTTGTCAATTCTCCCGAAGAACGTTGAGTTGGAGAGATTATTTTAATTGCTTCTATATTAAAACTGGGAGGTTGAGGAGAACCGTTTTTACCCATTGGCTCTACATCTAATCGATTTTTCCCTCTAAGTTTTAAAGATTTCTCTTTTTCTGAGAACATATTATTGATTTCTGTAGCTATATTAGGGAGTGTTTTTCTCAAGAAGGTTTTCATTTGGTCTTCTGTAGCTACATATTCCCCTTTTAATAGTTTAGCAAAAACTTCACTGTCTTTTAAAGTTCCTTCAAATACATCTGGTCCATGTTCAGAAGCAAAACCACCTTCATGTCGATTATCATGAGGAGGATGGGGAGGAGATGGTATATTACCAGGAGCCATGTGGTCTGGGTCTGGACCAGCAGGAACAGCGGGAGTTGGGTTTGTACCCTGACCCGCTCCACCTGGACCATATATACTACCACCCGCTGCCATTGCATCGGCAATTGCTGCCATAGCAGCTACAGCTTTAGCAGCGGCTTGTTCCGCAGTATCTCCTAATTCTATATATTTATTTATCAATGCTAATATAGAACTTTTTACTAATCCGGTTTTATCAATTAAGTCTTGATTTTTTCCTAAAATAATATCTAAAGCCGCTGCTGCTATTGCTGCTGCATCCCAATAAACTGGACCTAAGCCCCCACTTCCACCAACAGCCTTTGTAATTTCATTAATTAAATCTAATTCATCCTGAAGTACTTCTATTTTATCGCCTATTAATTCTATTTGGTCTTCAATAGG
>Ga0315291_10003688_pt1 | contig 19764 bp, 18 predicted proteins | sample YL17G12_20_MG_FD_203070 | JGI IMG/M metagenome (GOLD analysis project Ga0315291, IMG submission 203070) | Sediment microbial communities from Yellowstone Lake, YNP, Wyoming, USA - YL17G12_20 | ecosystem: Environmental > Aquatic > Freshwater > Lake > Sediment | place: USA: Wyoming | collected...
GCTGCGAGCGCGTCGTCAATTCTCCGGGCCATCTCCTTGCGGTCCAGGCCCAGGTTTTCCGGGCCAAAGGCCACGTCCAGCTCCGCGCGGGTGGAGAAAAGCTGGCTTTCAAAATCCTGGAGCACCAACCCGATTTGAGACGCGAGTTCATAAGTGCTTTTGCCGGAAATGTTTTCGGAAAGAATTTCCAGCGCGCCGGAAAAATCGCCCGCATGAAAATTCGGGATGATCCGGTCCAGGCACAACAGAAAACTCGATTTCCCCGCGCCGCTCCTGCCCGCGAGCCCGACCGCCTCCCCGCGTTCCTGCCCATAATCCAATCCGTCCAGGGCCAGCCCCCTGCCCCGCCGGTATCTGAAGCGCAATCCCTCCGCATGAACCGCCCGAACCATCGAATTTAGTTTACCCGCAAAACCATCACGACTAAAGCCGGCCGCGCAATTATTCGCTCCAGCCCCGCCAACTTTGCCGGTTCCGCCGGTTCTATCTGCTTCCTGATTTGACCCTGGTGCGCTAAAATAGGCTTGATGAAGAAATCGGTCCTTTTGCTGGTGCTTGCGGCTGCTCTGGGGGTCCGGCTGGCCGCGGTTTTCGAGTTCAGGAAATTCCCGGTGTTTGACCATCCGCAGTTGGACGAGATGGAATATGCGGGCTGGGCCTCTTCCATCGCCTCCGGCAAGCTGCTCTGGAGCTACATCCCGATCCATTCCCCGGGATACGCCTTTTTCCTCGCCGCAAGCGAGAAACTCTTCGGAGCGCCTTTCCTGCCCGCCCGAATCCTGCAATCGGTCCTTTCCGCCTTTACCGTCTTTCTGGTTTTTGCGCTGGCGCGCAGGCTTTTGGACGAGCGCTCGGCAATGATCTCCGCGGCTCTGGCCGCTCTTTTCTGGCCCCTGGTTTATTTCCAGGCGCGGCTCCTGCCGCCGACGCTCAACGTTCTGTTCCTGCTGCTGAGCCTGCTCGCCGTCTCCGGTTTTGAGCGGAAGCGAATCCGCGCCGGCTTTTTCTCCGGTCTTTGCCTGGGCCTGTCCGCGGTTTTCTGGCCGCTCAGCCTTGCGCTTGCGCCCGGGCTGATCATCTGGCTGGCGCTCCGCGAGGGCTTTAAAAAGAGCCTGAAACCGGCCGGGTTTTTCTTGACCGGGCTCGTAATTATTTTGGCGCCAATGACCATCCAAAATTACCGCGCGGAAAAAGATTGGGTCTTGCTCCAGAAAAATTTCGGGCTGAATTTTTACCTGGGCAACAACCCCAAGTCCCCGGGCACTCCTTACCTGCGTCCGGGCGGGGAGTGGGACCGCTTGCAGTCGTGGCCGGCGCGAGAGAGCGGGATCGAGCGGCCCTCCGAGCAGAGCGGCTTTTATCTCAAGAAGTGGCGGCAATGGGCGCTCGCTCATCCCGGGTCGCAGGCGGACCTGCTGGTGCGCAAGGCCAAACTGCTGTTTGACAACCGCGAGATCATCGCCAGCTTTGACCCGCTTTTTTACCGTCAGCAAATGCTTTCGCTCCGGGTCTGCGCGGTCAATTCCGCGCTGGTCATAAGCCTGGGCCTGGTCGGACTTCTTTCCATGCGCTCCGGCCGGAACAGGTTTTCGCTCCTGGCGCTCTCGGTTATGTGCCTGGGCCTGGGGCCGGCCGCCACCCTGGTCAGCTCCCGCTACCGGCTGGGGTTCATGGCCCTGCTCCTGGTCCCCGCGGGGCACGCGGTCAGCGAGATTTACGGGGCGCTCAAGTCGAAAAGCGAACTCCGGTTCTGGGGTCTGCTGATGACCGCCGCGGTCTTGATCACGGTCTCTCTGCTGCCCTGGCCTTTGATCCCGGAGCAGGCCGGGTACGAGTTTGTGCACCTGGGCCAGGCGTTCAAGGAATCCGGGCAATACCACCGGGCCGAGGAATCCTTCAACCAGGCCCTGAGGTTTAAGTCCTCTCATGCCGGCGGGTGGCTGGGAATGGCGCAACTGCACCAGCTCCAGGGCAAGACCGACCAGGCGCGAGCGGACATCATGGAATCGATCAAGGCCGATCCCGGGTACGCCCTGGCGCACGTCGTGCTCGGCGCCATCCTGCTGGAGCAGGACCAGGCGGAGCAGGCGGCCCGCGAATTTCAGACCGCGATCAGCCTGCGGCCGCAGTACCTGTCCGCCTGGAGCAGCTACGCGGAGGCGCTGATCCGCGCCGGGCAATACCAGCAGGCGCAAAACGCCCTCCAGCGCATGGCCGCGCTCGACCCCGAACTGCCCGAACTACATCTCCTGGCCGCCAGAATATCCCTGGCCCAGGGCGACCGCGGGTCCGCGGCGCCACTGCTCAGGGAATATCTCAGGCTTAGGCCGGGCGACTCCGGCGCGGCCGGAATTCTCAAGGAGATCGAAAACCAGTGAAGCGCCGCCAACTCGCGCTCCTGGCCGTCATCCTGGCGGCGGCCGCGCTCGCTTATCTGCCTTCCATGCGCGGCGATTTCACCACCGACGAGTTCCTGCTGATCTTGAACAACCCGCAGGTCCAGCACCCGCAGGGTTTCGGCTCGTTCTTCTCCGACAAGTTCTGGACCGGCAAGGCCAAGGGCATTTACTACCGCCCGGTCATCATCATGAGCTACGCCCTGAACTGGAGGCTTTCGCGCGAAAGCACCTTCAGTTACCACCTGCTCAATCTGCTTTTCTTCATGGGCTCGGTCGTCCTGCTTTTTTATCTGGTCCGAAGACTCCTTCCCGAATGCGCGCCGCTTGCGGCCGCCATCTATGCCCTGCACCCGGTGCACGGGGAATCCGTGGCCTGGATCCCGGGCAGGACCGACACCCTGGCGGTGTTTTTTATCCTGGCCGCCTGGCTTTTGTGGATGAAGGCCGCCCGGCCCGGGCCCGCCCCCGGGAAGATTGTGATCTATATTACAATGGCGGCCGTGCTGCTGCTCGGTCTTTTATCCAAGGAGATAGCGGTGCTGGCGCCGGCGCTGTTTCTGGTCTCGGACTGGTGGGAGAAGCCTGGAGATGAAGGCCTTGGCCCGATGATTTTGAAAAGGGTTTGGGGTTATGCGCTGGTCCTTCTTTCGATCGCGCTCTATTTTTGGCTCAGGCATTGGGCGTTTACGGGCGGGGGCGAAGAGCCGGCGCCGGCTTTCCTCGCAGGGTTCCCGCTCTGGGAAAAGCCGTTGATGATCAGCCGGATCTGGACGGAATATCTCTGGCTATTGGTCTGGCCGCACCCGGTAAGGACGGATGCTTATTACTCGGCGAATTTTGCCGCGGGCGCCTACCCGGCCTGGCCGGGCCTGATTTCGGGAATCTTCTGGGCCGGCGGCCTGGCCGCAATGGCCTGGGGATTTGCCAGGCGCAACCGCTGGGCAATGATCGCGGTCTTGTGGCTGCTGTCGCTTTTGCCGGTGTCGCACCTGGCCCCGTTTCCCAATGCCATGGCAACCCGGTTTTTGCTTCTGCCCTCCGTTTTTTTCGCCATGGGGCTGGGCCTGGCGATCAGCCGTTGCGCGAAATTTTTCCCGCAAATCAGCCGCGGGGCCGGGGCCCTGGTGCTGGTCTTTTTCTTCGCGCTTTCCCTCGGCGTCAACTCCGGTTTCAGGGACCGCTACCTTTACCTGCGCGAGGTTGTTTCCCAGGCTCCGGGCGGGGCCGTGGCTCACAACCAGCTTGGCCTGGCGGCGCTGGACCGGGATTGGCTGGAGACCGCGGAAAAAGAATTCAACTGGGCGCTTGCCAATAGTCCGGATTACCCGGAGGCGCTGGTGAATTTATCGCTGGTCAAACTCAAGCAGGGACAATTTGACTCCGCGCTGGAGCTGCTGCAAAAGGCGATCTCGATCAGCCCGGACTACGCCGAGGCCCATTACAACCTCGGGCTGGCGCTCAAGAGCGCGGGCAGGAGCGCCGAGGCTTTTGAAAGTTTTGAAAAAGCCGCGGACCTGGAGCCGGGAAAGGCCGGGGCCTATTATGAAATGGCCCGGCTCCGGCTTGAGCAAAACGATTGGAAATCCGCGGCGGAACTCTCCGACCGGGCGCTCAAAGCCGCGCCCTGGCACGCGGGCGCGATCAAGCTCAGGGCAAGGATCGCGATTTCGGAGGGAGACTTTGCGCTGGCGCGCGAACTGATCGAGAGAGCGGAAAAACTCTCGGGGCCGGATCTGGAGTTGGGGGGACTGAGGAACGCGACTGAGCCGTGATAAGGTTTGGGAGTCAGGAGTGGGGAATTGTCCTTTTCGCCTTTTTAGCTTGATCCTTTTGCGTCTTCCTCGTTCCTCGTTCCTCTTTTCTCGTTTCTCACTTACCATCTTTTTCAGGATCGGAATTGAAGTATGCTGGATCGCGGTCTGTTTCTCTCTGGTCCATCATTTCTTCCTGGCCCTCGGCCCTGAAGGACGTGACTTCTGCCCAGGGTATTTGCACCCAGGTGGTTTCGCACTGGAGGAACAGCCATTCTTCGTCGGCGCCCTTGAAGGTCCCGGTGTATTTCACTCCCAGGGCGTTGACGATTACGGGCTGGCCGATCTTTTCCCAGATTTTGTCCTTCACTCAACTTATGAAAACCGGTTTCCAGTCAAATTGCAAATGCCGGCTGCGCGGGTTCAGGGCTCTTCGCTGAAGCATGAATTCGAGGCTCAGTCCGGCCCGCCGCATATTTCCGGGCTCTAGAAAAAGATTCAAAATGCTTTAATATAATCTGGTGCAGGTTTCGAGACTTTGGCGATTATAAACAGACCGATTCGGCACCGCCCGTTTTGGCTGCCTGCGGAAACCAGCCTGATCGAGGGAGTGCGCTGGCTGATCCAGTTGCGCTGGCTGGCGATCACCGGCGTTGTGGGCGCGCTTTTGACCGGCAGATATGTCTTCCATTTCCCGCTCTTCTGGCAGGGGATTTTGGGGGTATCGGCTTTGCTCGCCCTGCTCAACCTGGTCTATTACGCGGTGCTTAAGAAGCGTTACCACGGCCGGGAGAAAGAGCCCGAGGCGCTGAACCGCGCGGTGTTTTTCGCCCATCTCCAGATCTCGCTCGACCTGCTCCTGCTCACCCTGCTTTTGTATTTCGCCGGAGGAGCGATCAATCCCTTCCGATTTTTTTACATCTTTCATATCATCATCACCAGCATCCTGATTTCCCGGCGGGACAGCTACCTCCAGGCGGCTTGGGCGGTGATCCTGTTCGTGGCGCTGGTGTTCGTGACCGCGAGCCGCAACCTGCCTTACTTCCCGCTCTACCAGAGCTTTGAGCACGGCCAGGAACTCGGCCCCTACCAGATCCTGGTGCTGATCGCGGCCTTTGCCATCACCCTTTTCACCGCGGCTTTCCTCACCAACTCCATCATGGACACGCTGCGGCGCAAGGAAGAGGAGTTGGCCCGGGCCTACGAGGAGGTTGCGAAGCGGGAGAAGATCAAGAGCGAATTCGCGCGCACGGTGGCCCACGAGCTTAAAAGCCCGATGTCCGCGATCATGAGTTTCATCCACGCGGTGAAGCTGACCGAGCAGGACCGCCTGAGCGACAAGTCTCAGGAGTTCTTGGAGCGGGCGTTGAAGCGCGGCCAGGGGTTGATCGACCTGGTGCGCGATTTGCTGGAGCTTTCGCGCCTGGAATCTTCCGCGCCGCCCCTGCCCGAGGACCTGGAGGAGACCGATTTGATTTCGGAGCTGGACCTGGTGCTGAGCGTGGAGAAGACCGCGGCGGAGTCCAAGGGCGTGACCGTTTATTACACTCACCCGCCGGTGCTGCCGGCCATCCGGTATTCGCGCGCCGCGGTCCAGCAGATTTTTTCCAACCTGGTCTCCAACGCGGTGAGGTACACTCCCTCGGGCGGCACGGTCCGGGTGGAGCTGATCAAACGGGACGGCAAGATCAAATGCATCATATCCGACACCGGGATCGGCATACCCAAGGACTCGCTTTCCCAAATCTTCACCGACTTTTACCGGGCGCCCAATGCCAAGCAGTTCTCGCCCGTTGGCACCGGACTCGGACTCTCCATCACCAAGGCCCTGATCGAACTCTATGGCGGAAGCATCTTTGTGGAGAGCGAGGAAGGCAAAGGGACCACCTTTACGATTTATTTTTATGCCTGAGCGGGAATCAGGTTTCTTCGAGGATGAGGTCTTTCCCTTTTACCTTCTCGGTCTCGGCCTGGATAAACTCATCAATCTGGCTGATTATATAGGGCTCCAGGTCCAGAAATTTTATGCCCATGCCCGGCTGAATGCCCAGAGCTTGAGCGTCCGCGGGGCTGACCACTCGGGCCACTTCCCCCCGCAACATCAGTTCCTGCGCGGTGTCCGGATGGGTTAGAATAACCGTAATCTCCTCTCCCACCTGCTTGGGGTTGGCGCTGGCAATGAATATCCCGCCATGACTGATGTTTTGAATGTATTCCTCAACCAGAGCTTCCTTGCTCTGGAACTTGACCCGCAGCCTCGCCTCTACGCGCGCATGCTGCCTCCGGCAAAGGCCCTCGGAGCCGCGATTGAGACGCTCCTCAATATATTTTTCAATCCGGGCCTGGTCTTCCTTTTTAAGCTCCAGAATCTGGATGCCCATGCCCGCGGGCATTTGCTCCCTGGCATCCTCCGGCGCCACCACGTGGATCACTTCGCCCAGCGTGTGAATTTCCGAGCCGTCTTCAGGAACAATCAGCACCAGTTCCACCCGGTCCCGCAGGCGGCAGGGCTTGGAGGTGCGGATGAAAATCCCGCCCTTGCTTATGTTGTGGGTGTATTCGTTGATGAAGGCCTCGGAGCTCTTGAACCGCACTTTCAAACGGACCTTGACCCGGGGCGAGTCGCGCCGGCCGTCGGAGCTGGTTTCCATTTATTCCATAATAGCTGAAGGGTTGACGGATTACAAGGCGATCCGGGAACTAATTTCCAGGGTCTGGGCGAAAAAAAAAGGAGGGGCTGTTTCCAGCCCCTCCCCGGTTTTTGAGGTTAATACCTCGGTGAGCGTTCGCCGGCTTCGCGCGGCTTCATGGGCCGGGCGGTGGCGACTCTCAGGGCGCGTCCCTCCAGATCAAGGCCATTCAGCACTTCGATGGCCTTCTCAGCCATTTGCTGATTTTCCATCTCCACGAAACCGAAGCCTTTGCTCCGGCCGGTGTTGGCGTCATTGATGATGCGCGCCGAAATGACAGTGCCTGCTTGTGAGAAGGTCTGTTTCAGCTCTTCTTCACTCATCTTGTAGGGCAGGTTACCCACATAAAGCTTGTTTTCCATTATTCCTCCTGAAAACGAAAATGCTTGCTTCCCGGCATTTGCGCCGGGCCCAATTGCCTATATTCTTACCGATTAACGGAACCGAAATAAGGCATCCGAAAAGATCAAACCGGAGAGGGAGAAGATAGCAGGCCTGAGGCCGGAAAAACCACTGTTCTTTATTCGTCCACTCTCACGATAACTATTAACATGATAACTCTTTCCGCGGAAATGTCAAGTCCGGCGAGAACGCGGCTTGTTGTTCTTGACAAGCAATTCGAATTATGCTAGAAAAATGCAATACCGATGTCAAACAACGATCATAGGTGGATGGTGATTCCCGCCTGGCGATGGCGTGGGCCCACGCCGTTTAGCTATTCCCTTTTTGCGGAAACCCAATCGATATTGATCATAGCCGTAAACCCGGCTTTCTCCAATTCTTAAAAAGGAGGCATTAAAATGATTGAGACCAAAATTTTGTTGAACGAGAGCGAGATCCCCAAGCAGTGGTACAACGCGCTTGCGGACCTCCCCAGCCCGCTTGACCCTCCGCTGCACCCGGTCACGCTCAAGCCTCTGACCGGTCCGGACCTGGCGCCGCTCTTTCCCATGGCGCTGATCCAGCAGGAAATGGACCCGACGCGCTGGGTGCCGATCCCGGAGGAAGTTCTGGACATATTGACCATGTGGCGTCCGAGTCCGATGTACCGGGCGCACCGGCTGGAGAAGGCTTTGGGCACGCCGGCGAAAATTTATTACAAGTATGAGGGGGTCAGCCCGGCGGGTTCTCACAAGCCGAACACCGCGGTGGCGCAGGCTTATTACAACAAGAAGGAAGGGATCAAGCGTCTGGCGACAGAGACCGGCGCCGGCCAGTGGGGCAGCGCTCTCTGCTTCGCGGGCATGCTTTTCGGTCTGAAGGTCACGGTTTACATGGTCAAGATCAGCTACGAGCAGAAGCCTTACCGGCGGCTGATGATGGAGACCTGGGGCGGGGAAGTTTTCCCCAGCCCGAGCAACAAGACCAACGCGGGCAAGGACATCCTGAAGCAAAGCCCGAAGAGCCTTGGTTCTTTGGGGATCGCGATCAGCGAGGCGGTTGAGGACGCGGCCACGCATGACGACACTCATTATTCGCTGGGTTCGGTCTTGAACCACGTCTGTCTTCACCAGACCGTGGTCGGGCTTGAGTGCCAGGCGCAGATGAAAAAGGTCGGCGACTACCCGGACGTTGTGATCGGCTGCGTGGGCGGCGGGTCCAACTTCGCCGGCATCGCCATGCCCTTCTACTACGACAAGGTGAACGGCAAGAACGTGCGCCTGATCGCGGTGGAGCCCTCGGCCTGCCCGACCCTGACCAAGGGCGTGTTCGCCTACGACTGGGGCGACACCGCTCGCACCGGCCCGGTGGTCAAGATGTACACCTTGGGCCATGATTTCGTCCCGGCCGGCATCCACGCCGGCGGGCTGCGTTACCACGGCGATTCGCCGCTGATCTCCAAGCTGGTCAAGGAAGGCCTGATCGAGGCCGTGGCTTATCACCAGAACCCGGTGTTTGAAGCGGCCATGACTTTCGCCCGGAGCGAGGGTATTATTCCGGCGCCCGAGGCCGCGCACGCCATCAAGTGCGTGGTTGACGAGGCCAAGAAGGCGAAGGACGAGGGGAAGCAGAAGACCATCCTGTTCAACCTCTCCGGCCACGGACACTTCGACATGAAGGCCTATGAGGACTACATGGCCAAGAAGCTCACCGACTACGAGCACCCGGAAGAGGCGATCAAGGAAGCGCTCAAGAAACTGCCCAAAGTCGCATGATCTGAGTGTACGGGCGAGCCGGCGGCTCGCCCACAAGCATAAAAGGCGGGCCGGAAACGGCCCGCCTTTTTTTGCCCATCCCGCTTCCCCCAGACAAACTCAAACAGGGAGCTTCGTTGCGGTTGAAAAGAGGTTTCGTTCCTGGCTCGCGCCCGGTATAATCCAGATCGTAAGACCAAGGAGGAATTCGGGATCAGGACTATCGGAATATTGTTGGTGGCGCTGGGCGCACTGGCGGTGGCGGCGCCCCGGCAGATTTTCCCGGTGTGCGGCATGGGCAGATATGCCCCGGCGCCGGGAAGCCCTGGGGGGCATCACGCCTGTCAAGGCACGCTCCAGGCCGAGACCGCGCTGGGCGGCATGCTCATGCTGATCGGCCTTGCGCCCGCGCTTTGGCCCCGACGCAAAACCGGCCTGGCCGCTTCGCTCGCCGCGATGGTCATAGCCGGCCTTGTCATAATTTCCCCGCTCCACCTGACCGGGCTATGCCGGATGAGCACCATGCCCTGCCGGGCCGGGACTTTGCCCGCGCTCGTCACGCTCGGGATAATCATCGCAACGACCGGAGTTGCCGGAATCTTTTTGGCGCGGAAGGCCAAATGACCAGGCCCGGTCTCTGGCGACTGATCCTCAAAAACCTCGGGCGCCGGCCGTTCCGGAGCGCTGCCTTGGCGCTGGGCGTGGCCGTGGTTGCCGGTTTGCAGATTTCCGCGGCGCTTTTGGACCGGACCAGCGAGCAGGGCCTGGAAAGGGGGCTGCAACGCATGGGCGCGGACCTGGTCGCGGTCCCCTCCGGCCTGGACCGCGACCTGCTGGACTCGTACCTGACCGGACAAGTCTCGCTGTTCTATATGGACCGCTCGGTCCGGGACCGGATCGCCGGATATAATTTCGTGAAAAAAACCTCGGCCCAGGTCTATCTCCAATCCCTGGCCCGGGCGTCCTGCTGTTCCGCGTCCAACATTTTCCTGGTCGGGTTCGAACCCGACTCCGATTTCACTGTCCAGGCCTGGCTCGCGCGCCACCCCGGCAAACCCATCGGGCCGGACCAGGTCCTGGCCGGGGCCGGACTCGGGGTGGAACCGGGGGCCACGCTTAAATTCTACGGCCACGATTTCCAGGTTGCCGGAGTGCTGGATCCGACCGGCATGGGCATTGACCTCACCGTGTTCATCCCCATGCCGACCGCATACCTCATGGCCCGGGAATCAGGCGCCTTGGCAGAGCAAACGCTCGAGCTCAAGCCTGAAAAAATCTCCGCGGTGATGATCAAGCTGAAGCCGGAGTCAGAAGGCGGTCTCCCGGGATACCGCGCCGCGTATGAACTGGAAAAGGCAATCCCGGAAGTCAGCATCATCCAGCCGGACGACCTCTCGGCGCGCGCACGGAACAACCTGTCCGGAACGCTCAAGACCCTGCGCTCGGCAAGCTATGCGGTCTGGCCGCTGGCCGCGCTCATGATCGGGCTCTTGTTCTCCATGTCCGTAAGCGAGCGCCAGCGCGAGATCGGAATCCTCCGAGCCTTGGGCGCAACCCGCTGGTTCGTGTTCATCCTCATCATCGGCGAGGCGCTGCTCCTGACCGGGCTCGGCGCCGCAACCGGGATTGTAACTTCCGTTTCCATTTTGGCCGGCTACTCGAAACTGATCGCGGCTTCGCTGCAAGTGCCGTTCCTATGGCCGTCAGTCCAGGAGTTGATCGGCCTTTCCAGCCTGGCCATGCTTATGGCTTTGCTGACCGGCGCGGGGGCGGCCTTGATCCCGGCGTCGCAGTCCAGCCGCAAAGACCCTTACCAGGCGATCCGGGGGGGCGAGTCATGATCCGGCTCGAACAGGTGAGCAAGCATTACGGCCCTGCGCAGAACCGGATCCCGGCAATTGACGAGGTGTCGCTCCAAATCGCAAAGGCTGAGTTCGTGATGGTAACCGGCCCTTCCGGGAGCGGCAAGACCACCCTGCTCAACCTGATCGCGGGCATGACCCGCCCGGACCGGGGCAGCATCGTCATCGCGGGCAGGGACCTCCTGGCCATGCCCGACTCGGAACGCTCAAGGCTCCGCAGCCGGTCCATCGGGTTCATCTTCCAGTTCCAGGCCATGCTCCCGACGCTCAGCGCAATCGACAATGTGCGGCTGCCCCTGCTATTTGCGGGCCGGCCCGATGACCCTCAACTCGCGGTATCGATCCTCGCCAAAGTCGGGCTCGCGGACCGGCAAAACGCCTTCGCGAGCGAACTTTCCGCCGGGCAGCAGCGCAGGGTCTGCATCGCCCGCGCCATCATCATCAAGCCCGCGCTCCTGATCTGCGACGAGCCCACCGGCGACCTGGACCACGAGACCGCGAATTTGATCATGGCCCTGATCGGCAAGGCGCATCATGAGGGAGCAACCGTGGTCATGGCGACTCATAACCTTGAGCTTTGCCCGGGCGCGGACCGAACGCTCCGGCTCAAAACCGGCCGGATCAGCGGGTGAAATTTTTCGGGTTCTGGTTTAGTATCGAAGCAAAGGATCAAGGGAGGCTCCCATTAAAAAATATTTTTTGAAAAGCTGCCGGGTGTTCCTGGCAATATCGGGGCTGGCGCTGTTTGCATCCGGGGCCAATCCCCGCGGCCATAGCGAGCCTGCGATCAACCCGGATTCCTATCCCGGGATGTCGGAGGAGGAGTTGGGCCAGTTCCGCTGGGCGCTCAAGGTCGCGGACCAGCCGCTCAACGACTACCGCAACATGGAGGGGATTGACCAGCTCGGCATGACCTCCTACCGCTATTTCATCGCGTTCTCGACCTATTTCCTGGCGGTGGAACAATACCAGAAACTCCCGGCCTGCCCGGAACTGATCCAGCCGCGGATGGAGCGGCTGGTGAAAAAGATGGTTGAGAAACCGGTCTGGGAATTCTGGGCCGGAGTCAGCCGGGGAATCCCCGCGCTTGAGCCGAAATTGAACAAGCCCTATCCCGAGGAGCACGACCCGGTCGGCCACCGGAACATCATGTATTCCGGCCATGTCGGGCATATGATCGGGATTTACGAAATGCTCTACCGTGATTTCCAATGGGACCAGCCCGGCTCCATCGTGTTTAAGTGGAGCGAGAGCGAAAAATATCTCTACGACCACCGCAAACTCAACCAGGTCATGTACGACCAGATGATGCGCAAGCCGCATTGCATCGAATGCGAGCCCAACGCCTGTTTCCCGGAATGCAACCAGCACCCCATCCTTTCCTTCCGGCTCCACGACTATCTCCACGCGACCGGCTTCCGCAAGGCCGAGGAACCGTTCTTCAACTTTTTCCTTGAGAAAAAAATGATCAACCCGGTCACCCACCAGACCGCCATGGATTACCTGATCAAGCAGGACACCACCATATCCAGCTCCAACCCCCGCTTCAAGAACCCGCTGGATCTGGTGGTCACGCCCTTGGCGTCGCTGCGCCTTGTCGCGATGGACTCGGCCTCGGCCAACGGCTGGACCGGCTCGTTCATGCACGCCTGGCAGCCTGAATACATCGAGCGCCACTATCCCTATCAAAAGCAGGACGATTTGAAACCGACTAAGGATGACCAGGCCAAACTCGCGGCCACCATCTGGGAGCCGGAACTGAAATACGGCTTCTTCGCCATGTACGCCGGAGAGCTGGGCGATTTTGAAACGCGGGACCGGCTGCTCCGCTACGCCGACCGAAAATATCAGCCGCTCTGGGAGGACGGCGCCTTCCGCTATCCCTATAGCCGAAAAAGAAAGTGCACCAACCTGACCGGGCAGCTCCTGGCCATTGCCCGCGCCAACCCCAAAAGCGGCCTGTGGGCCATGCACAACCAGCCGTTTGACCAAGCCCACTTTGCCGAGCCAAAGGTCGCGGGTGTGGATTTTCCAAACCTTCTCTTGCGCCGGGCGATTTACGACCGGGCCCGCAAAGCCCTGATCGTCACCGCGGAGCCGGGCGGGAAAAAGAGCCAGGCCAAAACCACAATCAAGCTGGCCAACCTGGACCCCGAAAAGTCCTACCGGCTGTTCATGGATGGCAGGGAACTTGCCAAGTCAACAAGCCGGACCGAAATCCCGGTCGAGATCACGCTGGATGGTAAACACAATATCATCCTGGCCGAATAAGCTTCCGCAGGTCCGGGCAAAGGCCTGAATATTCCCGTCCTCCAGGCCCACATACATGCTTTCGAGCATGTCGTGGTGCAGGGGTCTGGCCTCAGCATCCTTGCCCGCATGGGGTCAGGCCCAAATTCATGGGGTCAGGCCGAAATCCCTTGGGGTCAGGCCTTAACTTCGGAGTTCGAGCTTCGTTGTTAAGGCCTGACCCCGCGAATTCGGGATTTCGGCCAAGACCCCTCGAGGCCTGACCCCAAGGCCACTCAAGCCTCAAATCGCCCCGTCCTGCACTCCCAGGTAGAGGCTCTCGAGCATGTCGTGGTACAGGGGTCTGGCCTCAGCATCCCTGCCCGGACTCCGGCGGAGAGGCCTGACCCCAAGGCCACTCAAGCCTCAGATTGCCCCGTCCTGCACTCCCAGGTAGAGGCTCTCGAGCATGTCGTGGTATTTTTTATATACCACCTTTCGCTTGAGCTTCATGGTGGGGGTGACCTTTCCGGCCACGGAAACTTCGACATGAAGGCCTACGAGGATTACCTAGCCAGAAAACTCACCGACTACGAGCACCCGGAAGAGGCCATCAAGGAAGCGCTGAAGAAGCTGGCCAAAGTCGGCTGAAATCGCGGTGAACGGTTAACGGAGAACTTTAAACAGAAAGGTTGACCGGAAACGGCCCGCCTTTTTTCCTGCTAATGGTTCGCCGGCCTGATTCCGAGCTTGAGCAGAACTGCCAATATCATCAGGGCGAAGCCTGCCAAGCTGGTCAAAGTCCCGTAATAAAAGCTTCGCGGCCTGAATTTCCATATTAAGGTGTGTTGCCCGGGGTCAAGAACATAAATACCCCTAAAAGCGAAGTTGACTTTCTCGGTCTTTATTTTCTTTCCGTCCAGCATTGCCAGCCAGCCCGGATGATAGGCCTCGGTCGAAGCCAATAATGCAGGGGCTTGATTGTTGAATTCCATCTTAACCCGCTTGAGGGAATAATCGGTCACCTTGATGCTCTGGTAAGACATCTGATCTAACCGGAATTCCGCATCCGAAGCAATTTTGATCCCGGCCGGCGGGAGGCCCTCAACCATTACCGGCATGGTCTGATCCTTGCCTGCTCTCTCGAATATCTTCAGCGCCTGATCTAGGTCTCCGGCCATGGAAACCTGCTGGACCAAGAAATACCTCGGGAATTTGGGCAGGACTTGGTGAAAACCCGTGTTCATCACTTGAAAATACGCTTGGGGCACGAACGGTTCATAGGCATAGGTCTGGAACTCCTTGAATACCATTCCCCGATTGATCGGGTCATTCCAATTATCTTTCAGGTTGAAAAGTTTAAATTGGGCAACTTTGCGATGCCGCCTTGCCACTTTATTGATCAAATTCATGTGCTCAAATTCGGACATGGGAGACCCTATCAGAAACATGTTGGCCTGGGCCATGAAAGTCAGGTCCAGCGTAGAAAGCATAAGCAATCCCACGGCCAGATGCCGGCGCGATCCCCGGAGCCAGAAATAAAGCGCCAGAAGTACGCTGATCTGAATGGGCAGGCTTTGAAGAAAAACTTTTCTCAAAATTATGGCGGCTTGGTATTCAATGCGGGCAACCGCCAAGGCCGCTACCGCGGCACCGCCTAAAGTAACTCCCAGGGTGACCGTGAGAATCAAGACCCCCCGCTGAAAGCCGCCATAATGGTCCGGCTTTGCTTTCAAAAGCTCATCCATCCCGAATCCGGCCAGCAGGCAAAAAAAGAGTAAAAACACTCCCCGAAACAAGGCTGGATGCCGGAACAGCCTGAACCCTGGCACAAACTCATATAGCGCTCCCCGCAAGAACGACTGGCTCCCGAAAGCCGCGAGCAAGGCGGCCATCCCGAGCACGGCTAATATGAGCACGATCCTTTCCCGCCGGGTATGGATCGCGAATAAAGCCAGGCACAGGCAAATGATTCCCATGTAGCAGTTAAGCATGGAAAGGGATTTGCTCGCGTTGTAGGTATCCAGGATCGGCGGGAAGTCAGCCGTGGGCACAAATAAGCTGATCAAGGTCCAAACGGGCAAAAGATTTTCTTCCAACGATCGGTGATATTCCATCCCCCCGGCGCGGTTCGAATAATTTCCAATATCGAAAAATATCGGCACGACCTGGGCACCGGCGATTAGAGCCGCAACCAGCGCGCTGAAGCCTAGGGGATAAATATCCTCTTTGAAGGTTTTGGCCGGCCCCTTGAATGAAAATTGCTCGGCCAAGCCCGCCGCCAGAAACAGCCCGGCGAATAATAGTGCAATCAGGTTGGTGCCAGAGTAGCCCCCGGTTAGAATCAAAACCAAGCCGGCTCCAAAGAGCCAAAGGTCCCCGGCCCGTTTCTCCGTGAGCCATCCTTGGATGCCGGCCAGCACAAGCGGCAACCAGACATACGTGGTGAGCACGTAAATATGTTCGGTATTGCCGGTAAAAAGTCCGCAGAGCATATAGCCGGTCGCGGCCAGACACGATGCCGCCTGAGAGAGTTGGAATTTCCTCGCCAGATAATAGGCGGTCATGCCTGCGAAAAGGATATGGAACAGAAGCCAGTATTGAAGCGATTTAAGGGAAACCCCTGGAATCCAGATCAGCAACTGGGTTAACGGATACCATTGAAAGTTGGACAAGACCGGGAATCCGCAAAAATGAAACGGGTTCCATAACGGTATCTCTCCGGATCGAAACGCGTCATTTAAGAACAAATATTGCGGATATGAATACAAGATCATATCCCAATGAATCCATAGACGGAAGAACAGGAGCGGCAAAAATGAGAAAAACCATACTCCGATCAGCCACCAGATGGGCCATAAATTCTTCAGCCGGCTCTTCATTTTGAATTGCCCTTATGGAGCCAATTTCAATCCTTCTTTCTGGTGGCACCACACCCGACGCATACCTTCTGCCAAGCTAATTTCATATATAATTCCCGATAAATCGCCCCATCCTCCAAACCCCAATAAAGGCCAGCATTTCGTAAAGACTCTGGCCTTATCATTACTGTCTCACCTCAGCGAAAAGACCCGCCTTGAAACCATCAAATTGCCCCGTCCTGCACTCCCAGATAAAGGCTCTCGAGCATGTCGTGGTATTTTTTATAGACCACCTTGCGCTTGAGCTTCATGGTGGGGGTGACCTCGCCGGCTTCCTGGGTGAACTGGTTGGGCAGGACCTTGAAGCGCTTGATCGTGGAATAGCTGGGCAGGCGCTTGTTGAGCGCGGCGATCCTACCTTCAATAAATTTATAGACCTCCGGCTTCTGGCTCAGCTCCGCGAAATCCTTATAGGCGATTCCTTTATCCTTGGCCCAGGCCGTAACCGCTTCCTCGTCAAGGGTCACCAGCCCGGCCAGAAATTTCTTGTTGTCCCCGTAGGCGATGAACTCGCTGATGTACATGTCGGTTTTGATCAGGTTTTCGATGTTCTGGGGCGCGATATTTTTTCCGCCGGCGGTGATGATCAGGTCTTTTTTGCGGTCGGTGATCTTGAGGCAGCCGTCCTCGTCAAACTCCCCGATGTCCCCGGTATGGAAGAATCCGTCCGGCTCAAAGCCTTCTTTGGTCTGCACCGGGTCCCTGTAATAACCCTTGAAGACGTTGCCTCCCCGGACCAGAATTTCGCCGTCGTCCGCGATCTTGATCTCAACCCCCTTGAGCGGCTTGCCCACGGTCCCGATCTTGAGCATGCCCGGCCGGGTGATCGAAGAAGGTGCCGAGGTCTCGGTCATGCCCCATCCCTCCAGGACCATGATGTTGAGCGCGTAGAAGAATTCCAGAATCTCGGGCGAGATCGGCGCCGCGGAGCTGACCATGAACTTGAGCCTGCCTCCGAACCGGTCCCTGATCTGCCGGAAAATCAGGGAGTCCGCGAGCTTGAACTTCAAACCCAGGACCAGGGGCATGGGCTTCTTGTTGTATTTGAACTTGCTGGCCTGCTTGCCCACGCCCACCGCCCACCAGAACAACTTTTTCTTCCAGGCCGATTCCTGGTCCATGCGCTTCAAAAGCCCGGAATAAATTTTCTCATACACCCGGGGCGCGCCGAGCAGGAGAGTCGGCCTGGTCTCCGCGATGTTGGCGGTGAGTTTTTCCACGCTCTCCGCCACCGCGATCCGGATGTTGCGGAAAATCGCAAAATACACCCCTCCGATCCGCTCGTAGGCGTGCGCGTAAGGCAGGTAGGAGAGCGTCAGGTCCGAGTTGTCAATTTCGAGCAGTCCCTCCAAGACGTCCTCCACCGCGTGGTAAACCCAGATGATGTTCCCGTGGGTGAGCATCGCGCCCTTGGGCGGGCCGGTGGTGCCCGAGGTGTAGATCAGGGTCAGCAAATGCTCGGGAGTGAGCGATTTGACCCGCTTCTCCAGTTCCTCGGGATGGTCCTTGTCGTATTTTCTGCCCAGCTCGCGCAGCTGCGAAAGGCTGAGCGCGTCCTCGGGCATGTCCGGCAGGGGGTCAAGGAGGATGACTTTTTTCAAGCCCGGCATGCGCGCCTTCTGTCCCTCCAGCTTCTTGAGCTGGGCCTGGCCGGAAACGAACACGAATTTGGCCTCGGAGTGATTGATGATGTATTCGACTTCATCGGCCAGGTTGCTGGGATAGATGGCCGCGGTGACCCCTCCGGCCGAGATGTTGGCGAAATCGCAGTAGAGCCATTCCAGCCGGTTTTCGCTGAGGAAAGACACTTTGTCCTGCATGACCAGTCCCAGCGAGAGCAGGCCGTTGGCGATCTCCGAGATCACTCCCGCGGCCTCGCGCCAGGTGATGTCCCGCCACTTCCCCTGCTCCTTGTTCAGGAACAGTACCAACTCGGGATGTTCCCTGGCCCGGTCGAAAAATTTCTGGGGAATGCTTCTTTCAAGTTCCGCCATAACCACCCTCCTTTGGCCGAGCTTGTAGTGGATTCCAAGCCCGATTATTCATACACCAGTCCGGAGCGGGATGCAAACCTACCGGAACCTGTCCAGATACTGTTGCTTGAAGAGTTGCGCGTCTTTGAATTGCCAGTTGATTGCGTGGGTTTCAAGTCCGGTTTCGGACGAAAGCTCGAAAATGTCCCCGTTCTTTTTGGTTTGCACGACTTTGATCGGGGAGATGATGGTCTGGCCCGTGAACAGCTCGGGGTGGAACGCAAGCGCGGCGCCGATGATGCCGTGCAGGGTCATGCCTTTGAGCCCGAGCAGCCTGCCCACGGTCCCCTCAACCTTGACCATGATGGAGCATTGGTCCGCCAGGTACCCGCCGAGTTCCGAGTCGGACTTGCGCAGGCTGCGCCATTCGGAGAGCGTGAGTTCAACGTCATCCATCACCTCGTTGGGATAAATCGGGAAAGCGCCTCCGTGCTCGACCACGTATCTGGTGGCCGCGGAATCAACGTTGATGTTCATGTCCCGGTAGCCCGACCATTCCCAGAAGCGCGCGTCGCTCCTAACGCCGAGCGCTCCGTGGAACTCTCCGGTGGCAAAATGAAGGGTCTTCCAATTGTTCGCCAGGGCCGGCTCAGCCATCATGGCCGTGGCCAGGTTGGTGAGCGGAGCCGTGGCCAGGATTTCGATTTGACCGGGACGGCTCATGACCTGGTCGATGATGAACTTGCTGGCCTCGGTCGATTTGCCCAGGTCTTTTGGGCCGGACGCTCCGGCCAGGACCGGGACGTCTTCGCGGCCAAGCAGCTTGAGCAGTTTCTTGTCCGCGTCCACGCACACCCTCAGGCTCGAGCACCCGGCCGAACAAGTGATGCCGATCACCTCAATCTCCGGGTCGCGCAGGGCATAGACCAGTTGCAGGCCTCCGTCCGGGTCGCAGACCGGGAGCCAGGGCTGGGAGGGACGGAGCTTCCGGTCCCGGGCGCAGCCCTTTTTGTCCATGCCGTTGTCGTCGTCAATGATGAACAGCCGCTTCTCCCCGCGGGCGGAGAAGGGAAGGAGCAAGATCAGCGCAACAAAACAAATGCCCCGCAGGCAGGCTTGCGGCGAGTTCAGCCGAGCTGAGTGCCTGCGCCCCTCAATAATTGGCCGCCTGCTCATCTTTTCTCTCCTGGCGTCTCCCGTCTCTCGCCCTGTAGTATTTCTAATTCAGCCAGCAGTTTGCCAAGGTCCACCGCATATTCGCGGTCGTAGTCCTCGCTCTGGCCTCGCTCATACTTGGCCTCGGTAACCAGAGACTCTACTATTAAAGTCTCAAGACCTTTTTCGCCGGTGTCGGTTAACAAGCCTGCATATCCATGAATGGGGTCTTGCCGCATCCCCAGTCAACTACCAGGATAGTCAGTAAATCTAATAATATCAAATACATAAACCCGCCTACCTTGTTAAGTCCTCTTTCATAGTCAACTACCCGTCAACTAACCCCTTAAGCCCAGAACGGGACATATTTTCTGAGCTTTGGAGTTGCTCCTTTGTCGTGCGGGCGGATAGCCCCTTGTTTCACCGCTTCCCTTATATACCTGGATGCCATTGCTTTATTCGAGTTTGCGATACCGAACCGAGCCCGGATCGTGGTGTTAGTCATAAAATCACGGTTTACATACCCCTCTGTGCCAACATGACTGGGACACTCCCCCTATGTTAAATTAATGTAGATGGGCGGGGGAGGAAAGAAGATGGAAACACTATCAGGAACGACGGGGATCATGGGCAGTTCGGGTGAAACGGA
>Ga0315291_10003689_pt1 | contig 19764 bp, 19 predicted proteins | sample YL17G12_20_MG_FD_203070 | JGI IMG/M metagenome (GOLD analysis project Ga0315291, IMG submission 203070) | Sediment microbial communities from Yellowstone Lake, YNP, Wyoming, USA - YL17G12_20 | ecosystem: Environmental > Aquatic > Freshwater > Lake > Sediment | place: USA: Wyoming | collected...
AAAATATCTCGATAATGAATCTTTTTCAGAATATTTGGTTTCATCAAATTGCAAATTATTGCAATTTGGCGTAGAAACTGGCTCATCAAAAATAATGAAATTAATAAATAAAAATTTGAATTTTTCGGATCTATTATTTGTAAATAGGTATTTGTCTAAGTATCCGATCAAAATAAGATATAATTTCATTATTGGTTTTCCATCGGAAACTCAGAAAGATGTCGATCTAACGTTAAATTTAATTGAGGCACTAAAAAGAGAAAACAACAATGTTGAGGAGCCTTTTTTAAACATATATAATCCATATCCAGGTACAAAATTATTTAAAATGGCAGTTGAATATGGTTTTTCAGAACCGAGTAGCCTTGAAGAATGGTCCAAAATTAACTGGAATAATATATATCTTCCATGGTTCACAAAAGAGCAAAATGATTATTATAATCAATTATCTAAAAGATGTTTTGATAAATCATTATACTTGAAATAATATTTTTTAATAAGATGCGGTATAAATAAATGATAAAATTAATAAAAAATTGGTCAATGTACATTGCAGGAAATTTGCTTATAATTTTTCTAGCTTTCTTTTTTATATATAGAGGATATACTTATTATGAGAAAAAAGTAGGGGTGATTCAACTTTCTATCGGCACATCTTTAATGGCCGCAGGAATAGTATCAATAATAGAACTATGGCGCAATATCATTAAGAGTAAATTGTTGGACAAAATAAACAATATATTATTTGAAGCAGGCATAGAATTGATATACAAAAAAAGAGATATTGATAAATATGATATATTGATGGAAAATTTAAGCAAGAATCTTGATATTACAGGTTATTCATTAAACGCTTTTCATGATAGCTATGCAGACTTATTATTGGGAAAAGTTAAACAAGACAAATCTATTATAGTAAGAATTTTGATGGTTAAGCCCGGTTCTTCTTTTTCCACTGATAGAGAAGAGATAGAAAAAAATCAAAAAGGGATATATAGTAGTGCTGTAGAAAAAATAAAGGGCAAATTTAGAAATTGTAGAAATATAAAAATTAAATTGTTAGATCATCCAATATCAACAATGATATTTAAGATTGATAATGTTATGTTTATCGGCCCACATTTTCATGAAAAAACGAGCAAATCCACTCTAACAATTGAATTAAACAAAGATGGTTGGATGTATGAAGAATATTGTAAGGAATTCGAGCGTATGTGGGCAGACGCAGAAGATATTTGAGTTAGAAAAATATATAACGGTTCATAGAAAGCACACCTATGCAGCAGTTAGAACTCATTCTGGAGGATCACGGGCGGGATGTCGCCGAAAATATCAGGCCCGCGCTTGAGGCAGGCCTTGTCATGGTCATTGACCGTTATTTTTACTCCTCCATCGCCTACCAGGGAGCCCTCGGACTTGACCCGGAATTCATCAACAGGGAAAACCGCAAAATCGCCCCCTGCCCCGACCTTGTCATCTATCTCTCCATACCGGCGGATGTGGCGCCGGCGCGCATCGAAAAAATCCGCGGCGACAGCTCCAACCTTTTTGAAAGACTGGACTACCTCAAAAAGGTGAAGTCTCTCTTCGACGCCATGCCCTATCCGGAAATCTGGCGCGTTGATGGCGCAAAACCCGTAGAGGAGATACGCCGCATCATATACAGCCGTGTCCGGGAAATGCTTCCCGCACATAAGGGGGACCAGCCCGCCGCGCAGAAAAATACTGAGAATCTCTAAATTGTTGGTATTTACCCTATGCTGCCAGAAGAACGCATCCACGCCGCCCTGAACCACAAGGAGCCAGACCGCGTCCCCTTCACAGATAATCTCTGGGCAACCACTATCGAGCGATGGCGCAGGGAAGGTCTCCCGCCTGATGTCGCACCGGAGGATTATTTCGAGTTTGAAATCGCACAGTTCGGGCCGGACACCTCTTTTCTGCTCCCCAAAAAAATTATCGATGAAACGGATGAATATATTATATTCACGGATGAAAGCGGCGCCACTCTCAAAAACTGGAAACACTCCACCTCCACACCCGAACTCATCGACTTCCACCTCACCACGCGGGAAAAGTGGGAGGAACTCAAGGGAAACCTTGTCTTCAAAAAGAGGCGCATAAAATGGAAGGATGACAAACCCCGTCTGAAAAAGGCGCATAAAAAGGGGCTCTTCACCACCTTCTCAACCGGCATCGGCTATGACCGTTTCTCCACCATCATGGGTCCCATGACCCTCCTCCCCGCCCTCCTGACCGACCCCGACTGGATAACCGAAATCTTCACCGCACATTTCAAACTCGTCCTTGAGTGCGCAGAGGAGATGTTCGGCATGGGTTATGACTTTGACGGCGCCTATGTCTTTGATGACCTCGGATATAAAAACGGTCCTTTTTTCTCCACGGCGCTTTACAGGGAGCTCCTCCAGCCGCATCACAGAAGGCTATGCGACTTTTTTCATGCGCGCGGGCGCAAGGTGATATTGCACAGTTGCGGAAACGTGCGGGCGCACATACCATCCCTCATCGAGGCGGGGTTCGATTGCCTCCAGCCACTTGAGGTCAAAGCCGGCATGGACCTCATTGAACTGAAAAAAGAGTATGGAGATGTGTTATCCTTCATGGGCGGGATTGACGTGCGCAAGATGTCCCACCCCGACCCTGCCGTCATTGAGGACGAAATCAGGGAAAAGGTCACAATTGCCAAAAAGGGCGGGGGATATATCTACCACTCAGACCACTCCGTGCCGGACGATGTCAGTTTTGACAGGTTCCGGCTTATCCGGGAACTGGTCCTTCAACACGGCTCCTACCCATCCCCGCATTTATCTTGACGACAAAAGGGACGAGTGAGAAAGGTTCCAAAAACGGAATGAAAATGGAGCAATGGTTGCGTTTGACCCCAACTCATTGTGGAGTATGGAGATGATATATGATAAATAAATTATTGTGGATGGGGATAATAGTGTTTATTATAATAGTTATTGTGCAAGAGACAAGATACTATTATAATAATAAAAATAATAAGTATAAGTGTTCAGATTCTAGTTTAAGAAGTACTATTATTAAACGTATATATAATATATTCATTTTTTATTTTTATCCAACTTTTGCATTAATACTTAATCTTAAATGCCATAATCTCTATTGTTATTTGGTTCTAATAGCATATTATTTATATATCTTATTAATAGAAGTTGTAGTAATAGTTAACAAATGTAAGAACATAAGGCAAACTCAGTAATGCAGCTGCAGGGGATGGGGTCAAACTCAACCATTTGCTCCATTTTAATATGTAATTTGCACGATGCTGGCGGGTGCTTCCGAAATGCCCCGACCTTTCACATGGCACGCCTCACTAAAGCCATGCATTTATCTTGACGACAAAGGGGACGAGTGAGAAGAGTTCCAAAAACGGCATGAAACTGGAGCAAATAGGTGAGTCTGCCCCCCAACGCTAAAAAATATAAAATCTTACCACAATGCGATAGGGGCAGATTCGGCAATATTATATTTGGCGGAAGATATACGAAGCGCGAGTTTAACTTACTACCCGCATTGTAACATTCGTTTTCTTTCGCATCCGCTGAACCCAAGTCGATTTATCAGCCCGCGCTTTGACGTAATCCGCAAAAGATGCATATTTATCCTTATGCGCCTCAAAATCGGCGAACATTCTTGCCTGAATCTGGTTTTTCATCTCCACGCAATCAAATGTCTTCATTGTCTTCTTCATCTCTAACCTCCATGGGACTATGGATTTCCAAACCGGGATAACCGAGCAATGCATTTACCCCATTAAACTTGCGAATGCGATCGTAATTCACGATATGTTTGAAATTCCAGCTCACAATAAGGTCAGCGCGGGCAATAGTGGCAGCAGCCACGTGCGTGGCGTCCGCCCTGTGCGCCCTTCCCAGAACTCCCGCGTCAATATATGCCTGCGCTAAATGATTCACCTCGTCATCAATAGAAACCTCCTCAACACAATCAACCGGCAAGTCTTCATATACCTTGCGAACTGCGGCAGGTGCATTGCTTAACTCTGCGAGCGTAAAATATGAGACAAGGATGCACCAACCACGTCTCTTAATCATATCGAAGAAATTACTGCTGACAGAATTGAACTCCTTGTCCTGCGCCCCGCCAAACACCGAGGTGTCCACATAAATACGCAGCTTGCGCATAACATTTCCCAAACAATGACGCTTTCACGGTATCAATTTAAAAACCGATGTGTATAATACTTTTAAAATGGACTTTCGGGCAAGCGAAAAGTTCTTAAAGAATTTCAAAGACGTTATTCATTGTGCCATCTGCTCCTCTGTGTGAAACTAAGCAGCTGGGGGCAGACTCAACCATTTGCTCCATTTTAATATGTAATTTGCTTGACGCCGGGGGGGGCTTCCGAAATGCCCCGACTTTTCACAGGGCACGCCTCACTAAAGCCATGCATTTATCTTGACATGGAAATGTAGCAAATGGTTGAGTTTGGTCCCTAACGCCTCCTGACGCTTATTGGAGGTATAGTGAAATGCGACCAATATTTAGGTCTTGTTTGTTTGTATTATTGTTACTATTATGCTTTCCAACTTCTATTTATCCCAAGGATTATTATGAAAGTTTAATTAGTGACGGGGAATTGGAGCATTTAAAGGGCGTCTTGAAGCCGCATGAATTATTCTGGCTTCACACTCCGTCAAGTGAAGAAATTAAAGAAAAGACATGCGATATTCAGGAAAGCAGAAAAAAAGAATGCATGACATGGCTTAAGGATGTAATGAATCCCAATATCATATATGATAATATGGAAAATGAACTTGTTCCCATGAAGAAATGGTGGCGTCCCACTGAAGATTACCAAACAAAAGGGGGAAGTGCTGTCTTTATTACTCAATTAACAACAGGTTCACTTGCTATAAGAATTATTGAGAATTATGATAGGGTGGTTGTAATAGCATCATTTCCGGAAATAAAGATCAAAACAATTGAAATTCCTCTTCAGAAACAATTTATACAAACTATTGCTAAATCGGTTCTATCAAAAAGACTTCAACCAATCAATCTTTCAAGAATGTATATATATAATAATCGAATTAATGAATACGTCTTAATGGGAACCTGGATACCGGACGCAAATATACGTGAGGAGACAAAACCTGGTATATTTTCAGTTTTAGGAACAAGAGATGCAATAACCGATTATATTGATTTTTATCTTCATAAACACTTTATTCTTTTTAATATTTACAAATGCAATGATTCCCCAAGGGCATTAGATCCCTATAGGATTCGCTTTAAATAGTATGCATTGGGGCGGGTTGAAAGTATATACAAGATTGTGAGGGAGAAAGTGAGATCAATATTTCGGTCATGTTTGTTTGTGTTATTGTTAATTCTTTTAATGCCAACTTCCATTTATGCCACGGACTATTATGAAAGTTTGGTTAGTGACAATAAAATGGAACAATTAAAGAGCGTCTTGAAGCCGCACGAATTATTCTGGCTTCATACTCCATCAATCGATGAAATTAAAGAAAATACGTGTGATGTTCAGAATAATGTTAAAGAACAATGCATGGAATGGGTCAAAGATATCCTGAAGCCTAATCTCATATCATCCGATATGAAAGATAAACTTATTCCCATGAAGAAGTGGTGGCGACCGAATGATAAATACTTGGAGAAAGGTGGAAGCGATGTCTTTATCACTCAATTTACAACTGGAACTTTAATCATCAGGTTGATTGAAAACAGCGATCGTGTAGTGATTATAACAAAAGATTTGAAAAATAAAATGCTGAATCGGTCACCCGAATCATATATTAAATTCATTCAATTATATGCAACATCGATTTTGAATAATCGAATTTTAGCGAAAAAGGTATCACAACATAATAAGATATATGAGAGTAACGATACCTGGGCAAAAGGCGCATGGGTTCCTTCTGATAACTTTAAAGCAGGGGGAGGTTTTTCCGCATCACGAAAAGATATTACATTCTTAATTGAATATTGGACAAATGGAGAAATAATTATATTCAATATATACAAATGCACTGATGGCCCAAGGTGGTGGTTAGAGCCCTATGTGAATCGCTTTAAATAGTCTGAATTTGAAATTTAGAAATCATCTGTTTTAATCACATTATCCTTTTCCTATACCGGTGATATCACCGCGGCAAATCCTCTCCACCACCCGTCTGATGCAGATCGAGTGCCGTTACTGGCTAAAGCATTGAGCCATGCATTTATCTTGACATGGAAATCTCGTGACGGCAAAGAATATTTTTGTTCCTGTCCGGCGTGGAGAAATTCACAACCGACAAGTTTTCCGGGGGCCCATAGCTCAGTTGGTTAGAGCCACCGGCTCATAACCGGTTGGTCCCAGGTTCGAGTCCTGGTGGGCCCACCATCATCCCCCATGAATATGGGGCTTACCTCATGGCGAAAAAAGCGATTATGCAGACACCCCTCGGTCCCCTCACAGAGCTGGGGCAATTCAAAAAGGATATCATCCCCGGATTTAACATCATTGAGCAGGTGGGAAAGGGGGCAAGCAGTGTTGTCTTTTCCGCCACGGATAAAAAGACCGGTGAGCGCGTCGCCCTCAAGGTTTTTTATCTGCATTATTGCAAAAACAGGGAATTTGTGCATCGCCTGATGCGTGAGGCGGATATCATAAAACGCATCCGTCACCCGAACGTCGTCGCCGGCTACGGATACGGCACCTATGAGGGCTACTATTACATGGTCATGGAATTTGCCGCCGGGGATACCCTCACCCAATTGCTGAAAACCAAGTTGAGATTTGAAGAGAAAGAGGCGGCGAAAATCATCCTCCAGGTGGCTCGCGGTCTGGAGGCTGCCGAAAAAGAAAAAACCATACACCGCGACATCAAACCCTCAAACATCATCATAACACCCGCCCCGGAGGGAATAATCGTCAGACTCACCGATTTCGGTCTTGCGAGGGAACAGGTTGACACATCCCTCACGATGCCGGGGCTGATTCTGGGCACACCGCTTTATGTCTCGCCGGAACAGGCGCGAGGGGAAACCAATCTTGACATCAGGACTGACATCTACGCCCTCGGCATCACCTTTTACCAACTCATAGTGGGAAAACCGCCGTTCGCCGACCTGAACACCTCTCTCCTCCTCACAAAAAAAATCACGGATGATATCCCCTACCCCATGCATGCGGCTCCGGGCATCTCTGAGGAGACAAGCGCCATCATCATGAAGATGTGCCAGCGTGAGCCCGCAAGGAGGTATCAGAATTGTGCGTCCCTCATCCAGGACCTGGAACTTTACCTTGACGGTCGGTTTGAACCGGGTGCCACGCGCATCATTCAACTCAGAGTGGAAGCCCCTCTATCGCAGGAGGAGATAAAGTCCATCACCGATGCCGAAATCAAAAGCGGGACAATCGACCCTCAGGTGCTTACATTCTCAAATCCTAAAATCCTCCGTCCCTCCGAAATCCTCTTTTATGAAGAGGACGCCTCGCGCGAGGCATACCTCTTGCTCAAGGGCGCACTTGAAATTCTGAAGGCGGGACGCCGCGTGGCTCTCATCGACACACCCGGCTCCTTCGTCGGGGAGATGTCCACACTTTTAAAGACAGGTCGCACAGCCACCGTCCGCGCCGTGGAGCGCACCATCCTGCTCGAGATTTCTGAGGATAAATTCCAGGAGTTTCTACATTGCACGCCGGAGATAGCGCTTAACCTTGCCCGCGACCTCGCATCGCGTCTCCAGTCCACCACCGACAAACTGAAGAAGGCTCAGGGACGTCTCTCCACCATCATAGAGCATTACAGGCTCATCAGGGACGACCTGGAAAAACCAATGGATGAGTAAGAATCGGAGAAACGGGGAATCGGAGAATTGGAGAATTGGAGAATTTGAGAATCGGAGTCCGCCTGAGGCGGATAAAGCAGGGTCAGGCGGGGATTGAATCTCCCGAAAGCCAGCCGGTTGAAAACGCCGCCTGTAGATTATAGCCGCCTGTGGGTCCGTCCATATCCAATAGTTCGCCGGTGATATAAAGTCCCGCCACAAGCCTCGATTCCATCGTGCGCGGGCCAATTTCCTCTTGCGGGACGCCTCCGCGTGTTGTCATTGCATGGGCAAAGCCTTTGATGCCGCGGCAGGGAAACAGATGTGCCTTCAAGCGCCGTGCCAGTGTTCTTCGCTCAGCATGGCTCAGGGCGCCCAACTTCTTTGCGGCATCCGGTCCGCCCCTGACGTTGAGAATATCCACAGCAAGGCGCGAGGGGAGAAACTCCTTCAGGTATCGTAAGGCATATCCCATATTGATAAGCTTGCGGCGAGGATAGCGCCCACACCCCTCATCTATCAGCCTTTCAACATCCTCCACGGAAACGCCGGGGATAAGGTCAAGCACAAGATATGGACGCCGCATTATTTCAATTCTACCAGCGGCATGACGGCTCAGATTCAGCGCCGCGGGTCCGCTTATGCCGGACGATGTGAAAATAATCTCTCCCCGCTCGGAAAAAAGGTCTTGTCCGCCATCCCCGCATAGTGAAAGGATGACATCCGGCAGAGAAAGCCCCTCAAGCGCCCGGCAGCGCGGGACATCGCTGACAAACGCCGCAAGGGATGGATGCAGAGGAGTGATTGTGTGCCCGCACCGGCGGAGCATCTCATAACCGTCCCCCGTTGTGCCGATAGATGAATAAGAGCGACCGCCCGTTGCCATGATTACGGCGCCGGCTCTGTAAAGACCGCGCTGGGTGCGGACGCCGCAGATTTCTTTGTGTCCCGACGACCCCTTCAGGACAATATCCTGCACTGGTTCATGATAATGAATCTCGCACCCGCCCTGAGTTGCATAACGCATGAGGGCATTTGCCACATCCGCCGCATTATCCGAGCGGGGAAAAATCCGCCCGTCGGGCTCGGTCTTTGTCCTTACGCCAAGCCGCTCAAGCAGCCCGAGGAGTTCATCGCGAAAAAATCGGTGAAAGACGCTGTAAAGGAAACGTCCATTCTGACCGAATGCCGCAATAAAATCCTGCCGGGGAGCGGCATTGGAGAGGTTACAGCGTCCATTTCCGCTGATGCGTATCTTGGAACCGGCGATGTCTGTCTTTTCAAGGATAAGGACGCGAAGTCCCCTCTCGCCAGCCCGCCCCGCCGCCACAAGTCCAGCCGCACCCGCCCCGCAGACAATTACATCCCATGTCGTCTTCATGTCTGTCTTCAGATAAACACTCTTGGAAGGTCTCATGCCCCGCACCTACTTCCTGGCACACAAGACGGCGAACCAGGCAAATCTCCGCAAGGCAGGGAACAGGCGGAAAAGCGCCGCATCCACGGCATTCAGGAGACGGACACTGTTCTTAAAGAGGCGACTGTTGCGTATGCCGAACTGCCAGAAAAAGGCAAGAAAGGAGAACAGGAAAAAAAATCTGACGCGGGCTTGTCCAAATGCCTTCGCCAGAATCCTTAGCCTCTGACGGTCAAAATATGTGGTGATGTCTCTCCACTCCGCCGGCGCAAGGGTATGTCGGTAAAGACTGGCAAACGGGTTATGCCTCATCGGTTCAACAAAGACGCCCACGCCCCCAGTTTTCACCACCCGCGCCGCCTCGGCGGCTGCCTTCTCCAACTGCGTGTGAATCAGGACGGACTTTGTATAAACGGCGTCAAAATAAGAGTCGGGAAAGGGCAGCGCCTCGGCAGCCGCACAGACAATGTGAATCTGGTGAGAAAGCCCGAGACCCCTTGCCTGCTCCCTCAAAAAATCAAGGCGCTCTGGGGCAATGTCCACCACATACACCTCCGCATCCTGCCTTGCCAGAAACAGTGCAAAAGCCCCCATCCCGCACCCAATCTCAAGGATGCGTTTCCTGCGCGGACCCTCATTTCCCCAGAGATGTCTCAGGGCATACTCCTGTTCAGGGCTGAAATAAAACTCGAGCTCTCTGTTCAGGTCTAATAATCCCGAAGTTGCCCCGCCGCCAAGATTCCGCACATCAAGGTTCGCTGACCAGTATCTGCTCTGGGAATTTTGTTTTGACATCGGCTGTTCACCTGCCGCATCTTTCACAAACTGTCATCATAATCAAATCTCTGAAAGAGGAAAATAAATGAATGCCTGCGCAAACCTGTCAGGGAATATGTCCTCCTGCATCTGCAGCTATCCCTCTTGTGACAGGAAGGGGTTCTGCTGCGAATGCCTCCGCTATCATCTCGGCATGAAGCAACTGCCCGGCTGTTGCTTCCCCAAAGAGGCGGAAAAGACCTATGACCGCTCCTTCAAACAGTTTGTCAGGATTTACAAACACCTGATTGACTGAGGGCGAGCGGGCATACGCCTGCATGACGCCTCCTATTTATAAAGCAGATACTTCTCCCGCAGTTTCATGTATTCCTTGAGTCCATCTCTGTATGATGCCTCAATCTCCTCTATGGACGCCTTCGTCAGCATGTGCATGATTTTGTCCGTCCCCATCGCCTTGTTGAATGAGGATATACGGCCGCCCGACTCAAGCTTAAATTTCTCCGGATACATCCGTCCGATGGCATCCATAATATGGAGCCCGACCAGAAACGGCTTCACCTTTTCATACTCCGTAATATAGATGTGCACGCCGCTCAAGTTCTGGTCTTTAAAGGCAAAGTATGCCGGCTTATAGGAGATGGGGCGGAAGCGGACGCCCGGGATGTTGCGGGAATTTAACTCCTGCGCCAGCGCCGTCCCGTCAATCCATGGCGCGGCGGCAGTTTCAAACGGCAATGTGTATCCCACACCCTCATTCACTATGTGCAGTTCCCCCATGCCGCCCGTGATGGCGCAAAAAAACGAGGTGTCCCATCTTGGGATATGTGTGGAGGGCGGCACCCACGGGAGACCCGTCTTATTATAAGTCATCCCGCGCTTCCAGCCGGACATCTTGACAACATGGAGGTCGGCGCCAAGTCCTGTCTCGGTATTGTAAAAGTTGGCAAGCTCTCCAGGCGTCAGCCCGTAAGTGTATGGGATTGTCCAGTATCCTATGAAGGATTTGAATTTGGGGTCGAGGACTGGACCATCAACCACATCGCCCCCCATCGGGTCGGGGCGGTCAAGGACGATAAATGTCACGCCCGCCTTTTTCGCCGCCTGCATCGATGCCAACATGGTGGAGATAAAGGTGTAGGGTCGGACGTCTATATCCTGTATGTCATAGATGAGCACATCCATTTTTTTAAGGACATCCTGCGAGGGGGCATTTCCGCCCGCCCCGTAAAGACTGTAAATCGTGACGCTTGTCCTCTGGTCAACGGCGTTGGCAATCTTGGCGCCGCCGTAAGCGTCTCCGCGCAAGCCATGCTCGGGACCAAAAAGGGCAACAAGCCTGCACCCTTTGTAATCCGCAAGGAGGTCTATCGTGGAATTAAAATTGTGGTCAACGCCCGTGGGATTTGTGATAAGTCCGACCCGTTTCCCCTCAATCAGCCCGCGATTCGCCTTCTCGGCAAACAGCATCTCAACGCCGGGTTTCACAACCGTCGCCTCCTCCCCGTATAAAATCATTGGCATGAGAAATAACGCAATAACACCCGCAAAAAAAGTTGCCCACCTCTTGAATTGTGACATGCCTCGTCTCCTTTAATGAATTATCCACTTATTTCCCCTTTTTCCAAACTGAAAGGGCTTTTTCCTCACTCATACAACGCCCAGGGCGAGGCGACGCCAAGTCTGTTATTGAGGTCGAAGACCAGCAGGCGCCCCCTGCCATTATCATAAAACGGCGCGCCGATGAGTATCTCGTCAACACCGCCGCCATCTATATCCCCAGCGGCAATCGAATCCCCGAGCTGAAAATATTCTAACCCGCCATTTATGATATAATCAAAATCCTCAGACTGAACGGAGAAATGGGCGGGGAGATTATTCCGCCCCATGATGATGAATGTCCGCCCCTCCGTATTGAAACCGGCGCGTTCGCCGTCCCGCGAGGAAAACATGATGTCTCCAATGCCGTCGCCATTAAAATCGCCGCTCACAAGCGTTGCTCCGATGTTGTTGCTGGTGTCATACCCCTCAACGAAAAATGAGGGCTGTTGTAAGGCAAGGCTAATGCTCGAGGGAAAACTTGCCATGCCGAAAAGACCATAAATCGCACCCTCGTCAATGCCCGTACTGCCTGTGTGGTCCCAACCGCCTGCGGCAATGATGAGGTCCTTGCGAGCGTCGCCATTCACATCCGAAAGGGCAACTGCCGAACCAAGCTCATCCCATGTGTGGGCGCCAATGATGGTAAGGTCGGCGGATGTCACACTCAGGGAAGCGGGAAAATTCGTCCTGCCCCAGAAGACAAATACCTTGCCCTCCGTGGTAAACGTCCCGACACTCCCATACTCCTCCCCCATTATAAGGTCGATGATTCCGTCACCATTCAGGTCAGCCGTCCTGAGCATCGTGCCCAGCTCCGCATACTCTTCATTTCCCAGGATTGTGGAATTCGGTTGGGAGAGAAGGTCTATCGTTTTGCCATGTGTGAAAGACGACGAGCCATAAACGAGATAAACCTTCCCCGCTGCGCTGTAATTGCCGATTGTGCCGAGGTGGGCGCCGATGGCGATATCGTCCACGTGGTCATAATTGATATCCCCGCAGGCAACTCCATCAGAGGTGAGTCCTCCGAAGGCGCTGTATCCGCCTGTGTCGTCCCACGCCTTGGCGCCGAGGATTTTGACATCCCAGTCGCCATTTTGAAAATCATAAACGTGGCGGCTGAAAAAATCCGGTCGTCCGAAGAGGACGTAAACGGCTCCCGCCCCCGCCCGCGCCGCCACCTCTAACGTTGAGTCGGCGGCAACAAGGTCCATGATGCCGTCATTATTGACATCCCCCGCCGCAAGGGCGTTGGCAAAATTATCTGAAAGCGTCTCGCCATAGATTACAACATCGGCGCTCTGGACGGACAGGTCAATCAAATCGACGCCCTCAAAGGAATGCCGTCCGCGAAAAATGTAAAGTGTGGGGCGCTTTCCGCCGGCGAAATCCCATCTGTCCGCGCCGACAATGATATCCGCACATCCATCGTGGTCAAGGTCGGCGCAGAGAAGCGGTCTGCCAAGGTGGTCATCAACCGCCGCCCCCCGAACCTCCAGAATGCGCGCCGCGCCCTCCAACTGCACCGCCGCAGAAAAAACACCCCGCCCCTGAATCAATGCGCACACAGAGAGCAAGATAAAAATCCTGCAGTTCGCTCCGCCTTTCATCTCCCGTCCCCTTTCAATCTGCATAAAGCGTATAATCTATCTCCGGAAAGATGTTATGCCGGTATTCGAGGTCTGCGATATATTCCTCTTTCGTCTCATTCTTCATAATCTGAGAGTAAAGCGCATTGAAATTCAAAAGGTGCTCTTTGGTGCGCTGGACGGCGTAATCCACCATGGTGCAGGTTTTCATGATGAACGCCCAGTCGCTGGATTGTGCAAGAAGCAGTTCCCGCGCCGCCTGCTTCAGCGCCCGCTCAAGAAGACCGCCTGCCTGGCGATGGCGGTTGGCAAGTTCAATCATGCGCCGCGCCGCCGCGTGCAGGTGGCGATATAACCAGTCATTGCTCCCCTCCAGCCACACCTCGCAATATCCCTTGTGTCCCCAGCTGGAAAAGGATGGCGTGGCAATTTGGTTCTTCGGGAAGCCCTGCAGATACTCCGACGGGGTGATGGTCTTGATGTTCTCCTGGTCATGGTGAATCTTGCGGAAGAGGAAATTAAGGAATTCCGGTCCCTCATACCACCAGTGACCGAAGAGCTCGGCATCATAAGGCGAGATGATGAGGGGCGGGCGGTCCAGGATACTGGCGAGGTGTTCCGCCTGTTTTTCACGGTTGAACATGAAATTGCCGGCATGTTCAGCCGCCTTCTCCAGCGCCGCCGTCTCATTATACGGCTCCTTATGCCCCAGCCCGTGCCCTGTAATGCGGTAATATTTAATGCCGGTGAAGATGCGGAGTCCGCTCTCATGGACATAAGGCTTAATGTAATCGAAATCGAGGTCGAAGCCGACATCTCTGTAAAATTCCCTGTAACTATAATCTCCGGGATAGCCTTCAAGGGCGCTCCAGACGCTCTTGGATGATTCCATATCCCTCCCGAAGGCGGCAACCCCGCTGGGACAGTAAAGTGGTGCGAATACGCCATAGCGCGGTTGCCTGTCGGCAAAGAGGATGCCGTGTGTGTCCACAAAAAAATAGCGAAGACCGAACTCCTTCAAAACATCATCAAGACCCGGATAATAGCCGCACTCGGCAAGCCAGAAGCCGCGGGGCGCGCGTCCGAAATGTCTTTTATAATGGCTCACCGCAACGCCGACCTGCGCCCGCACCGCCCCCTTCTCTGTCTGCAGGAGGGGGAGAAATCCATGCGTCGCCCCGCAGGTAAGTATCTCCAGATACCCCGCATCCTGAAGCCGACGGAATGCCTCCACGAGATTCCGCCTGTGTTTCTCCACAAAGATGCGCCGGCATTCCTTAAACTTCCGAAGATACATCTGCGCCGTCGGGTTGAACGCAGGCATCCAGCGCGTCCGCTCCACCTCCCTGTGCCCCAGCTCAATCAGTTTTTCAATGTGGCGGACATAGCGGTTCTGGAGAAGTTCGTCGCTGAGCATGGAAACAAGGGGGGGCGTCATGGACATGGCCACGCGAAAGCGCACTCCATCCTCAACCATTTTCTCAAAATGGTTGAGAAGCGGAATATACGTCTCCGTGATGGCTTCATAGAACCAGATTTCCTCAAGCGAGTCATTAAATTCCGGGTGCCGCACAAATGGCAGGTGCGCATGCAGGACAATAATCAGATACCCTTTCGGCATTTATCTTCGCTGACCTCCTTTATTCAAGGGTATAATGGAAACCTACCTGCCCATAAGAGTAACGTCAAGGTCTTTGACATCCAGTGGAAAAAGCAGTGGATCGTGCCTTCATGGTTGGACTGAATAATCTCTGAAACTTGAAACGCTGAAACCCTGAAACTCTGAAACTTCCTCTGCATTTCCGACTTGCGTAAAAACCCGGATGCGTTTAATTATCCACTCTTGTTACTCATGCACTCTTTATGGCTGAAAAATATATGTCTCCCGGTCTTGCCACTTACTGGAAATTTCTGAGAGAGTTCCTCAGACACCCATCAACTATTGGCGCCATCGCCCCGAGTTCAACCGCCCTCGCGCGCCTCATCGTCTCCGAAATCAAGCCGGATTCGGCATCCGTCATCGTGGAATACGGACCGGGCACTGGGATGTTCACCGCAGAAATCCTTGCAAAAATGCGCCCCGGGTGCCGCTTCATCGCCATTGAAAAAAACCTGCGTATGGCGGACATCTTCAAACTGCGCTTCCCGCAGGTGCGGCTGTTTCTTGATTCTGTGGAAAATCTCCCCCTCATACTCGCCGACGAGGGCATATCATCGGTGGATTACATCATCAGCGGACTTCCCTGGGCGTCATTCGACAGCGCCCTGCAGAAAAAACTCATGGACGTCACCGTTGCCGCGCTTCGTTCAGGCGGGGAATTTCTCACCTTTGCATATATACACGGCATCATGCTTCCAGCGGGTCGCCGATTCCGCAATTTGCTCCAGGGATATTTCCCCAAAATAGAACATTCCTCCATCGTCTGGCGCAACCTCCCCCCTGCCTTCGTTTACAGATGCATCAAATAATCTTTATGTCTGGGAATGATTCGTGAAGAGAAAAGATACTGACGAGAAAGTATTTGTTATTTCAGGTTACCTCAATGATACATATTCCATGAGGGATTTGCCTCCGTCTTGTATTAATATCTGTATTAACACAACTGTTTATGGAGTCTAATGCGCCAGCCAGCCTAGCGTCGGGGCGTAGCCTTCCCGCCAGGGTGGGACAAATTTCTTATCTGCGGAAGATCGGTATTTTACAACTTTCTTCTTATCTGGCAACCATGTCAACTTTCCATTTCCCTCAATGCGGAAAATATCATACCATTCTTCATCTAAGGGATATCCCGGAACGCCTCCATTGGTAAATAAAAAATATTTTCCATCGGGTGTTATTGCAGAACCACCCGCGCTTCCCAAAGGTATTGGATAACTCTTAAAAGGATATTTATCCATCAGTGTAATCCTTCCTGTAAACTGATCCACGAAAAAAGTCAATATGCAATTCGGGGTATCTTGGCATAACATCAATAAATATAAACCATTGGGCGTGAAATAAATTAATCCTGGGTTTCTCGCTTCCTTGAAAACATCGAACGACAATTCTTGAATAAGATATAATGAGCCATCTCGATTAATACCAACTACGGACATGGCAGGTTGATCCGATCCTAATGTTACAGCCCAATGCCCATCAGGGGAAACGGCAAGATCCATATTGCAACTGCTGGGTGACAAATCCAGGGTATGCGACGTCGAACTGATGCTGCCATCCAACAGAATATTCCTAGTTCTTATACATCTATTAAAGAGTTCTTTCGAATCCTTAAAAACCAAACAGTTTGACCATTTGGAATATCCTATACGAGTATGCTGGATTCTTATTTCCATCGTATCGGTTGTTGGTGAAATAGTCTTCATCTGATAATCAATTGTAAATTTCTCACATCGTGGATATGGGCCAATATAACCAATCGGCAAATAAGGATGATAGACAATACGTTTAAAACCTATGTCACCAAAGTAATTATAATAGATAGGGTCATCTATCGACCCATCCTTATTGATGAAAAAGCAGGACAGATAGGGTTCTGTGTCACCAGCAATAATCACCAATCTTCCATTGGGAGTGACTGACACATCGTTCGGATACCATCCGACAGTGTATTCTTTTCTCAATGTCAATTCTCCCGATGTGTCCAAATCGCTTGCCCAAGCTATGTCTGTTTCAATAAAGTAGAAGAAAAGCAAATAATCCGACGAATAACTTGTGGTGGGGAATAAAATCCCCACCACAAATACACATATCATAATCGTTAATCGAAAGGTATTCATAAATATCCCATTTTATGGCACGATATGATAAATATCCACAACATCTGATGAATCGCCCTTGTGCATAAGGAAGATATTCTCGGCTTTGGGGCGTTCCGTTATTACCTGCGGATATTCCACATCACCAATTGCCTGATCAAAAATTCCCATTTCTTCCTCATATAATTGCTGATTTTTCAAATAAAACAATCTTTCAGTTCCAAACGCACGGTATGTCTCGGATGGCTGGAATGCATTTGATATTGTATGATTAGTTGGCATAACCCATTCGTCATTTCCATTTTGTAATATATTTAAATTTCTCTTTTCAATCTGGGTCTCATCTGGATTTGCAAATCGGCAATAGGCGCGATTCGTGTTGTGTGAAATCTGAAACCTGTCATAAGGTCTGTTCACGCAAAAGGTTGGCTTGATATTATTATATCCCATAGCTTGATATGAATTATAAAAATCAAGAGAATCAGGATATCCGTCTTCTAAAAATACTCTTTTCGCCCAAATTCGCGGATATGTGAAAAATTCGTCCGAAAAACTATTCACAAAAACAATTCGGGGCATCCCATCAGGATAATTTTGATAGATCAAATAATCATCCCAATCCACCTTGAGGCTTGCCAGACTGCGATCTATTGATGAAAAATCGAGAGTACGAAGTGATGCTCCATTATAATGTAAATCATCTTCAGGTTCCGAATAACCTTTGTTTGCCGCACCTTCAATATAAGTGCTGCCCATTTTTATAATCCCTACAGCATTACCATATTCATCTGGTTCCTCAAATAGCCAGAATACCCACAAATTATTTCCTTTCGCCGTTAATCCTAAGGGTTGTGATAAGTAAGGCATCTCTTCCGGCTGGAAGGAAAATTCATTTAATACTTGAGGGACGATTTGTTTTATTTTTTGCCAGGGGGAAGGGGAAACAGTAGTATCATAACGATAAATATTAATCCGCCAATAATTAAAATAATATGATTTTGTTGCAGGTTTCAAAAAATACCAATCATTGACAGCCACATAAATTGCACCCTGCTTGCTATCATTTGCTGGTCCGGATGTTCCCGTTATCATATGATTCTGATGCTCACCTGCAACTGGTATATCATATATCATACCTATTTCAGTATCAGACCCTCTGAATAGTTTATAGCAAATCGGGATTTGATTATTTGTTGTGGTTCCTTTATAGATGGCTATAGTTGTGTCTTTCCCTGTGGTTTCATCATATTTTCCTGAAACCAGAATCATATCATCCGATGAACTGACATTGGGGGATATTCCATCAAATGACGGGATTCGTTCCTTTGGATGGCGCAGGGTGGTATAAGTAGTGGAGCTGTCTTTTGTCTGATCTGCCGCGCCGTAATGATAGCCGATATCCAGATGTTTGTCGGAATCATCCCAGGCGGTAGGATTGCCATTACCATCGAGATTATCTGGATCGCCAAAATTCAAAGGCGCCGGATTATCCGCACTAAAATAATCTGTATTTGTAAAACCGCCATTGAGCCAGTCCTTGGAGCCGGCGTCCACGGCAGGCGAGGCTGGCACCAGTCCCCAACCTTCCTGCCAACCTTCGTTCATCGCATGGAAATAACGGCAATCATAGATGCTCGACGCCAGATTGCCCTCGCTCCACCGCATTGCATACCACACATCCATGTTCATGAAATTTGGCGCCCACTCAATTGGCGCTCGGGATGTATGCCCCCACCACGTCGAGCCGTCCTCCCCAACATAAAGGGCCAGATAAGTCGAGTCTGGCAATGCTCCCAACGGAGGAAGGGAGACCCTCAGTGATGTCCCATCCGTGAAATTCAATGTTAAGCTTGGCCCCACATCAGGCCATTGGCAATTTGATAAGAAAGTAAAGGTCAGGGTCAATGGGCCACCCTCGGACGATTGATAGGTATTTGGATGCCACTCCCAGTGACCTCCACGCCACCTGCCCATATCGGAAACCGTTAACTCGCATTCTTCCATATAACAATCAGAGCAGACGCCGTTATCATAATTCAGGCTTTGCCCCGGGCGCAGCATATATGGCCGCCGCGAGGCATCGCCGGAGCGCTGAGCGAGATAATAGCCGTCAATGGGAACCTCCTTGTCTGATTCCCAGTTTTTGATAATTGTGCCGTCAGAGGAGCGTGAGCGATGTGCAAAAAAGGGATTGACTGCATTCCCATTCGCCAGACACATATTGGTCGTATCAGAAAGATTTAGTGTGTTAACCACCCTATCAGTTCCATTATTCCAAAATAAATTATTGCGCGAGACGTCATGGATTGTCAAGTTATTAGAGGGATTCCTATCAATCGCAACAGTATTATTCGTGAATATGTTATCCTCGACAACCGTATTGCATATAGTTATACCCTGATTGTTGTAGAAAAAGTCAATGGCTCTTCCATTACTGTTAAACGTGTTGCCTACAACATTAAAATTAGATGTCCCGACTGAACGAAACCGGACGGCGTATGAATTATTAAGGAACAGGCAATTCTGGAAACTGCAATATTGTGGATTATCGGTAACGAATGCCCCTTCAGTATTGTATTGAAAGATTGTATTTTTCACGACACAATTCTTGGGAGACCCGATAAAGAAACGAAAATTCAGAGAAATCACATTCCAGAGCTGCTCCTAAGATAAAGTATAATCCAAAAGGACAATTCCTTCCATTATCTTCTGTAATAATATAGGGATCTTTCAATTGATCGCAAGTGGCATTCATGCCGAGAAATCGAATCCGTTTATTAG
>Ga0315291_10003690_pt1 | contig 19763 bp, 17 predicted proteins | sample YL17G12_20_MG_FD_203070 | JGI IMG/M metagenome (GOLD analysis project Ga0315291, IMG submission 203070) | Sediment microbial communities from Yellowstone Lake, YNP, Wyoming, USA - YL17G12_20 | ecosystem: Environmental > Aquatic > Freshwater > Lake > Sediment | place: USA: Wyoming | collected...
ATCGCTAGCCAAAGCCCGATCAGTAGCACCAACTTCACGCCGATGATGACGTGCCAAAGGCTCGGCTTTTTTAGATTGCTGACCATTGGCTTTCCTCTAGTTGCGGCTATTGAATTGGCGCAACGCTGTCTCGTCGAGAGTGCGCTGCTCGATTTTGCTGGTTTCCTTGCGGAACTCTAGCTTATATTTCTCCCTCAGCTTCTCCACTGCAGCTAACTCGCGCTCGGCGGTAAGCAGTTGGCTGATCTGTCGCCTTTCTTTGCTTTCGATCTCCTGGACGTTTTTGTAGCATTTATACCAAGTGGCCTTGACATGATCGAGGCCGCTCTCGATGGTCTCTTGGTTGATCCTGGCGCTCGAAGCGCGAATGAGATTTAGCTCGTCTAGGCCCTGCATGTAGCGGCGTTGATTGTCTTTCATCGCCTGGACTACGGCGATTTTTTCCTGCCGTACTTGCGCCAGGGTCGCGGCTTCCGCATCGACACGGGCCTTTTTAAGGTCGATCAGCGGCTGGATGCGCTTTATTTTAAGCAGAGTCTGCATGCGGTGTTATCTGCCTTTTTTGAAAATGGACCGCATTCCACTCAGGGCCTGGTCCATAGTGGAATGTTCTTTGATGTCTTGTTTTAAGAAGGCTTCGATAGCCGGCATATAGGCTATGGCAGCGTCTAGGGTGGGGTTGGTACCGGACTGGTAGGAGCCCAGATTAATGTAGTCGAGGTTCTCTTGGTAGGCTCCGATGAGGGCGCGCATGGTCGAGGCCAGTTGCCAGTGCTCATCATCCACGACATCGCGCATGACCCGGCTGATACTGGTGTTGACTTCGATGGCAGGAAAGTGTCCGCGGGCTGCCAGCGACCTAGATAGGTTGATATGTCCATCTAAGGTTGAACGGACATGGTCGGGAATGGGGTCGTTGAAGTCGTCGCCATCGACTAAGACTGTGTAGAGTCCGCTAATACTGCCGCTGCCAGCGATTTGGGGTCCGCAGCGTTCTAGTAGGCGCGGAATTAGGGCGAACACCGACGGAGGGTAGCCCTTAGTAGTCGGCGGTTCGCCGATAGCTAGTCCGATCTCGCGCTGAGCCATAGCAACCCGCGTCAGACTGTCCATCATCAAAAGAACTTTCTTTCCCTGAGCCGAAAAGGCCTCGGCAATCGCCGTCGTCGCTTTGGCGGCGCGTATGCGCATCAACGGTGATTGGTCGCTGGTGCTGCACACGACGACAGAGCGTTTACGCCCCTCAATGCCCAAGTCGCGTTCGATAAATTCGCGGACCTCCCTTCCCCGTTCGCCGATTAAACCGATGACGTTGACGTCGGCCTCTGAGCCCCGTGCAATCATCCCCATGAGCACCGATTTGCCGACACCAGATCCAGCCATAATGCCGACGCGTTGACCCTCGCCGAAGGTCAAAACGGAATCCATTGCCCTGATGCCCATGCTTAACGTGTGTTCGACTCGGCCGCGGCTTAGGGGATTAGGTGCTTCGCGGTCCAGTTGGGCGTAAAGCGGACGTTCTGGCAGGATCAGCGAGCCATCGAGGGAATTCATCATTGGATCAACCACCTGCCCGAGCAGAAAATCGCCAACCGGAATTTTATCCCAAGATCGTTTACCACTTACCGCACACCCGGGGGCGATGCCGTTGATACCGGCGTAGGGTATCAGTAGGGCATGGTCTTCCTTGAATCCGACGACTTCAGCCAGCACATCTTTGTGACCACGGACCTTGATGCTGACAATAGTGCCAACACTGCTCCCTGGTAAATGGGCTTCGAGTGCGGTGCCGACGATGTTGGTGATGCGTCCAGCGATGTCCCATTCTATATGTTTAAAAGAAGTCTTGAGGTTATTGCGCTCGAAGCGGCGAAGGTGGAGATTCACGAAGCTTTATCCTCCTTGTCGAACAAGCTGAGATCGGCTTGGGTGAGAAGGTCGGCGATAATTTTGTGCACTTGTCCGTCGACGATACTCAAATTTGACTCGATCTTAAAATCGCCAACAGCGACGTCGACGTCTTTCAACAACGACGGCTTCAGGTCTTCTGGGGCGACGGGGTAGAGGCGATCATAGAGTTCGGGATGGACGTGAATGCGGAATTTGGTGGGCTCAACGGCTTCGCTGATGGCGCGCCGCATGACCGTGACAAAGGCTTCAGGTTGAATGCTGAATTCGCGCTTTAGCAACGATTCCGCCATGGCCTGGCATAGTTCGTAAAAGTTTTCCTGGACGTTATCGAGAATAGCTGATTTAAGATTGGCAAATTCATGGACTAGTTCAGACACCTTGCCGAACATTTGACTGGCGTTTTGTCGTACCTGTAGTTCGCCCTTTTCCTCGCCGGCGCGAAAGCCATCTTGGTACCCTGCGGCGCTAGCGGCCTCCTGCAAGGCTAATGTCTGGGCCTGCTGCTCTGCCGATTGTTCCTGGCGCGCTTGATAGACCCGTGCCGCTTCGTGCTCCGGATCGTGTACCGGAATAAAGTCGTCGCTGGCTGCTGCGTCTGGGTCGCGGCTGGGGCGCTGGGGCGGTTGGGATGGCATCTGCGGAGCTGTGAGATGCAGGCTTTTGATGGCTTGGCCCGCTTCCTCTACTGAGGCCCATTGGGCATCGCGGCCGGTAATCATCGGGCCGATGGATTTTGCGTTTGGGGTGGCGGGGGCTTGTGCTTCTATGGCTTTGGCGACAGGTGTTTGAGGTTGCCCTGAGGCCAGTGGCGGGGTAGGCGCTGCGGCATGTTTCTCGGGTTGATTTGGCTCTGGCGACGCTGGTAGGTTGACGGCGGCTAGGCCGCTATTTTCGCTGTCCAATTGCTCTAGTTCCAGTTCCCGCTGCTGCTGCTGCTGCCGTTGCTCGGCGCCCAGATCGAATTCATCATCATCTGAGCGCGATACTCGATCCTTACGCATCAACTTGTCGCGTTCCCAGTCCTTGGTGAAGTCGCTCATCCTAATGATAGGACGCATCTGATCCTCTGGTGTCAAATCATCGTCGAATTTTTCAGGAGGGCGCACGCTTGCTTCGATCTCGCTTTCCTCGTGATACTGCGTATGGATGATACTGCGCTTATAGTTGTCGTGGGCTATGACTTTGGCATTGGATATTTCTTGGAAGGAGAAGTGCTGGAGAGAAATCTTATCTAGGAGTTTTGATCCTTTTTTTAAGAATCGTCCCTGGCGTTTTGGTCCTTCGTTTAACATCGGGCGGGGATTCCTTAGATCGCGGATTGGTGCGGATTAAGCAGGAGTCGAATGGCTTCTGTCGTGCGTTTTGGCTCGTTTTTTGCGAGGTATTGCACCTGTTCTTGTGGGCTCAGTTTGTCGAATGGGACATCTTCTTTAATCAGAACGTTTTGCAGTGTGCCCAGCTCAAGATCAGGGCGGTAGTCCTCAACAAGCTGTTGCTCCTGCTTACGAGTTGGATCATAGGATAGCCAGCGGAAGTATGGGCGGACGATGAAGGCAAAGAATAGTACCAGAGCCAGGGCAATCGCGGACGAGATACCGATGCTCGAGATATATTCTCTGGTTTCCTTTTTATCTTCCTTGATGCTTTCCATTTGGGTTGGATCAAGTTGGAACATCATGTTGCGTACGGTGACGATGTCGCTGCGCTTCTCGTCAAAGCCGATCGCAGACCTCACCAGTTCCTCTATTTGCTTGATCTCCGGCTCACTGCGCGGATCAAAGGAAGGTCTAGTGCCATCGGTTGGGTATTCCTGTTTGCCATCGACTAGCACAGCGGCAGACAGGCGTTGGATGCGTCCAACCGGAAGCGTCTTTTGACTGACTTTTTTGCCAATCTCGAAGTTAACGATTTCAGAGTCCTTCTTGTTTTGCGTACTAGACTGATTGGCGCTGGTCTGTTCTTGTTCACCGGGAACGTTTGATTTGCTGCCTGGTATACCGGTTGGATTTAGGCCGGAGCCATTCAGTGAGAAGCCCTGGGTCTCACGCGATATAGCGACGACCCGTTCAGGATCGACATCGGAGATCGTCTGCGACTCTTGGGTGAAGTCGACTATGGCGTCTACTTTAACTTCGACCCTGTCGCCACCGACCACCCGCCCAACAATGCCGCGGATATTTTCCTCATATTGTTTCTCCACCTGACGCTTATAGGTCATCATCTCTTTGGTCATCTTGCTTGATGGATCCTCGCTCTCGATCTCGGTAAGCATCTTGCCCTCACCGTCGATGAGAGTGACATTGCTGGCTTTTAGCCCCTCGACCGAGCGGGATACTAGAGTTACGATGCCGCGGATCGATTTTTTATCAAGCTCTGATCCGCGCTTGGTCTTCAGGTAGACGGCAGCCGTGGCTTCTGATTTCTCTTCGAGAAAAAGGCTCTGCTTTGGTGAGACGATGTGTACCTTAGCGTTGGCGATCCCGTCGATCATCATAATAGTGCGCGATAGCTCGCCCTGAATGGCGCGCATCTTATTGATGCGCTGCTCAAAGTCAGTGCGGGTGAACTCCTGCGAGTCAAATTTTTCCCAACCGATGACCCCGTGGGCCGGCAAGCCCTCCTGCGCTAGCTTAATGCGCAGACCCATGACGTCTTTGGTGGGGACTTTAATGCCCTTGGCGTCAGCTTGGTAATCGGTGATATTGGTTCGTTTAAAGAATGACGTGATCGATTGTACATCCTCAGCGCCTAGGTCGACGAAGGCGTACTCGTATGGATCAGCCTCCTTCAAAAAGAAGAGGGAGCTAAGACCTGCGAGCACCGCGAGGATCACGGCGGCAGACAAGCCCTTTTTAAGTGGGCTGGCTTTGTTCCACTGTTCGAGGATGTTGGCAAAGAATTTATTGAAGTTTGCGCGCAGGTTTTCCACCAAAATATCTCAACAAACTAGAGGTTAAACTGGCATTTTCATCACTTCGGAATAGGCTTCTAGAGCTTTATTGCGCAGCTGTACCATTAGGTTAAAGGATAGTTCTGCCTGGGTAGCCGCGAGCATAGTCTCGTGAATATTGCCGCTTTTACCGGTGGTCAGCTCCATGGCCATCTTGTCGGATACTTTGCTTTTGTTGTTGACCTCTCTAATGCCTTGTTGGAGGTGTTCGGCAAAGGACATGCCAGGCTCTTTGCTGGCACCACCACCTTTGGTGAGGCTGGTTGCTTCGCGCTGGATGTCTTGCAGCGTGTTTAGAATTTGAGCCGACATCTTTCCCGCACCATTTAGTGGACTCATCGGCCGATCTCCAAGGCCTTCATAGCCATTTGTTTGGCGTCGTTTAGAGCAGTGGCATTTGCCTCAAATGAGCGGGTGGCCGCGATCATGTTGACCATCTCGCTCATGACCTGCACGTTCGGCATGTCGACGTAGCCGCTAGCGTCGGCGTCAGGATTACTCGGATCAAAGACGTGCCTTGGTGCCTTGGTGTCTTTGTGGATTCCGGCGACTTCGACTTTGCGCAGTTCGGTGCCATGACCGCTGGTGTCCGTCAGGAAATCTTCAAATTGTGTGCCGGTCGGTACCGCTGACAATATGACATCGCGCCGCCGGTAGGGGCCACCATCGTCGCCTCTGGTGGATTGGGCATTGGCTAGGTTGGCACTAAGGACATTCATCCGCACGCGTTGGGCTGCGAGGCCCGACGAACTAATATCCATGGCCTTGAAAAAACTCATCAGCGGCCTCCATTGATGGCATATTTAATCATGCCAACCTTGCGATTGATTATCTCGACCGCTGACCGGTAGAGCATCTGGTTTTCTGCCATCTGCACCATTTCGGTATCGACGTCAACAGTATTGCCGTCTTCGCCGATGCTCTCAGTAGGGCGCACGAAGACATCAGCGCGCATCTTGCCATTTGCTTGGGTAAAGGCGTTTTGAAAGTGCTTTTCGTTGGACGTTTTGATCGGCACCTTGCCGTCTAGGCCGGCCATACTGGCCAGTTGATCCTCGAAGTCGTATCCTAGCGCACGAAATCCTGGTGTTTCGGCATTGGCAATATTTCCTGCAATCACATCGCTGCGCTTTAGCCGCTGGTCGAGGGCGGCCATTTGCAGGCGGTCAGCGAAGTTAAAGACACCACCTTGGATGCGACTCATGAAGCCCTTCCAATCACAGGAGCTGTCACCTCGATGCCCTCAGCTGTGAACTCATTAATTTTGTTGCGCAGGGTGCGTAGACTGATGCCGAGGGTTTTGGCGGCATGGGTGCGATTGCCTTGGTGGTGCCTGAGGGTTTCTAAGATGAATTTGGTTTCAAGGTCGCGTAGCGGACGGCCTATCGGCAGGTGGGTAACCCAGTCAAAGCCAGGCATCATTTGGTCGGTTTCAATCGGTAGATGCGCAGCGCTAACCTGAGCGCCGGCCGTTAGCAGCACCGCACGCTGGATCACATTTTGCAACTCACGCACGTTGCCAGGCCAGCTGTGGCTTCTAAGTTTGGCGCGGGCATCGCTGGTCAGTTCCATATGTCCCTTGGCGAATTGAACGCAGTATTGGCGCAGAAAGTGGCTGGCGAGAATTTCAATGTCTTTGGGACGTTCCCTTAGCGCAGGAACCTCAAGCTGGATGACGTGTAGGCGGTAGTATAGATCCTGGCGGAATTGGCCTTTGGTGACGGCCATGGTTATGTCGCGGTTGGTTGTGGCGATAATGCGCGTGTTGATTGCGACTGGGCCTTGGCCGCCGATTCTTTCGATCTCCTTTTCCTGTAGAGCGCGTAGCAACTTGGCTTGCAAAGCGATGTCCATTTCGGTGATTTCGTCGAGCAGGAGTGTGCCATTGGTAGCCTGTTCGAATTTGCCGACGTGGCGTTGGTGGGCACCGGTAAAGGAGCCCTTTTCATGGCCAAAAAGCTCACTTTCAAGCAGATTTGGTGGTAGGGCAGCGCAATTGACCGCAACGAAGGGTTGATCTTTGCGCAGCGAGTTAGCATGGATTGCCCGTGCGATCACCTCTTTGCCCGTACCGGATTCGCCGGTGATGAGGACTGGTACCGCAGCCTCCTTGATCTGCTCGACAATGTCCTTGATGCGGACCATTTTGGCGTCAGCGGCGAGAAACAGAGCCTCGGCTAGGCTGCGCTCTTGGGCATACTGCAGGTATTCGCTTGGTGTAGGCGCTTGGGTGGCAGCGGCAGTAGGTCGCACGGTCGCGGTCGCGGCGGTAGTCTGTGCAGTCATGAAGGTAGCTCCCTTTAGTGATTGTCTAAATTTGGTTACTGAAGTTGGCTTAAGCGTTCCTTGGCTAGGTTCGCGTAGAAAAGGTTATTGCCGTCAGCTTCGGCCTTTTTTAACGCCTCGATGGCCTCAGCGCGGCGTCCAGCGCGAAAGAGCAGTAGCCCGCCTTTATAAAGCGCTTCGGCGCGCCCTTCGAAATTTTCAGCCTCAGCGCCGACCAGATTGAATAGACGTCCGGCGTCGAGGTATTGGTTGGCTTTGCGGTAGTCTTCAGCGAGGTTGATCAATTCAGAGGCCCAGGCTTGTTTGGCGGCCTTATCCTCAGCGAAATCCTTGGGCGTCATGAATTTAAGCAAAGTAACAGCTTGGCGCCGTTCGTTGGTCATGCCGAGCTGAGCGAAGCGTTTGCCAAGGTCGCTAAGCAGAATCACGGCGCTACCTGATGGGCTGAAGTTGCGTGACCAGTCGGCATTGTCGCCACCATTTTGAGTTGAGGCTTTGGTGCCGAGTGCTGAAGTCCAGTTGGCTAAGACGATGGTCGGGCCTGTACGCAGTTTAGCGGGGCTATTTACCGTCTTTTCAAACGGTTCCTTGTAGGCAACCCCGAGCTTTTGGCGTTCATCTTCTTTGAGTTGCTGCCAAGTTGCATGGGCGGCTTTGTCGGCGCTGCGACTGCGTTCGGCGAGAGCTGCGGTTTTGGCGGCGTCGCCCTTGTTTAGGCGCAGATCCTCCGCCTCTTCGCCAGCGGTTACCGCCAGCCAGAACTCCGCCTTGAAGCGGTCTGGACCTTCGCTTTCAGAGTTAACCGCGGTTTTATAGAAGTCGATGGCCTTGCCTCTTTGGCCAAGCTTGCGGTAGGCCTCGGCGATAGCCCATGAGGTTTTGACATCCTTTTTGATACTGAGCAGCGCATTGGGTAGCGCCTCGTAGTCGCTCGTCGCTTCCAGCAGCTTGCCACTTGCCACTTTGGCCTGCAGGCTGTCGGTCAGGCGTTTTTGCAAAAGGTCTTTGAGTAGGCTGCGGTATGGTTCGGTTGCGGCTCCGGTGAAGCGTTTAAAGTACGCCTCAGCGAAGGTGCCTGTGCTGGCTTGCCACGGTTGATTGGGGCCGAGCATATTGTTGAGGAGCAGGCTAGCAGCGAGAAAAGCTGTGCGTGAGCTTTCCACCTGGGGATATGCCGCCATCAAGGCGCTATGGATCGGCTTAGTGAGCAGCGGTAGGTCTTTGGGGTCTTGGCTTTTCGCCAGCGCCGCTGGGCTCCACCAGGCCTGACGCAAAGCGACTTGCGCTGCTAGCTCGCCGCCATGACGCGCCTGAATCTGGGCAAGCTGCGGTTGCATGGTCGCGAGAGCGCGGTAGTTGCCTTCCTTCAGCTTGCGGATTGCTGCAATGTCAAGCAAGCGTAGCCGAGCGTATTGGGCTAAAGGGCTTTCGGGATGCTTCTGCAGCAACGCTTCAAAGTAGCCCTGGGCCAGTGTCAGGTTGCCCTGGCCGAGCTGAATTTCAGAGAGCTTCCACAGATGCAGTGCATCGCGATCAAATAGTGACGAATCTTTGTGGAGCACTTGTGCATAGGCCAGCAAGGCCTTACCCTCGTGGCCGAAATTGTAGAGTTTACCGGCGTAGTCGGCCATTTGCTGGGCTGAGGATAAGGACTTCGGTAGATTTGCTGCCGCCGCTTGCTCCCGCTCATTCTTTTCTTCGTAGCCGGCGGTCTGGAGGCGGTAGATGTAGGGTGGAAAATCTTGCCAGCCTTTGCCTAGTCCGTCGGCGGTGGCCCGCATACCGGCCTGGAGGTCGTCGGACGTGGTGATGATCTCTGGTGTGGCGTGCAGAAAGTGGTGCTTGTGGTTTGAATCTGGTGCCTCTCTGGCTAGGCGAGGCGTGTCTTGGCTCGCCGTTGACCCGCTGTCAGGATGTACGAGCTTGAGGCCGGGACCGGCGGCGCGCCTATTGCTCTTGCTTTGGTCGTTTTGGTCGTCTTGATCGCCTAGGGTCTCGGCATGGCCGTTGACTAAGGGCATGCCGGTTTCGGGGTCGTGGTCTTCTGCGTAGTCGGCATCGAAAAGGTCGATGGCGACGCGAAAGGGTTCGGTGAATTGATCAACGTGGGCGCGCACGTCACGGTCGCGCAGGATCATCTTCACCTCGGAGCCAACGGGGCCGAGGTCTTTGATCACGATGCGTTTGATGAGGCGTTCATCGTAGTGCTCAAAAGCGACGAGTTCGTTTGGGGATGTTTTTTGGAAGGCTATGATTAGTGCGTGTTCGCCTTTTTCGTAATGCGAGAGGACAACGCGGTGGTCGGGGAACGGCACCACCAATTGGGTATAGATGCCGCCGGCGAGCGCTGGCGTGGCTTGCAGCGCCAAGAGCTGAAGGGTGATGAAGCGCAGGGATGGGAGTTTGAAGTGCATGCGGATCTTACTTGAAGTGAAGGAATGAAGGGGGGTAGGCGGGTGCTTGGGGCGAACATGGGTGCGTATGGGACGCACAGCTCAATAACGAAACCTGGAGGGGGGTAAAGGTTATCCAGCAAGTTATGTGCCAGCTTTGCCCAGCCTGGAACGGCGGGGGGTTAGCCTGTTTTGGCAGGGCACCTGCCAAAAGTTCGGCGCCGCCAAGGCGCCGTGGCGTCAAGCCGATGACATAGTACCTGGTGCATTGTCAGTTTTTTGGCAGGTATGATAACACCAAGGTCTACCCGGAGCGCACGGTGGCGTTCCTTTTGTCTGATGTTGAGAGGTTTTCGCATGAGCGAGGCGCATACCCCCCTTAAATCCCACGCCAGCATTCCTTGGCTGTGTGGCGTCCGGCCGCTGCGGATTGCGGTTATTGGTGATGTCATTTTAGATGAGTACCTAGAAGGCCAGGTCCATCGCATTTCGCCCGAGGCGCCTGTACCAGTGCATTTGGTCACCAAGACGGTGCATGGTGCCGGAGGCGCTGCCAATGCTGCACGCAACATCAAGTTCGCTGGCGGCGACGTGCTGTTGCTGAGTGTCACTGGCAATGATGAAGCTGGGCGGCAGCTCAAAGTATTGCTGCAAAAAGACCTGATCGATACCTCCTATCTTCAGACGGTGCAGGATCGACCGACGATTCGTAAGACCAGGGTTACCTCTGGCAGTCACCAGATGATGCGCATTGATTGGGAGCGCATTCATCCCATCGATACGCAGGTGCAGGAGCGCATATTAAACGGCCTGAATTCGATCGAATTCGATGCCTTGTTAATCAGCGATTATGGTAAAGGCGTGCTGCCGACAGCTCTTATCAGCAGCCTGTTGCATTTAGCTAAAGACCGTGGTGTTCCGGCAGTGGTCGATCCTAAGGGACGTGATTTCAGTAGATACCTGCACGCAACCTTAATTACCCCCAACCGTAAGGAGGCTTGTGATGCGCTTGGTCTTGATCCTGCCGATGAGTGTAGCGGAGAGGAGTTAGGACGACGTTTGCAGCAGGTTTTTGGTCTGCAAAATGTGCTGGTGACCATGGGTTCTAAGGGCATGGTGCTCGTGCCCACTGCCTCCCGCGATAAGCCTTTGCAAGCTCTTGCGCTACCCGCGGTGGCGCGCGAAGTCTACGACGTTTCGGGTGCGGGCGACACGGTAGTGGCACTGATGACACTCGGGTTAGCCGCTAAGGCGTCGATGGCTGTATCTATGCATATTGCTAACACGGCCGCGGCGCTGGTCGTTGAAAAATGGGGCACGCAGCCGATTCGGCTGGCCGAGCTTGAAGATGCCTTGCGAGAACAACCTCATGACGCTAAGCGCAATTCATTTGCAACTGCGGGGAAGATCGTCAGTGGCCAAACGTTGCGGCAGATCATCGGCGAATTATCGACTAGAAGTAAGAAGGTTGTGTTTACGAACGGTTGCTTTGACCTCCTGCATGCCGGTCACGTTGCCTACCTCGAACAAGCCAGGTCGCTTGGCGATGTGTTGATCATCGGCGTCAATACCGACGCATCGGTACGTCGGCTCAAGGGTCCTAAGCGGCCGTACGTGAGCGAAGCTGATCGTTGCCGCTTGCTTGCAGCTTTGGCGTGTGTAGATCATGTCGTGGCGTTTGCAGAGGAGACTCCGGAGGAGCTGATCGCATTGCTTCAGCCTGATGTGCTCGTTAAGGGAGCGGATTATGACAAAAATGCACCAATTGGTAGCAGTCAGGCGATTGTCGGTGCTGCTACCTTGCGTCAGTACGGTGGCACCGTTGAGACCATAGAGTTGACTGCTGGCTTATCGTCTAGCGCGCTGATTGCGCGCATCCAGTCATCATAAGATGTTGATTTAATTGTATTAAGCATGTAGTTAGAATTTTTTTCTAAAGGTTTTGTCCAATTTGGCGACTAGTAAAGTGTCATTTTGGAGTGAAGCAATGATTTCAGGAAAACGCCATGAGTTCCGCGCCGGCGACCGGGATAGCCGCTTTTCCAGGGAGTTCTCCCTGCAACTTCTCGCCCATGATCAAGTCGGCAGGATTGTACCCATCCGCCCCTTGGACGTCTCGGGTCGAGGCCTGGGTTTCATGGTCAAGGAACAGCTACGGATAGGCTCGATTTACACGCTGGTGATTGGCGCCCATCGTTTTCGTATTGAAATTGCATATTGCAATTCGCATTTAGGCATCGAGGGCCTCTATCGCAGCGGTTTGTTTCTCCGTGACGCTGATGGTAACCTACAAACTGCGTGTGAACATACGGGACTTCTAGGGGCGGATAGCGACGGCGGTTCCGTGATCTTGTAGTATTTGAGGTGGCGAAATTGACGGTTTTTAGACGGTTATTTTTGCTGGCTGTACTGTATCAACTCGCTGTTACCCTTGCTTTAGTCGGTTGCCGCTCGACAGATCATAGCGAGCATTCGGCAGTTCTGCCTGCTACCAGCGCTTTGACTGGCGTGGAGCCTGCGCCAGCTAACTCGGTGTCGCCTCGGCCTGCTGTGGTCTTCGATTGTAAGGTGCAGCCTGACCGTGCCTGCTGTGAAGCTCTGACTCCCAGCTGCAACGACTGTCGCGACAAACGACTTCGTGAGCGCTCCGCTTGGCAAACCTACTGCGTTAAGCAGGGCGTGGGGCCTGGCGACTGTGCCGGAGCCCCGCCGGTCTCCGAATGCTGTGCTGAGGCGACTGCCGAGTGCCGCGACTGTCGGGCGCTAGCGCTTAGCAAGATGTTGGCGTGGAAAGAGGCATGTAGCGACCTAGGTCTGCTGCCCTGTGATCACAAGCCGGTCCTAAGCCTATGCTGTGCAGCCCTTATGCCTAGCTGCAGCCAGTGCCGGGATCGTAACCTTCGTCTTATGGACGCCTGGACGCAGCGCTGCAGCAATAAATAGTGTCTGCCGCTCTCGCGCCAGACACTAAATACCCCGATGGTGGCATTGCCTTAAATTGGCGCAGAGGCGTTGATAAACCCTGGGTTTTTGCTGAAGCGGCCAACTTTTCATTAGCTAATCCAGCATACTTTTTCATAACTTCGCCCAAATGGCTGCCGATAAGCCAGGGAGTCGTTCGGAAATCCGAACTCCTATTCCCTACTTGCCGAGGCCGGCATGTTGTTTCCAACGGTATCATTCGCCCTGTTCTTTCTTTTCGTCTTTGCGGCGAGTTGGGTGACTGCGCCTTGGACCCAAGGGCGTAAGTTGATCCTGCTTACTGCAAGTTACATATTTTACGGTTGGTGGGACCCGCGCTTCACCCTCCTTCTTTTCGTTTGCACCATGGCCAACTACGTGCTCGGCCTATGTCTGCAAATAGCCAGAGACGAACCAAAGCGTCTAGGCATCACCGTCTTTGCCGTGGGCTTCAATTTGTCTGTCCTCGGTTATTTCAAGTATTGGGGATTTTTTCTGGCTTCTGCGGCGCAGGCTTTGACAGCGCTGCATCTGGACCATGGTTTTAGGGTCTTTGAGGCGTTGCTTCCGGTGGGCATCTCCTTTTATACCTTTCAAGGAATCAGCTATATCGTTGATATTTACCGCGGGGAAATTAAAGCAGTGGAAAACCCCGTCGATATGCTGCTGTTTAAGTCCTTCTTTCCGCAGCTGATCGCGGGTCCCATCGTTCGCGCCAAGGAGTTTTTACCGCAACTTGCGCGTACCTTTGATCTGAGTGAATTGCGGGCCACCAGAGCTTTTTTGTTGATCGCGATGGGTCTGTTTAAAAAGGTGGTGATCGCTCATTACCTGGCTGCCGAGTTAGTCTCTCCGGTATTTGAGTCGCCGGCTAGCTTCGGTACCATCGACCTGCTCGCTGCGGCATACGGCTATGCCGTGCAGATCTACTGCGATTTTAGCGCCTATAGCGACCTTGCGATCGGCATCGCCTTGCTCTTTGGTTATCATTTTCCGGTCAATTTCAACCAGCCCTATCGTGCCGTATCGCTGCAGGATTTTTGGCGCAGATGGCACATTTCTTTGTCGCGGTTTCTACGTGACTACCTCTATATTCCGCTTGGAGGATCGCGCGGTTCAGCATGGATTAGCTACCGGAACCTATTGTTGACGATGGTTCTTGGTGGCTTATGGCATGGCGCCTCGTGGTCCTTTGCATTCTGGGGTCTACTGCATGGGCTCGGCCTTTGCTGCGAGAAGCTGGCTGCCGCATCAAATATGGTGTTTATGAGCCATCCTGCCTGGCGCACCCTGCGTCGCCTCGGCACCTTTCATTTCATCTGTATTACCTGGATTTTTTTCAACGCCGAATCGCTAAGTATTGCGCTAGAATATCTTAGCGCTTTCAGCCATACAAGCATCCAGCCAAAAATCATCGCCCCGTTTAGCTTGGCGCTATTACTGCTTGGCCTAGGCTCGCAGTTTCTACCGGACGATCTGTTGGACCGGATGGAGGAGCGCCTGTGCCGGGTGCCGTTGCCCTTGCAGGGCGCATGTACGGCCTTTGTGGTGCTGGCTATCGCAGCATGCAGCCCAGGTGCTTTGGCACCGTTTATATATTTTCGCTTTTAGGAGCGTAGCGTGAAGCCCGGATTTCGAAAAAACTCAAATCCAAAGATGCGCACTGTGAGCGAGGTATCCATCGCTGTTGTGGTTTGCTATCTGATCCTTGGCCTGTTTGGTGCCAAGGGTATTTACCATTGGGCGACCCGGCTGCCTGATGGCGAAGTCAGCGCAATGCTGCGCGCCCTCAGTTATGAACACTGGCGCAATGCCGCTGCGCATGGTCTGGAACAGCCGGGTATTGGTATCGAACGTTGGTTTCTTGGACTACAGGGTGCGTCTAAATCGTCTTACCCGCTTTCGTACGTCGCCTTTTCGGCACATAAAAAACGTGCTGGTCAGATGGCGTTGGCCCGACAGGCCGCGGTCGTTGCGAACGGTTTAGGCGGGGAGGAGTTGCCACCAGACTTTAAGGGGCAAGGCAAGCATGGGCCACGGATATTGGTGCTGGGCGATTCGTTGATGATGACACTAGGGCCGGTCGTGAAAAAAGACGTCGAGGCCAAGCTCGGCGGATTCGCCTGGGTCAAAGCCAAACTCGGCACCGGCTTAGCTAGGCCCGACCTCTTCGACTGGGCGGCGGACCTTAAGCGAACGGTTGGAGAAAATCGATTTGACGCTGTTATTATGATGTTTGGCACCAATGACAGCCAGGACTTTTATGAAGAAGGGGTACTTCTTGGTTATGGCTCCGAGCCGTGGGTGCGGGCTTATAATAGACGCCTTGCGGTGTTGATGGCGGCGACCTGCGAGCACGCTCAGCACGGATTCTGGATCGGCATGCCACCGATGCGTAACCCGGTCTTTGCGCGCAAGATGCTGCGAATTAACCACTGGGCTGCGCAGCAGGTGGCGAGGCATCCTTGTATGCAATACCTTGCCACGGAACAGGTCATCGGCGATATTGGCGGCGGCTTCGCCGACTATCTAGAAATTCAGGAGCATCTTGAGAAGGTACGGACGCTCGATGGTATCCACGTTACGACCAAGGGGGGAGGATTGATCTCTGCGGACTTGATCGAGCATTTAAAGGCATCTTTGCGCCTGCGGGAGGTGGTGGTGAAGTAGGCTACCTCAGCATGTCAGATCGTTTCAGTTGCTGCGATTGGCCATGCGAGTTTTAATTGATTTTTTAATGACTGATGCGGCCGAGTAGCCGGGGTAATTTGCTGTGTAGCGATTTGGCCCAAATGGCGTAACCTTGGTGCGTCAAGTGGACGCCGTCGCTAGAGACGCTGCGGGTAAAGCTGCCATTTACGTTGAGAAAATGCGAACCAGCATCTTGGTAATAAACGTGCTGGCCATCGCTCATCTTCGCGAGCAGCTTGTTGACTCTGAGGATTTTGGCACGGCGGGGGTGGTTCGCTGATTCACCGCTCGGTAGGATGCCGCACAGGAGGATTTTGGTTGATGGCGACCTGTGGTGGATGGCCTTGATGATTTGCGATAAACCTCGGGCGATTTCTTGGGGCGATGTGATGGCAATATTGTTTATTCCGGCCATCAGCACTACTACTTTTGGTTTGGCGCTGTTGAAGAGGCCATGGCGGACGCGCCACAGAATATGTTCGACTCGGTCAGAAGCGATGCCTGCGTTCAGCGTACGAATCTCGGGAAGGTGGGCTTGCCAAGCATCTGGTTGGTAGTCCCAGCCCTGAGTGATGGAGTCGCCCAGGAGCATCACATCGTAGTCGTTGTTTAGGGTGCGTCTCACGATCAGCTCGTGGCGTTTGGTCCAGGTTGGTTCAGAGCTGCGCTCTAATGCCGGGACCGGCATTAGGGTTTCAGTGTCGGCGCGTGGGTGGTGCGCGGCAGTTAGACTGCGGTGGGTGCGGATTGAGGTGATGATCAACCAGGTAACGCTGGCAATGGCGAGCAGGCAGTAGGTATCCCAACGGCGTAGACTAAACAGCTTTAGCATGGAGAGGGGCCTCGAGTGCAACAGGGGGAGGGGGAGAGGATCAGCGGGGAGCGGGGAGCAGTGGCTTCGGCTGAGTGCCGACAAGGTGCCTGGTGCAAAAGAGGTGCCGAATCGGCAGCTGCTATATCAATGGTTTAGATTGGGGGCCTTTGTGTGAATCATGCACTTGTGTCTAATATGTGAGCATGTGTGGGTTTCTAGCTGCTGCAGAAAATGTTTGACACACCCGTTCATTTAATACATTTGTATGGCTACACTCGATGGATTGATCGGAGGAAACGACGAGCTTGCTGCGACCTCCTCGCATTCCTCGGTCACGCTCTTCCCCGTCCCGGCGTCACGGTACCGCAACCGCGCAACATGCAAGTATAATCATGGCCTTGCCCAACCCGGCACAGGCTGTTTGCCATGACTTCTGATAAGCCTTTTTTTCCTTGATGTCGGTAGGCTCAAGACGGCGAAACTGCGACAAGAGCACAATCTTCAAATGCTCGATGCCGACGTCCTGGCAGCAAGCCGGTCCTGCTTGTAAAAATGCCGTGAGCACGAGCAGCCATTTAGCAATATAGCTCACCGAGGCTGCCGATACCTTCTTTCTACTCATGAGGCGGTCGAAGTGAATGCGGCAGCTTGCCTGGTCCAGCTCCAGAGGAGTTCCGGCGCCGGGGGACATGGATTTTGGTCCGGGGCCACTTATAACCACCTCGGCAGAGTTTATCGACGTATATGCTAATCGACTTATAGCCGCAAAAATTTCTTATATCTAGCCTTAGACTCGGCTATTGCTGGTAAAAATTCTGGGACTTGCCCAGAGCCTGCAATTGCCTTTACTATCGCTGATGGTAGGCGGTCAAAAGCGTGACAAGGCGGTGGCGCGTTGCTCCGAGGGGCGAACTGGAACGACGGCTCGGACGCCGGCCCGTTCGCCGTCAATCTGAACAATGCTCCGTCGAACACGAACATCGGTTTCCACTGTGCGTGGCAGACTTGGTCGAACATGAAGGAAGTCTCATCCCAAGGGACGAGACCATGGATAAGGATCAAGGCACCCGATCGCCTCCCAGGGCTGACCCACCGCTTTTGCGGTGGGGGTCCAAACCCCCTTGGCGAGGCGCGTCTGCGCCTTTTCGCTCCAGCTTACGCATGAGTGCGCCGAAGGCTGGCAACACGTCTCGTTCCAGGAGTTCGGCGACGACTTGGTGGCGTCTGTATAGCTCGGGATCGGACGCTAAAATTCCGAGGACCTTACCAATCGCAGCCCTAGCCTGTTCATAAGCCATAGTCTTGCTGCGCCCATAGCCGTAGTACCCGGCGCCGAGCAGCGCCAGCGTGTCACGGCACTGCAGTCGAAAGTAGGTCGCAATCTCAGCGGCCTCTTGGTCGTAGTGGAACTGACCGCTCGCCGCCAAAAACAGCCGATAACATGCCAGGCTATGCACAGCCATAGTCGATGCGGCGGGTGTCGCATGTCGCGCTTGAGCAATCTGCTCTTGGCTGCTGGTCGCGGGCGCTTCATCCTGGACCACGCGGCGCATGAGTTCCAGCGATGCCTCGTCGATGAACCAGCGCTTGCCGACTTTGACGGCCTTGAGACGCTTGAGCTTGATATACTTGCGGACGGTCTTTTCCGATACCTGCAGAGAGGCCATGGCCTCGTCGAGGCTCAGCTCGCGCGGCGGTATCCGTGGTGGCTTGGTCATGGGGCAATCTTTCTTACAGCAGGTGCGGCGCGAGGCATCTTAGCGTGGCTAGCCCAGCTGGCAAAAGCAGCGGCCCACAGCGGAATGTGTACCGGAACTTACCGGAACCAGGTTCCGGTATATAGCGGAAGATTGCGACCTATACCGGAAGCGGTTAGGTCAACAAAAATGGCCAATTATTGCTATTTTCAAAAAAATTTGCCGGTATTTTACAAAAAAACACGTAATTACAGACTGTTATGTGTATAAAATTTACCGGAATCCAAGTGTCCTCACCGGAACTTAGCGGCATAGGGTCCTTTCAACACCGGAACTTAGCGGCATATGCCGGAACCTCACACCGGCACATACCGGAACCTAAAAAATTTCCCGCCGACCCGCTACGCGGGTCGGATGGCTGCAAATGATGAATGACTAAATGACTAAATGACAAAATCAAGGCTGCCACGCACAGCGGAAACCGAAGTTCGCGTCCGACGGAGCACTGCCCAGAGAGACGGCGAACGGGCCGGCGGCCGAGCCGTCGTTCCAGTCCGCCCCTCGGAGCAACGCGCCACCGGAACCATTCGTGCCCGGAAAAATTTTACCGATCGATTGGGCTGAATACCAACTATCGGTCCACCAGCTCTGCACGCTGTTTTGTGGCACAAAGGCTGAGCGTGGCCAGTTGGCGGTACCGGCACCCATGGCGCTATATTCACTCCAGACACTCGTTGCACTACCAGGTTTATCACTGGAGCCGGGGGCATTCACCCACTGCCAAACGTTACCACCGATATCCCAGATGACATTGCCGTTGGATAAGTCGCGAGTACGGCGCTGATTGTAGGCAAGAGCGCCCTGAGGTTGGCCGGTGCAGTTGGTCTGCACCCAACCGTTGGCATCACTGGCATCAGCGGCACAGGCGGTGGTTGGGCTGTTGTCGCCGTGGCCGGCCGCAAGCGTGCCGCTGCCGACCACGCCATTGCTCCAATTGCTGGCCGTGTTAGCAATGTTCGCGGCGATGGTCATCCATTCCGGATTGGTGATGAGGTGATAGCCGACACCCAGGTAGGAGCAGGTGGTAAGTGCCGTGGTCTGAGAGATGCTAACCCATGGGGACACGCCTGTCTGCGAGGTCGGGGCGCCGCTGACGTTCGAGGGCACATATTTCTGCACGCAAAAACCGTTGGTACCGTAAATTGAATCTCCTGGTACAGCTATCCAGGTGCCGCCGGCGAGGCCGGCGCATGAGAGCATGGTTTTGGTTGTCGGAGCATAGGAGTAGACTTTGTCGGTTTCGTAGCTGTAAATGGCGAAATAGTAGTTGGTGCCGGCAGTAATGGGCGTGCTGAAAGTCACCGACGTGCTACTGCTGGAGTAGATCATCGTGTCGCTGCCGTAGGTTCCCGTGCTGTAAGTGGTAAAGTCCGAGGGCGTCCACGAGACGGCCTGGCTGTTGTTCATCAGCACGATATAACCCGTCGCACCAGAGATCGCACCCCAGGTGAGGGTGATGCGGTCGGGGCTGAAATTAAAGGAAACTCCGGAAATGGTCGGCGCCGTGGGTCTGATCTTGATCGACGACATATCTAGACTTGGTGTCACGGGAGAACCAGGGTCTCCATAACTGGAGCTGCTCGCTTGAACGTAGTTAGCCGGGGGTAGGGTCAGAGTACCCGTGAGGCCCGTGCCGCTCACCCCGTAGGTGATCCCACTTAAGACCTTGCCGATGGCTGGCAAGGCGACATTTCCAGCCGTCCCTGCCACGGTGTTGCCGCTGACGACTTTGCTAGCCAAGCCGCTAGTTGCCGCTGCAGTGTAACTCGCCACCGCGACGCAGCTCGTGCCGCCGTCGCTGGAGCAGTCGGCAAGCGTTGGCGCCGAACCAGTCCCGGAGTCGCCGTAGACGCCGTTACTCGTGCGCACGTTTGCTGCGGTCGGCAGTGTGAGAATGCCGGCGACGCCGCCGATGCTCGTACCTGTGAGGATCTTGCCGTTGATACCGACGATCGCCGCTGCTGCATAGGACGGCCCAACCGCCACGCAGCCAACGCCGC
>Ga0315291_10003691_pt1 | contig 19759 bp, 19 predicted proteins | sample YL17G12_20_MG_FD_203070 | JGI IMG/M metagenome (GOLD analysis project Ga0315291, IMG submission 203070) | Sediment microbial communities from Yellowstone Lake, YNP, Wyoming, USA - YL17G12_20 | ecosystem: Environmental > Aquatic > Freshwater > Lake > Sediment | place: USA: Wyoming | collected...
TATCATATATTTCCCGTTTTTTCCATGTCAAATGATTTCCACCCTACAGGAAGATAAGAATCTCCTTTTTGACTGTGCCCGCCGAGCGAACGTCTTCGTGACAATTTTCCCCTCCGGCTATCTCTAAAACGCAGCTTATGAGATGTCAAAATAAGTCAGGGGTTGCTAAAAATAAGAGTTTCCTCTTTCTGCGACGCGGCGAATTCCCGCCCTTGCCTCTGAATTTATCCTCCTAACCAAAGCGGAACTATATCGCCGGCCGCGCGGCGATGTCAATCGCCGTGAAAAGCCGCGGCGGCGGTCCTTGACCGGCTCTTCCACAAGGCCCATATCTTCAACATCGACGGGCACAGCTATCGCCTGAAGGACTTCATCCAAACCATGAAAGGAGCTCACCTGGAATGAGCCGACCCCGACAATTCAGATTCTAAGAATCTTATTTATAACGTTTGGCAGCTTGATAATGTGGCGGATTTTCAGCACTAATCCTAATAGCTGTCGGAATCATTCGAAGCAAAAATGTTCGTTCAAGTACAAACGTTTCCTGAAAGCCTATTAGCCGGGTTATTGCCGAACCGTTGTTAATGGCTGGAGATTCTGTTTTGTTCATGCGTTCAAAGTTATCACCACATTACCTGTTTTTTGTCCTGATTCAACATACTTGTAAGCTTCAACAATTTGCTCCAATCTGTATTGCCTGTCAATTACGGGTTTATATTTGCCGGTTTCTACCAGTTCTTTCAGGAAGATAACATCTTCCTTGCGAATTGATGGTATGGGAAATAGAACTTTTTTGTTACTGAATATCGGGGTTGTAAGGGCTAAAAATATATTTTCTGAGTTTTTGCCAAGTTCTGTGGATATGTAAATTCCTTTTTTGTTGAGCAACGGTTTACATTTTCCAAATGAACTCTTTCCAACGGCGTCAAACACAAAGTCAAATGTCTGGTGTGTTTTTGTAAAGTCTTGTTTTGTATAGTCAATTACCAGGTCAGCTCCCAATGATTTTACGAGTTCCACATTTTTTGTGTTGCATACTGCAGTAACCTTTGCACCGAAGTGTTTTGCCAGTTGTACCGCTGCCGATCCGATAGCACCGGTTGCACCATAAATTAGAACATCTTGTCCCTCTTTAATTTTTGCAGCCCTAATGTCGCACAAAGCATAGTGTGCACCTTCGGTTATAGGTGCAGCCTCCTCGTAAGCTAAATTGCTTGGCATGGTTGTTATGGCTTCCTTCTCTGCCATAGTCATATATTCGGCATGTGCTCCAAATGTTTTGTCGTTATAACCAAACACCTTATCTCCAATAATAAATAATGTTACGTCTTTTCCAATGGCTTCTATGACGCCGGCAAATTCGTTTCCAAGCGTTTTATTTTTCGGCTTGAATAACCCGCTAAAAAATCTGGAAATAAAATACTCAGCACTTCGGAATCCGCAGTCTGTTCTGTTTACGGTTGTAGCATAAACCTTTATGAGAACTTCATTGTCTTTAGGTGCCGGTTTATCAACTTCCTTTAATGTAACAACTTCTGGTGGTCCGTATTCTGTATGAATTATTGCTCTCATTTTTTAAATATATGAATTTGCTTTTTCCGAGTGGGCTGAATTCCCGCCCCTGGCGCTGAATCCCCGCTCCTATCCATAGCGAAACTATATCTCCGGCCGGGCGGCACTGTCAATAACCGCGAAAACCGCACCCGAAGATCCAATAGGGACAAGAACCCCCGCCGCACCGGCTAAAAGACAATAGACTCCCGTTCCCCTCGACCTCCATCAGGGCGACCTCGGAAAAAAGATGAGACGGCGGGGGATTCAGTGCTCGAGGATCTCTTTTTCTTTCGTCGCGGCGAACTCTTCGATCTTTTTGACGTGCTCGTCGAGGAGGGCCTGGAGCTTCTCGAGTCCCTGGAATTTGTCGTCCTCCGCGATCTCCTTCTCCTTCTCGAGCTCCTCGATGAACTCCTTGGTTTCCCGGCGCATGTTGCGGAGGGCGGTCTTTTCCTCTTCCATCATCTTGCCGATCCGCTTGGCGATCTCGCGGCGCCTGTCCTCGTCCAGGGGAGGAATGGGGACCTTGAGGACTTTACCATCGTTGATCGGATTGAAGCCGTATTCCGACCCGCGGACGGCCTTTTCCAGGGCCTCGAGGACCGAGGGATCCCACGGCTGGATGACGATCAGCGTCGGATCGGGAACGCCCAGGGTCGCGACCTGGTTGATCGGCGTGAGCGTCCCGTAGTAGGTGACCTTGATGTCCTCGAAGATGTTGATGTTCGCCCGTCCCGTCCGGAGCTTGCTCAATTCCCTGCGGAAGTGCTCCGTCGAGACCTTCATCTTTTTTTCGAGTTCTTTCAGGATATCCTTGACCATTGCGATCCCTCTTTTCGCAAGCTCGGTCCTAACACGAACCGCCGGCGCCCCGGGGCGGCCGGACGCGGCTCAGGAGACCTTCGTCCCGACGTTCTCGCCCATGACCGCTTTCATGATATTTCCCCGTTGGTTGAGGTTGAAGACGACAATGGGCAGGTTGTTGTCCTTGCACAGGGAGATGGCCGTGGTGTCCATGACCCGAAGCCCCCTCTGAATGACGTCCAAGTAGGAAATGGTCTCAAATTTTTGGGCGGTCCTGTCCGTCACCGGGTCGGCCGTATAGACGCCGTCCACCTTGGTCGCCTTGAGGATGATCTCGGCCCGGATCTCCAAGGCGCGGAGCGCGGCGGCGGTGTCCGTCGTGAAATAGGGGCTCCCGATGCCGGCGGAAAAGATCACGATGCGCCCTTGTTCCAGATGACTGATCACCCTCCGGCGGATGAACGGCTCGGCCACGGACTTGATCTCGATGGCGGAGACATGCCGGGTGACGACGCCCTCCTTCTCCAGAGCGTCCTGGAGGGCGATGCCGTTGATGACTGTCGCCAGGAGGCCCATCTGGTCCGCCGAGGCCCGGTCCATGCCGGCCTCCGTGCCGCGGACGCCGCGGAAGATGTTCCCCCCGCCGATCATGATGGCGATCCCGACATCCAGGTCCCGGACCTCCTTGATTTCGCGGGCGATCGAGGTCATCCGCTCAAAATCGATGCCGTAGGTCAGGCCGCCGAGCAAGGCTTCGCCCGAGAGCTTGAGGAGGACCCTTTTGTAAGCAGGTTTTAGCTCCGGCATGGGGAATCTCCCTTCCCGGAGATCAGGGCTTGCCCACTTCGAAGCGGACGAACCGGCTGATCTTGATGTTTTCTCCGATCTTGGCGATGGCCGAGGAGATGAGCTGACGGATCGTCAGCTTATCGTTCTTGATGTAGACCTGGTCGAGGAGGCAGACCTCCTCGTAGAACTTGTTGAGCTTGCCCTGGACGATCTTCTCGACGATCTCCGCAGGCTTCTTGCTGTCTTTGAACTGGGCCCGGACGATCTCCTTCTCCTGCTCGATGACCGCGGCCGGGACGCCCTCGGGGCCGATGTACTTGGGGTTGGAGGCCGCGATCTGCAGGCAGACGTTCTTGACGAGCTCCTTGAACTCGTCGTTCCGGGCGACGAAGTCGGATTCGCAGTTGATCTCGACCAAGACCCCGATCTTGCCGTTCATATGGATATAGGACCCGACGAGACCTTCCGCGGCCTCACGGTTCATCTTGTCCTGGGCCCGGGCGTAGCCCTTCTTCCTCAGGACCTCAATGGCCTTCTCGAGGTCGCCCTTGGCCTCCTTGAGGGCTTCCTTGCACTCCATGACCCCGATCCCCGTCCTCTGACGGAGCTCTTTGACCATATCCGCGGTGATCTCCATGGTGTCTCCTTATTGCGACTTGTCCGCGTCTTCTTTTTGCGGATCGGAGGCTTCGGACGCCTGCCCGTCGGCCCCGGCACCTTCCGCCTTCTTCTCCTCTTCGAGCTCCTTCGTGATCCGGCTCTTCTTGCCTTCGATGATGGACTCGGCAACCTTCGAGGCGAACAGCTCGATAGCCCTCACGGCATCGTCATTCCCGGGGATGGGATACTCGATATTGTCCGGATCGCCGTTCGTGTCCACGACGGCCACGATCGGGATCCTCATCTTCTGGGCCTCGGCAAGGGCGATCACTTCCTTGGAGGAGTCGATGACGAACATGGCTCCGGGCAGCTGAAGCATGTTCTTGATGCCGCCCAGGTTCTTGGACAGTTTCTTATAGACCTTCTCCAGCCTGGACTGCTCCTTCTTGGAGAGGAGTTCCCAGCGGCCGTCCTCCTTCATCTCCTCGAGCTCTTTCAGCTTCTCAACGGAGCCGCGGACCACACCGAAGTTCGTCAGCAGGCCGCCCAGCCAGCGCTGGTTGACGAAGCTCGCTTCGCACTTGGCGGCGTAGTCCCGGACGATGTCCTGGGCCTGCTTCTTCGTCCCGACGAACAGGATGTCCTTCCCGCTCTCAGCGACCGTCTTGATAAACTGCAGGGCCTCTTTGAAGCTCTTAATCGTCTTCTGCAGGTCGACGATGTAGATGCCGTTCCTCTGGCCGAAGATAAATTCTTTCATCTTGGGGTTCCAGCGCTTCGTCTGGTGGCCAAAATGAACGCCGGCCTCCAATAGCTCTTTCATGGTTACGGATACCAACTCGACTCCTTCCTGTTATCTCTTGTGGTACTGCGGTGCTTTCCGCGCGCCCAGCAACCCGTATTTCTTGCGTTCCTTGATCCTGGCGTCCCGCGTCAGGAGGTTGGCGGCCTTGAGGACCGGCCGGAGCTCCCGGTTGAACTCGACAAGCGCCCGGGAAATCCCCAGCCGGATGGCTTCAGCCTGTCCCTTGGCGCCGCCGCCGCCGATCCTCATGAAGATATCGAACTTGCTCTCGGTCTCGGTCAGGAGGAGGGGCTGTTTGATGATGTAGCGGAGCGAATCCAGATGGAAGTAATCCTGGAAGGGCCTCGGCTTCTTGTTGACATAAAGAGTCATATCCCCTTTCCCGGTCCTCAGGAAGACCCGGGCGATGGACGTCTTTCTCTTGCCTGTCCCGTAATACTGAATGAGACTCAAGTTGCCTCCTTAAACCGGTATTCCTGGGGATTCTGGGCTTCGTGCGGGTGAACGGGGCCTTTGTAGACCTTGAGCTTTTTATAGACGGCCCGGCCGAGCTTGTTCTTCGGAATCATTCCCCAGACAGCCTTCTTGATGACCTCCTCAGGCTTTTTGCCCAGGAGGTCCTTCAGGGACTGCGCCTTCAATCCGCCCGGGTATTGGGAATGGGAGTAATATATCTTGTCATCCATCTTGTTCCCCGTGACCCGGATCTTCTCGGCGTTGATCACGACCACGAAATCCCCCGTGTCCACGTGGGCCGCGAACTGGGGCTTGTTCTTTCCGCGAAGCAGGATGGCGATCTCCGTGGCCAGGCGGCCAAGGATCTTTCCGTCGGCATTCACCAGCCACCACTTTTTCTCGATGTCGTCTTTCTTCGGATTGTACGTCTTCATGCCTGTCAACCTTAAAATAGAACTCTAGTGATTGATTACAATACTAAATCCGGCGAAAAAAGTCAAACAGAACAAGCCTCTCAAAATTGCCGATATGACGGGAGTCGGAATTCCGGGGATCACCCGAAGTCGGCGTCATCGCTTGAGAAGAAAGAATCCTATCGGCAATTTTGGAAACCTGTTCTTAACGCCCGGACCTTTCCGTCAGTCCCACCCTCTTCGTGTTTCTTTTTGGGCCCGATCAGGATGGGAATTATCCTTTGAGGAGTTTTTACTTGGCCTTCTTCAGTTCTTCTTCGAGCTTCTTCCGTTCGGCGGACCTTTTCCTCAGGTCCTGGAACTTGTCCAGGTTCCGTTCGGCTTCGGCGTTGTAGCGCGATTCTTTATCAGGATCGAGCTTGGCCAAAACGCTCTTGTAGATGACGCTCAGCCAGCTGTAGGGCTCGGGGTAGTTCGGGTCCAGGTCCCTGGCCTTTTCGATGGCCTTGAGGGCGTCCAGGGCCACGGCCATTCTCTGCTCCCTGGAAAGGTTCTGGAAGCGGAAGGCCTTGGACCAGCGGTTGATCCCCTTGGCCAGCCAGGCCTCGGGATTGGTGGGTATGAGCTCGATGCGCTTCTCCTGGAACTCGTTGGCCTTGTCGAAATTGTTCATGGCCTGATCGATGTTTTCGGCCGTGGCGGGCAGTTTTTCGTAGTAATCGGCGATGTAGGCGTATCCCTGGGGGTTTTCGGGATCGGCCTCGAGCCTCCGGAGATACATCGACTCCGCCTTCCTGGCGATACCGGGGTTGTCACTGGCGTACCTTTTATAAAACTCGGCCACGACGTAATAATTATTCATGTTGCCGGGTTCGAGCTCGACGATCCTGAGGTAGAGCCTCTCTGCCTCGTCGAACTTCCTCAGCTTGTCATACATGTCGCCCAGGGAAAAGATGATCTCCTTGTTGCCGGGATCGATCTCGTGGGCCTTGATAAGCGCGGCCAGGGCCTTTTTCTCGATGTCCTTGTTGAGGGGCGTATCAACAGCCGGCTTGAAGAGCTGCTTGTAGCTCTCGCCCAGGAAACGATAGGCCTGGACCAGGTTGGGATCATATTTCAGGGCCGCCTCGTATTCTGCGATGGCCTTGCGATACTGGTTATCGGTAAAGAGCTGGTTTGCCTTACTGAAATGGTAATTCGACTGGAGCTTGCTGATCTTGAGCTTTTCGCATCCGGCAAAGGAGAAGACGATGATGAACGCGAGTGCGGCTATCCAAAGACCGTTTGTCTTTCTTCGAAACATCCTGACCTCCTGATAACGACTTATCTATCCTTTTAGAGGACCGAAACCTATTTTATAAACGAACGGCCGCCCAAAGTCAAGAAAAACGGAGAGACCATCAACTTTTTCTTAGAAAGACCCGGATCGGCGTGCCCCAGAAATCGTACTTTTCCCGGAGGAGCCCGATCAAGGACTTTTCGTAGGCCGGGAGGAGGGACGTTCTGGAATGACCGAAAAGGACGAAGGTCGGCGGGGCGACCCCCTGCTGGGTCATGTATTTGACCTTGATCTTGCTCCCATCCCTGGACCTCGGAGGGTGCTCTTCGTTGATCCATTCCAGGAACTCGTTCATCCGGGCCGTCTCGATCCTCTTGCGGGAGTTTTGGAAGACCTCCTCGGCCTTGTCCAGGATCTTGATCACCCTCTGGCCCGTCCGGGCGGAAATGAACAGGAGGGGGGCATAACTCACGAAGCTGAGCTTGGTGCGGACGAGACTGCGGACCTCTTCTGGATCGACCCGTTCCGTCTCCACGAGGTCCCACTTGTTCAGGACGATGATCATAGGCTTGCCGGAGTCCTGGGCCAGGTGGGCGATGTGGGCGTCCTGCCGGGTCGGAAAATCGCGGGCATCAAGGACCAGGCAAATGACGTCCGCGTTGCCGATGTTCATCTTGGCCTTGACGATGCCCGCCTTTTCCCGGGTGTCGGCGGCGCCGCTGAACTTCCGGATCCCGGCCGTGTCCACCAGGCAGAACGGCTTCCGGTCCCGGAGGATGACCGTGTCCGTACTGTCCCGGGTTGTGCCGGGGACCTCGCTCACGAGGAGCCTCTCCTCGCCGCACAGCCGGTTGACGATCGATGACTTCCCGACGTTGATCCGGCCCACGATGGCGATGCGCAGGGGCTTTTCTTCCCCGTCGAGGGGCAGGGCGGGCAGGAGGGCGGCGATCCTCTCCCTGATCTCATCGATGTTGATCCTGTGCTCGGCCGAGATGGGGATGATGTCCTTGTCCCCCAGCCGATAGTATTCGGCGAGCTTGTCCTCTCCGGACGGGGAATCCACCTTATTGACGACGACAAGGACCGGCTTGCCGAGCTTTTTCAGCGAGAAATACATTTCCTCTTCAGCCGGGGAGATGTCCCGCTTGCCGTCGAGGACGAAGACGAGGACGTCCGCCGACCGGGCGGCCTCCCAGGCTTTTTCCCTGACCTTCTCCGACAGGGGCTCATCCCTCGTCCCGAAGATCCCCCCGGTGTCGACGAGCTGAAAGTTCCGGTCCTCGAGACGGCAGCGGGCGGAGACGCAGTCCCGGGTCATCCCGGGCAGGGAGTGGACAAGGGACTTCTTCTCCCCGAGGAGGCGGTTGAACAAGGAGGACTTCCCCACGTTGGGAAAGCCGACAATCACGACCTTGGGCAATTTTCTCATTTCGACGCCGCGCGCCTTATTCGGCGATCAGGGAATACTGGGGAGATAGGGGTCGGCTCAGGTCGATGTGCCCCCCCAATGTCTCCCGCTCCCCGCCCTCGATGAGAAGGGAGACCTTCTTGATGTCCTTGAAGTTGAACGTGAGCGTGTCCACGAGCGCGTAGACCGCCGACATTTCCGAAGAGGAACCGTAAGCGAAATTCTCCGTGACCTCCTTGGTGAGATCCACATAGGCGGTGCCGTCCTTGGTCACGAAAATCTGCCTGACCCCGGTTTCGGGAGGGAAGGGAGGGACAAGGTCCTTCGCCGATCCTTTGATGAGCTCGACGACGGCCGTCTCCAGGTCATCGGTCAGGGACGGACCGGCCGGGACCTCCCGTTCCTCCGGGTGGAGAAAATCGTCATCCTCCGAAAGGAAAAAGAGCGTGATCCTCCGGATCCCGGCCGTCTCTTGCGGCGCCGAAGGGGCCTTGGGCGACAGCGGTTCGGTCTCGGGCCCGGCCTTTTCCACCTCGCCGCCCCTGAAAAAGATGAGAATGAGCACGGAGAGAACGATGACGAGACCCGCCAGGACCAGCCATTTCGTTTTGGACATGAATCTCTTGTCAGGAATAGTTCTTGAAATATTCGACTAGGCTCAGGTAGATCGCCCGGGCCACGTTGTTCTGGAATTCCTCGGACCCGAGTTCTTTCTCCTCCCCGGGGTTCGAGATGAACGCGATCTCGACCAGGACGGCCGGACAGGCGACGCCGGTCAGGACCTTGAATGGGGCCTGCTTGACCCCCCGGTCCAGGGTGCCGAGGAGCTCGTTGAGCCCCGCCTGGATGTTTTCCGCGAGCAGGCTGCTCTGCTTCAGGTAAGCGGACTGGGCCAGGTCCCAGAGGATCAGCTTGACGTCGTCCTGGTTCTCCTGTTCGATCTGCCCTTCCAGAAGGCCCGAGGTGTTCTCCATATAAGCCAACCGGCGGGATTCTTCGTCCGTGGAGTTGAGGCTCAGGAAATAAGTCTCCGAGCCGCGGGCGTTCTTCCGCACCGAACCGTTGGCGTGGACGCTGATGAACAGCTCGGCCTTGTGATTGTTGGCCAGCGCGGACCGGTTCTCCAGCGATACATCCGTGTCCTTTTCCCGTGTCAGGAACACGCGGAAAACCAGGTTCTTCTCGATGATGTCCTTGAGCTTCAGGCTGATGGCCAGGGTGACGTCCTTCTCCAGGGCGCCGAACTTCCCCTTGGCGCCGGTCTCCAGCCCGCCGTGCCCGGGGTCGATGACGATCGTCCTGAACTTCTTGGCTTCCTGGGCACCGGCCGGGCGGCCGGCCGGAGGGAGGGCGGTGGAGGGGGCCGGGACATCGCCTGCGGGGATCCCCGTCCCGACGGCCGCCTGGATGGGGGCCGCGGTTTCCTTCGGTTCCTCCGCCGGCCTCAGGTCGATCGTCAGTTCAAAGGGGTTCGCGCGGACCTTGTGCTCGAACGAAAAGTCCTTCCGGCGGAGCTCGAAGGAGAACCCGTATGAATCCTTCCCTCTCGACCAGCCCACGGACTTGACCAACTCGCTCTTGAACGCCGCCTGTTGCACCCGGAGAGAGACTTTGGTTTCCACGGAGACGACGAGCGCGGAGGGCTTTTTTTCGAAGGAATAGGAGAGGGGAACCGTCGAGGATAAGGTGACCCGGCTGGACCCGGCAAGGTCCCGGACCGACAACCTCAAAATGGGCTGGGGTTGAGACCATGACAGGGAAAAGGAGGCCAAAAGAAGGAAGGTCCCCGGGAAAATCCGTAAACCCCTTCTTTTAGGCTTCTTCGATTCTTTCAATTGCTAAAATGGAGGCGGCGGGAATCGAACCCGCGTCCGAAGACATTCAACAGAGGGTCTCTACATGCTTATCCTCTTCGATTTTCTCGCCCTGCGGAACCCGAAGAGGAAGAGCGCCGCAAAGCCAGCCCTGCGGAAATTTTGCTCCCGAGGTCCAGGACTGATCTCGTTCGCTATCCTGCTGGTTGACGCTCCCCGGGAACCGCAGGAGTGAACCCGGGAAACGGCTGCCTATTCTCTTAGGCGGCGACTGCTAAAGGTTCTGCAGTTAATTTGTTTTCCACCTTTTTATCGAGGTGGGTGGGACCTCGGCATGCGACCCTTGTCTCACTATCTCCGTCGAGACCAGATCGCCCCCATCTCCTCTCAAGAGCTATTATAGGGGATGACAGCGAAAATTGTCAATATTGACCTTTCCTGCGATAACCGGGAAAATAGGGGGCGATGGCGTGGAACCAGGTCTATGATCCCCTTGGGAACTGGGTCGTCTCGACCCTCCTCGCGGTCTTGCCCATCTTCGTCCTGCTCGGAACGCTGGCCTTCCTCCGGCTTAAGGCCCACGCGGCGGCCCTCCTCGGTCTGGCCTCGGCCCTGGCCGTTTCGGTCCTGGTTTTCGGCATGCCGGCGGACAAGGCCCTGGCCGTTTCCCTCTTCGGCGCCGCCTACGGGCTTTTCCCCATCGGCTGGATCATCCTGAACGTGATCTTCCTCTACACCCTGGCCGATGAAAAAGGAACGTTCCAAGTCCTTCAGGAAAGCCTGACGGGAATCACAAGGGACAGGCGCCTCCAGCTCCTCCTGATCGCCTTTTCCTTCGGGGCGTTTTTCGAAGGGGCGGCCGGCTTCGGCACCCCCGTCGCCGTGACCGCGGCTATCCTCATCGGGCTCGGTTTCGGCCCGCTGGCGGCTTCCGGGTTGTCGCTCATCGCCAACACGGCCCCCGTGGCCTTCGGGGCGCTTGGGACGCCCATCATCGCCCTGTCCGGCGTCACCGGCATCGAGATCCAGAAGCTGAGCGCCATGGTCGGGCGGCAGCTGCCTTTCTTCTCCCTCCTGGTGCCCTTCTGGCTCGTCTGGGCCTTCGCGGGGTTCAAGGGAATGATCGAGGTCTGGCCGGCCCTGCTCACGGCCGGAGCCGCCTTCGCCATCCCCCAGTTCCTGGTCTCGAACTTCCACGGCCCGTGGCTCGTCGACGTCATCTCGGCGGCTTCCTCCATCCTGGCCCTCATCCTCCTCCTGCTCGTCTGGCGCCCCAGGAACATCCACGGGTTCGGAGGGCTCGAAGTCAGCCAGGACGCCCGGGCCCGGCGCGGCTGCGGCCGCCGGGAAATCATCCGGGCCTGGACGCCCTGGCTCATCCTGAGCGTCCTTGTTTTCATCTGGGGTATCCCGCAGGTCAAAGTCCTCCTGGACGGAGTTTTTATCCTCAAAGTTCCCGTTCCCGGCGTCGACGGGCTCATCAACCGCGTCCCGCCGGTTGTGGCGAAGCCCACGGCCGAGGCTGCCGTCTACACGTTCAACCTTCTGTCTTTCACCGGAACGGGGATCTTCCTGGCCTCCCTGATCTCGGCCCTCGTCATGGGTTACCGTCCGGGCGAGGCCGCCGCCGCCTGGTGGAGGACCCTCAAGCGCGTGCGTTTCTCGCTCCTGACCGTGGCCGCCATGCTCGCCGTGGGATACACGACCCGCTATTCGGGACTCGACGCGGCCATGGGGCTGACCTTCGCCAAAACGGGCCTCCTCTACCCGTTCTTCGGGACGCTCCTCGGATGGCTGGGCGTAGCCCTCACCGGCTCGGACACTTCGTCGAATGTCCTCTTCGGGAGCCTTCAGAGGATCTCGGCGGACAAGCTCGGGCTGAGCCCGGTGCTCATGGCCTCGGCCAACAGCTCCGGCGGGGTCATGGGCAAGATGGTCGACGCCCAGAGCATCGTCGTGGCCAGCACGGCGACGAAGTGGTATGGCCACGAAGGCGAGATCCTCCGCTACGTCTTTTTCCACAGCCTGGCCCTGGCCTCCCTCGTCGGCCTCCTCGTCACGCTCCAGGCCTACGTGTTTCCGTTCACGAAACTCATCGTCAAGTAAGTTCATGCGACGGCGATGGTCCGCCCGGATCGCCGCGTGCTTGACAGCGATCCGCAGCCGGCGATAGAATCCGCTCAGAATTCACGATCAGAGGACTTCGACTCAACGGGAGCGTTCTTCCTCAGATGTCTTTGGGACCAGGGGAACAAGCATGAAGATCGAAGGGAAGAAAGAAAACGGGCACATCATCGTTTCGGTCGAAGGACGCATGGACGCGGTCTCCGCCCCGGACTTCGACCGGAAATGCGAGGAGTGGATCGCAGAAGGCGAGAGCGTATTCATCGTTGATTTCGGCGGCCTGGAGTACATCAGCAGTGCGGGCCTCCGCAGCCTCCTCATCCTGGGCAAGAAGCTCTCAGCTAAAAAAGGCAAGGTCGTGATCGCGGCTTTGAAGGACGTGGTCAAGGAAGTGTTCGCGATTTCCGGATTCGGCTCGATCTTCACCATCGTAGATTCGGTCGACGCCGCGCTCAGACAGGTGTGAAACCTCCATGAGAGGGGATCTGCCGATGTTCCATCTTCGCTTGCCCGCCCGTCTCGAGTCGCTGAACGAGTTCCTGAAGTTCGTCTCGGACCGATCCGCCGAGAGCGGGTTTTCGTCCTCCCGGACCAAGGAGATCCAACTCGCCGTCGAGGAGGCGGTCGTCAACATCGTCCGTCACGCCTACGCCGACAGCCTTGGCGAGATCGAACTGCGCTGGATGAAAGGCGCCGATCCCGGGCAAGTCGCGATCGAAATCGAAGACGCGGGCGTGCCTTTCGACGTACGATCGGCCTCGGCCCCGAACCTCCAGGCCGGCCTGGGCGATCGCAAGGTCGGCGGCCTGGGCGTTTTTTTTATCAGGCAAATAGCGGACGAAGTAGGCCACCGCCGGGAGGGCGATAAAAACATCCTGACGCTCACCCTCGGCGCGCGGAAACCTTCGTCCAGACCAGGTCCGTCCGAGGCGCCTCGTGCGGACGACGACCTTGGGTTTCCGTTGGGGTCCATGACTCGAGAGACGCATAAAAAAGGCGACGTTCTCTTCAAGGCTGGGGACCGCGCCGACAAGATGTTTTACGTCGCCCGCGGGTCGCTGAAGCTTCCGGAGATCGGCAAGGTCGTGAAAGAGGGGGAAGTCGTCGGCGAGATGGGCATCCTGTCGCCCTTCCATGTTCGGACGGCGTCGGCCGTTTGCGAGGAGGACCTGGAGGCGTACACGGTCGACAAAGAGGACGTCATCCGGCTCTTCAGCCGGGATTCCGCCCTCGCTTTCCGGCTCGTGAATCTGTCCATCAAACGCTTCATCGAGAACCTGCGGGCGGAGACGGAGGCCAAGGAGCGGATCCAGAGCGAGCTGCGGATTGCCCGCGAGATCCAGATCAGCATGCTGCCCCGCGTTTTCCCGCCGTTCCCGGACCGGACCGAGTTCGATATTTTCGCCGTGATGGAGCCGGCCAAGGAGGTGGGCGGGGATTTCTACGATTTCTTTTTTGTCGACGACAAGCGGCTCTGCGTCGTGATCGGGGACGTCTCCGGGAAAGGCGTTCCGGCCGCCCTGTTCATGGCCATCTGCAAAACGCTGCTGAAAACCGAGGCTCTGCGCGGCTTGTCTCCCGGAGACATCCTGGACCGGGTCAACCGGACGCTCATTCCCGATAACGAAACCATGATGTTCGTCACCGTGTTCCTCCTCATCCTGAACGTAGAGACGGGGGAAATCCGGTATTCCAACGGAGGGCATCCGCCTCCGTTGATTTCGGCGGGGCCGGGCTGGTTCGAGATCCTGGACGGCCCGACCGGGACCGTCCTGGGAGCGGTCGAAGGATGTTCCTACACGACGACGACGCGGATGTTGACGCCCGGGGACATCGTTTTCCTCTTTACGGACGGGATGTCGGAGGCGATGAACGCGGACCAGGAATTGTTTTCCGACGCCCGGCTGATAAGCCGGCTGGGCGAGGAAACGGGGAAATGCGCGACCGACCTCATCCGCCATATGCAGGCCGCCGTCCAGGCCTTCGCCGACGGGACTCCGCCCTCGGATGATATGACCATGGTGGCCCTCGCCTTCAACGGGGCCGCCCGCAATGTTTCCGCCGGGCCCTGAGCCCGGCTTTTCGGCGGTTCTCCGGCTATTTCATCCCCAGAACGTGCAGCTCCCAGAGGTCCCGCCGGCTGCGGTGAAGGATGGGCCCGACCGCCAGCATTCCCGTCTTGCCGACGCTCTTTTCCAGGTAGGTCAGCTCCTTGAATTTTTCCCGGATGTTCGCCTCGGGCTTGACGGGAAAGCCCGCCTCCTTCATCAGCAGAATGCCCTTGGCTCTGATGGAGAGCTCGAGGTGGATCCGGAAAAGGCAGAGCATGTCGGCCACGACCTCGCCCGGGAATTTAACCTTGAGGGACAGGAGATACTTCCCGATCTTGGTTGCCGTGAGGCGGCCCGAAGTGATGAGGCCCAGGAGCTCGACGTCGGAATCGAAGCCCACGTCCAGCCAATTCCGGGTGCTCCTCTCGCTGATGAAAAAGATATTGATGGCAACAAGGGGCAGGACAACGAGCATGGCGACCGTCGCGATCAGGGGCGGCAGGAGAAAATGATTGAACGCGGAGTGGAGGACGAAGGCCCCGCCCAGGCCGGGGAGACACAGGACCCAAGCATTCTTGGAGCGGCGGTCGGACAAGGCTTTCGTGACGACGGCGAAAATGGCGGTCGTCCCGCCGTGCATCATTGCCGTCCCGAACCCGCGGATCACCCAGACGACGAGGTTGGCCTCGGGGGTGGTGTTCAAATAATAGATGTTCTCGAACAGGGAGAATCCCGCGCCCGCGGCGAATCCCAGGATCGCACCGTCGACGAGAAATCCGATCCTTTGCGCCTGGAAGAAGCAGAGCAGGACGACCGCCTTGAGCCCTTCTTCAACAATGGGAGAGGCGTACCGGGAATAAAAGGCGAAATCGTTTTGGAAGAAACGGACGAGCTCCGAATTCACGATATAGCTCGTTCCTGCCGCGGCGGCGCCCCCGAGAATGGCGACGAACAGGGTCTTCAGTTTAACCAGCTTGTAGCTGTCCATGAAGACCAGCGCGAGCAGGAAGACGAGGACCGGCAGAAGGCTGACCAGGATTTTCAGCGCGGCGGGCAAAACGGTTCCTGGCATGGGAGTTTTTCTCCTGTCATTCTATGACATTTCGCCGCACAGTCAAGCCGCGGGGAAAAACGGGAACGCGGATGGCGCGCTCCCCGCGGACCGCGGCCGAAGGCTGACCGTCGAACACTTTCGAGATTCTTGTCCTGGAAATTCAGAGTTACGCATCTCTCCATGATCAAACTGTTCGACGGTCAGGGCCGAAGGCCCTTGACACGGCCGTTCGGGGTAAAGTATATTTTTGGCATATTCTGCCATCTTGGGATACGAATCCGGTGTTCGAATTGTTAAAAGGTTTCCCTTTCGAGTTCGCCGACCGGCGGAGCGGACGTCCGCGTCCCGCCGGTGCGGGCCCGCATTTTTTCTGAAAAAAGCGAACTTCGAGGCCGGTCGATTGTAATTATGGATGAACACAAAGATTTCGAGGCCATCCGCATGTGCCTTCAGGGTGAGGTCGACGCGTTTGAAACGATCATCGACAAATACCAAAAGCAGGTGTTAAGCTTGGCCTATCGCATCGTCCGCGACTTCGAAGACGCCCGGGACATCTCCCAGTCCGTCTTCGTCAAGGCCTTCGGAAGCCTGTCCTCTTACAACCCCCGCTACAAATTCTTCAGCTGGCTGTATCGGATCGCCATCAACGAATCCTTGAATTTCGTCGACAAGCGGAACCGGCGGATCGGTCCCGATGCGGCCTGGGCGGCCGCGGCCACGGACCCCGGGGACCAATTGGCGGCCAGCGAGTTGAGCGGGAAAATCGAGAAGGCCTTGATGCGCTTGAACGCCCGCCAAAGGGCCCTTCTGGCCTTGAGCGCGGACGGCCGTTCCTACAAGGAAATCGGCCTGATGCTCGATCAGTCGGAAAAGAAAGTGAAGTCGAATCTGTTTTCGGCGCGCCATAAACTGCGGGAACTCCTCGGACGGGACGGGTGGCCGGCCCATGATCGATAAAAAGCATCTCCGTCTGATGAACCAGGAATTGGACGGGGCCAACTCCGCCGACGAAAGCTGCTCGCTGAAAGAATATCTGGCCGGAAGCGAAGAGGCGCGGACCCGCTACCGTGAACTCGGCGCCGTGATGGACCTGTTCCGGGGCAATCAAGGCCCGGTACCGACGCCGGATTTCAAGGCGAAGATCCTTGACGACATCGGCAAGAAAGCCGGACCGCTGGGGGAAAAAAGGGATAGGGAGGCATCGGCAGGAGGATTTTGGATGAGGGCGGCCGCCCTCGGCCCCATGAAGCTGAAATACGGCCTTTTCTTCGCCCTGGGTTTATGTCTCGGCCTTCTTCTCCTGTTCTTATTTAAGGACCGGTCGATCGACTCCGGACTCGACGCCCGGCAGCTGGTCGGGACGGTGATGGATGCCAAGAACCTGCGTCCCGTGGAGAATCTGCGGTTGGACCGGGAGGGGGTCAGCCAAGAATTGTCCCTCAGCTATGGGGACGGCCGTCTGGTGGCCGAAGTTCGGGGGAATGCGGCGAAAGACGTCGAAATCGTGTTTACATTCGACCGGGACGATTTAAGCTTCGACACTTATCGCCAATCGTCGGGGGATAGCGGAGAGGTCAACATCGAGCCCGGCCGTTTTACGGTCCGGACGATCGGGCCGCACGGTTTCGGGGTCATGTTCAACGCCAAAGCAGGGCTCCCGGTTTCCCTCAAGGTCCAGGTCTTCGCTTCGAGCATGGCGGTTTTCGAGAAATCCTTGACCGTCACGAAAGACGGGAACCGGTGAAGCGAACTTTTTTCGGTCCAGGCTGTATTTTAGGACGAGAGTCCAAATATAGATAAAAATTCCAAGGGAGGTCAAAGGAGGACATCATGACCAAAAAACAAAGAGTGATTTCGTTCGCGGCGATCGTCGTCGCCATCGCGGCCATTTTCGTCATCGTCTTCAGCCCCAATCTTCGGAAAAGGGCCGACGAGGACAAGCTGGCCGGCACCATCACCAAGGCCGAGCGCTACCGGGCCGGCCAGATGACGGCCAAGGACGTGGTCCTGACGAAGGCGGACGTCATCAAAATTCTCCAGAACCCCTACGTCCAGAACCTGCTCCGCAACATCCGCTTTCAGAGGCTTATGGCGGATCCGAGTTTCGCCGCCCTGATGAAGGACGCAAACTTCGCCAACCTTCTGAAGGACCCCAATTTCGCGAATATGCTGGCCCAAGCGAACTTCCCCGGCCTGATGAAGAATTCCAGTTTCGCCGCCCTGATGAAGGACGCGGATTTCGCTTCCCTGCTCAGGAGAGCAAACTTCGCCGGCCTGATGCAGGACCCGAATTTCGCCAATCTGCTGAAAGGGGCCAATTTCGCCAATCTCTTCCGGGAAGCAACCTTCGCCGATCTGATGAAAGACGCGAACTTCGCCGATCTGATGAAGGACGCGGATTTCGCCGCCCTGTTGAAGAACGCGAGCTTCGTCAATCTGATGAAGGATCCCGGCTTAGCCAACCTCATGGCCGAGGCTCGATTCGCCAATCTGATGAAGGACGCAAATTTTGCCGCCCTGTCGAAGAACGCCGGCTTCGCTCATTTAATGAAGGACGCCGATTTCGCCAACCTGTTGAAAAGGGCTGAATTCGCCGACCTCCTGAAGAACGCGGAATTCGCCGCCATGATGAAAGACGCCGGCTTCACTGCCCTGCTCAAGAACGCCGAGTTCACCGCCCTCCAGAAGAACGCGAGCTTCGCCGATCTGCTGAAAAACGCGGAATTCGCCACCTTGTTGAAGAACGCCGGCTTCGCCAACGCCGTCCGCAGCGCGAATTTCGCCAATCTGCAGCAGGACTCGGATTTCGCCGCCCTGTTGAAAAACGCCGAGCTGGCCAATATATTGAAAAGCGCGAGCTTCGCCAACCTGATGGCCAACGCGAACTTCGCCGCCCTGTTGAAAAACGCGAATTTCGCCGCATTGTTAGCGAACGCCCACTTCGCCAGTCTTCAGAAGAGCGCAAGCTTTGCCAACCTGATGGCCAACGCGAATTTCGCCAACCTGATGCGGGACGCCAACTTCTCCAATCTTCTCAAAGGCGCGGATTTCGCCAACCTGCTCATGAACGCCGACTTCGCCAACTTGATGGCCAATGCGAATTTCGCCGCATCGTTCGCGAACGCCCATTTCGCCAATCTTCAGAAGAGCGCAAGCTTTGCCAACCTGATGGCCAACGCGAATTTCGCCAACCTGATGCGGGACGCCAACTTCTCCAACATGCTGCAGGAACCGAACTTCGCCGACCTGCTGAAGAACGCGAATTTCGCCGGCCTGCTGGCGGACGCGAACTTCACGGCGATGATGCAGGACGACAGTTTTGCCAATCTGATGGCGAACGCCAATTTTGCCGATCTCCTGGCGAACGCCAATTTTACCGATCTGTTGAAGAACGCGAGCTTCGCCAACCTCCTGGCGAACGCCGGTTTCGCCGGCGCCGTCCATAGCGGCAATTTCGCTAATTTGCAGCGGAGCCCGGACTTCGCCGCCCTGATGGCAAACGCCCATTTCGCCGCCATCCTAAGGAGGGCGAGCTTCGCCAACCTCCTGGCCAATGCCAATTTCGCCGCCATCCTGAGGAGGGTGAGCTTTGCCGACCTCGTGGCCAACGCGAACTTCGCCCAGGTGATGAAGAGCGCGAATTTCGCCGGTCTCCTGGCCAATGCGAGCTTCGCCAACCTGATGAAGAGCGCGAATTTCGCCGGTCTCCTGGCCAATGCGAGCTTCGCCAACCTGATGAAGAGCGCGAGCTTCGCCAACCTGATGAAGGACGCCGACTTCGCGGCCCTGCTGAGGAGAGCGAGCTTCGCCAACCTCCTGGCCAATGCCAATTTCGCCCAGGCCGTCCAGAGCAGGAATTTCGCCAATCTCCAGCAGGATTCGAACTTCGCCGACCTAATGAAGAGCGCAAACTTCGCCGCCCTGTTGAAGAACGCGAATTTCGCGGCCATGATGAAGAACGCGGATTTCGCCGCCCTGCTGGCCAACGCCAATTTCGCCAACCTCCTGGAGGACGCGAATTTCGCCGCCCTGTTGAAGAACGCCAGTTTCGCCGCCCTCCTGGCGAACGCGAATTTCGCCAACCTTCTGGCCAACGCCAACTTCGCCTCCCTTCTGGCCAACGCCAACTTCACCAATCTCCTGGCGAACGCGAATTTCGCCAACCTTCTGGCCAACGCCAATTTCGCCGACCTTCTGGCCAACGCGAGCTTCGCCAACCTGATGAAGGACGGCGGTTTTGCCGGCCTGCTGGCCGACACCGACTTCGCCAACCTGATGAAGGAGGCCCATTTCGCCAGCCTTCTGCAGGACGCGAATTTCGCCAACTTGATGAGGGAAGCGAACGCGCAGAACAAGTAGGCATTGACGGCCATGCTGTCCCGTCTCCCGGCGGGGGTCCCGCGGCCCTCGCCGGGAGATTTTTTTATTTTCCCACCTCTAAAGACTTGCAAAAAACGCCCGTCTTGTATATTTCTTAGGACACACCATGAAGGGCAGGAGGGTTCCATGAGATCGCGCCGCAATGTTTGGGTTGGTTTCGTCCTGGTCCTGACGGCTTCAGCCTCGATCCTGCCCGCGCAGTCTCTTTTCAGTTTCAAAGCCCCC
>Ga0315291_10003692_pt1 | contig 19759 bp, 13 predicted proteins | sample YL17G12_20_MG_FD_203070 | JGI IMG/M metagenome (GOLD analysis project Ga0315291, IMG submission 203070) | Sediment microbial communities from Yellowstone Lake, YNP, Wyoming, USA - YL17G12_20 | ecosystem: Environmental > Aquatic > Freshwater > Lake > Sediment | place: USA: Wyoming | collected...
AAAATACATGGATGTTCGACGATTCCATTTTTACCTCTTTGATACGTTGTCGATAAATTCCCAAACATCTTTATGCAGCCAGTCAGGCCAGTGATGATTGCCCGACCACGGACACCACACCACCTGATACTGACACATGGGCAAATACTCACACCCGACGTGCCCCTCATCGTTTTGAGGTGGTACACAATGGTCAGTAAACGCCCAGTTTTTCATGGTGTTCCACCCAGACCAAAACGACACGAACTGATCCGCCCGACCGTGGACAATCATGGCCGGTATCTGCACCCCTCCTCCTCCGCCGCCTGCGACCGCGATGATCGCCTTGACCTTGCCCGCCATCTTTTGCCCGATCATGTTGGCAAAGAAAGCCCCATTGCTGTAGCCCGATACAAAGACCTGATAGAGATCGACGCAGTATTTCTTGCCCATCTGGTCAATCACAGCGTCAATAAAATACAAATCGCCGTTAACGTTCCAAGTCTGCTTACCAGCCTCTAGGTATGTGAAGATCGAATCGGTGCTAAAATCCTCAACTCCACCTGTCAGCGACTTCATCCACCCTGCATTCATGTTGGCACCATGAAGCTGAATGATGAGCTTATGCGGCCTTTTGGCGTCATACTTCGGAGCCGAAAAGATCAGGCTTCGACCACTCACAGTCTGATTATAGCTCTGGTCCCATGATGGGTTATTGCAGCCTTCTGATAGCTTTTCCGCTGAAGCCGTAGAGGTTATGAGGATCAGACATAGAAACGCTTCAATGTGGCAAATCAATCTCATTTAATCACCTCAATAGATGCGAATAGCCTGAGCGCTCCCGTACTGAGTAACGATACCAGAATAAATCATCTGACCGCCAAACCTATATGTTTCCGATGCCGCAGATACATAAACAACATAGGCAGGTACAGCTACAATCTGATCTGAACCACCTGAAACGGCATCGAGTGTACCACTTAGGATGACTTGATTTTCATTGCCTCCGTTACTTCTAGCCTTTGCGTTTCCGGAAGTAGGTCCAGCATTGGCCGATCCTGTTCCAATATAGTTGTCAATATATGTTGCGGTTGTACCGTTAGACATAAGGTACCCAACCTCGGCGCTAATCAGCCAGACTCCTTTGGTAAGCGTTAGAGAGCTTACGTCTTTGTAAGCTCCGCTAGTCGTAGATTGAGCCGATGCCCTACTTAAATTTGCCGATACAACTTCGCCAACATGGCCTGTATTAGCGTTAAACCCAGTTGTGCTGCCAAGTATTCCGCTCGTGTCAATGATTCCAGCTGTAGGCGTATTTGGGTTGAATACTGGCAGGGTATTCCACGTTAGATTCCCTGACCCGTCATTCTTTAGATACGAGTTAGCTGCACCCTGTGACGCCGGGAAACTTGTCGCTACGTTGTTTACCTTGAGAGGATTTCCGTTGCTATCGACTTGAAATTTTCCCGCAATATCAAATTTTTGTGCAGGCGTTGTCGATCCAATGCCTACATTCCCCGCTACGTTTGAATATTGATTAGATCCCGATGCTGTCCAAGTCGGCGATGGAATCAATCCATCAACATATGCTTTATTTGCGACGTCCGTAGAAGTTAGCGGAGTAGATACACCCGATAAGACATTGCCGCCGAAATTGACGTTGTAATTTAAAAATGAGCTATCAAGGTAATTAAGTGCATTTGACAATACGAATTGATTTCCAACGACAACATTGGCTTTAAAATATGTTGTTGGAGTAAAGCCACCGGCATTGCCTGGCGTCCTTGCTGGGGGCGAAGTAGTCCCGTTATTGGTTAATGCAAATATTTGATTAGCACCTAATGACCCTGAAATCTTTCTTACAACCACCCAATACTTAGTGCCAGACACAACTGGATACCCAGAAAAATTATATATAGAGCTAGGCACGGAAGATGTTGCGTTATTGTTTAGCGCGTTAGTTAGCAGAGTGCTATCGCTAAGTGTTGTTATGCTGCTAGCCAGCAATGAACCAATATCTGAATTTGGCCCACCTAGTCCGTTGTCGCTCCATAACTCTGCTTGCAAAACAACGCCAGTTGGTCCGTTAAAATTTTGCATTTTTGTTTCATACGAAACAAAATTAGCAGTATGTGTTGCTGTAAATCTTTGCGCGATATATGGCGGAGGATTTACAATATCGTTTGTATATGTGTTGCCGTTTGCAAATGTATTTGACGCTGTAACGGTAGGTCCGCCTACGCTTGTTCCTGGAGCGGTCCAGCTTAATGATCCTGATCCATCGTTAGTTAAAAGTGTATTAGCTGCGCCTTGAGCGGCCGGGAAGCTAGTCGCGACGTTGTTTACTTTTAGCGGATTGCCGTTGCTATCAACCTGAAATTTTCCCGCAACGTCTAATTTAGTAGCTGGAACGGTAGTACCAATGCCGATATTTCCCGCCTGAGTCATCGTTAAATTGACAGCTGTAGCGGATGCTAATTCAAGCGGCCCATTGTCTGATAAAAAAACTGTACCGTTTGAGAAGCCTGAGCCGTAGAACACTGCTTTGTCTGGTCCATATAAACCTGTTGGGAATGATGAACCTGTTGCCGCATGACTTGCGTAATGACCAAGATCATTCCATGCTAACAAACCAGCAAGTTCACCTGAATTGTTGTTAGCCACTCTCAAACCAGAATTAGAATGTTGCACAACGTCAAGAGTGAAACTAGGTGATGATGTCCCTATCCCCACATTCCCAGTGTGTGAAAACATGGTTTGATGCGATGCCGTTTGACCGGGATAGATTCTAACATCGCCGTTCGTGTCTTCCGCATGGATAACCAGAGAGCTAGGCCCGTAGTCAGAATCTCCGAACGTAGGACCTGTAAAAACCAATCTTCCTGCGGCACCGCCAACATTGGCTTGCCATTCGCTAAAGCTAGATGAAACTGAATTATTTACTTGGATTGATGCAGGTTGATTGCTGCTAATAGTTAACGCATGGTCAGGACTATTATTACCAAGGCCCAAGAAAAATTGGCTGTCATCCCAGAAAAACTTGGTGTTGTCCTCGGTGAGCGATCCGCCACCGCCGACAAAAGGCACCGAACCTGTAGTGCCGGTAAAACCTCCACCCACAGCAACCCACGCCGCGCCGTCATACCGTTCAAGCTGGTTCGTCGTCGAGTTATTGACGAGCATACCCGTGAGCGGAGTAAGGCTATCCCGCACGGTCGTCGTCATCGGATCGGGTAGCAAGGCCAAGGTCGGATCAATCTCAAGGCCCACAGATGAGTTGCTAACCTTATCTGCAGAACCAGCTGTTCCGCCGATCTTTAGGCTTTTGCCCATATAGTTTTCAAAGGAGCTTTTTGCGTAAAAGCCCCAGTGATTCGTTGCAGGAGCGCCTAGTGTGTCGTCGGCAAGGAATGCCCGTGAGTTAGTCACTGTGGTCGGTGAGCCGAAGTTAGCCGACACCGCACGGTAGGCGTTCATGTCGTCGATAACACCGCCTGCCCCGGTACCTCCGACAAGCACTTGAGCGATGAACGAGCCGTTGACGTTTGTAGCGGTCGATCCGTTGTCCATCGTGATAAGGCCGATCATGCCGAGAGATGATGCACCGACACCTAGGCCCGGCGATGCGTTGGCATGAGAGTTAGCACCCATCGTCAAGTTAGCGATCGGACCAAAGCCGAACATGTCGGCGTTGTTCACTGTCACACCGGGAGCAACCGTAAAGTTTGTGTTGATGTTGTTCACAGGATTCGCACTTGAACCGCCCTGATCCGTCATCGGCGCATTGGTGCCAGTTTGCAGCTTCCCGTTGATGTTAACGTTACCGTTTGCATCGATAGCTTTAACGTTGCCGTCCGCAAAACCGGTAGCATTTCCCATGTTGATGCTAAGCGCAACGGCCTGACCATCACCGCCGCCAAAAGCCGTCATGACTACAGCGAATCCTGAATCTTGGGCATTAGCCTGATTAGCTTGGCCTTGGCTAACCGCTGTTCCTGTCACAACGCCTGTGCCGGAATCCGCCCACGTTAGATTGACGGTCAAAGCGTTGACGGCGTTATAGAGCGCCGTCCCCACGGTCGCTGCCGTGTCGCCCGTAGCAATATCGACTTCTACCATCGTGTAACCTGGCACCATCGGATCGGTGCCCGTACCCGACACTTTGAACCACGGAGCCCAGCACGTTCCGCCGTTGGTGTAAGGCTCGCAAAAAGTCAGGTACTTACTCGCAAGGCTTTGCGCTACGTCCGCAACGGCAGTTATTTGGAATTGCTCTGCCGTAAGAGCGGAGCTAACTACATTTGGAGATATGGATATGCCGTTATACGTTCCCGATACACTGCCGATGTTTGGCGAGAAATTTGCGGAGTTATAACCACCATGAACTGTAGTGAGATTAGGATTGTCACCATAGGCGTTGTAATAACCATCAATTGTCGTGATGTTTGTATTAAGTTGGATACCGGAATAGTTTTGCAGCAAGTGAGTTAAGAAGGATTGCTCTGAAAATGCCGTAAAACTTGAAAGGCTTGACCCTGCCTGAGCTTGCATATTGGACGTGAACTGGTTTGCATAAACCATGCTTACGCCGGTTCCTAAAGTCTCCCCAATGCTCATCCCATTCATATCATGCACAGTTATCGGATCGGTTCCGTTGCCAAACTGAGAGTAGCCGTTAAACAGTTGGGTATGCCCAACGGATGATTTGTTGGTTGAGTTTACGCCGCTGTTGATCCCATATAGCCCGCCCGCGCCGGTCGCAGGATCGCCGCAGGAAAAACCCGAATCGTCGCCACCGCAATTGGTGAACGTATTTAAAACGCTTATGTTGTTTACGTTGTCAGCCGTAGGCAAGCTGTTGGCGTTCAAACTGTACGCGGTGTATCCATTTACAAATGGATCAAAGTTTGTATTCGCATTTAGCGCCTGCGTTGTCTGATCCCATGAGTACCCAGGAATCGAAATCATATCCCCGGTACTGTTGAAGCCGACAAAGCTATTTGTGTTCCCGACAAGCCAGCTGAGCGTGCCTGTGCCGTTATTGATCAACGGACCCTTGGCATTCGCAGCCGGGAAAATCAGCGGCACCGCGCTATGAAGGTAGATGTCACCGTTCTTAGCGACTAGATCGCCAGAGTTCAAGAGCTTGGCCGTGTTGTTTGGTCCCCAAATAAAGGGAGCATCCGACAAGGCTACCGATGCTTGCAAGAATGTGAATAGCGCGAGCGCTAATGAACGAATTGCTGGCTTCATATTAATTGAGCCCCGTAATGATGAGATTTCCGCTAGTTGAGTCCACCAAAAGCGCTTTGTACGATATGCGCGATCCCGCTGGGATATAGAGGTTGTAACCGCCAACACTACCGCCCGGTGGCACATAAAGATGGTCAACCTCGGACCCAGGCGCACCCACAGCTAGAATCATCGGATTGCCAGAACTATCAAAGATACTCAGGTAGTTGATGTTTGTTGCCGTCGATGGATTTAGCTGAACATAGGCCAAGGTGGTGACAGGCGTTCCCGCGTAATCTAGCGACTCAAGCCATGATGCGCTTTGCCCGACCAAGGTCGCGGCCACTGGTAATGGCGTTCCACCTGTGATGCCTTGCACCGTCACTACGCCAGGCGCAGGACTTCCAGCCGTTCCCGATCCTGTGACCACTGTTGGAGATGACGCACCGCCTAGGGATGGTGGGTAAATCGCGTAAAAAGTCGCCATTATGCCACCTTCCCATTAACGGTAACTGTCAGATTGCCAACCGATGCATTCGCAGTGAAGCGAAGCCGCACGGCATAGGCCGATAGTGTCTCGATGTCGATCATGCCGTTACCGCTGGCACCAAGTAGAGGGATGGACGACACGATGGACCCGCCGCTAAAGAACGGCAACGTGTTCCATGTGCCACCACTTACATTGCCAGATGACTCAACCACGCAATCGTCAGATGCTTCCACGCTGACAAAGCCAGGTGTAGCGCCTGCGCCAGACCAGGCTACACCGTAGCTCACTTTTGTCAGGGAATTGAGAATCGTGGGAGCGGAGACGATATCAGCCGACATATCTTGCGAGTTAGCTGGGAATGCGTTGGGACTTGGGATAACCACCTGCGGACGCAGGCTTGTTCTAGTTGACACAAGGGATCTCCTTTTGTAGCGGCGGGATCACCACCAATAACGTGAGGAATGCTCACCCTCTTTGCTGGTACCTCGTTTGCCTAGACTGCTCAGGAGTTAGGAAAGCCTTGCTCGATTTACTTAGGCTTTGCTTGGTCTTGGTTGGCTTTTTGCCTGGCTGTTGGCTTTGATCGGCCTTTACAAATACGGCCTGTGCGGCTTGCATGTTTTGCGGCAAAAACTCGCCGGAAAGCGGAGCGCCGAGCAAAAGACTTAGGCCCTGTCGTACCTTGTAAGATGGCTTTTCACCTTTCATTTGCATTTGAAGCATTTGCTTGGTGATCTCTTTTTGCATCGTCTGAGAAACTTCAGGATACATAGCGCCAAGGTGCTGCAAATGCTCAGGCTCTAAAGTCCCTTTGGCAACATGACCAAGCACCGATAGAGGATCATGGGCGATCAAAAGTGCTTTTTTATAGCTACGATCTTGCTCCCTGAGATCAGACTTTGAGTCGAATGGTAAAGAGGTAGGCGGTGGCTGTGGCTGTAGGCCCTTTAAATATTGGCTCATGCGCCCGCGAGCCATTTGCATAATCACATTTTGCTCTGGGAAATTATTGGCAAACGCTTGGCTTGGTGATGTTAGGCCACTGTCTTGCGTAGCTTGCGACGATACATTACCACCTTCCGCGTATCCCTGCGCAGGCTCGCTGTTGTCTAGCTGTATCTGCTGTTTCATCTGCTGTTCAGGATCAAACTGATTCACAGCTTTATCCATAGAGCTAATAGCATCCTTGCCATCAAAACTGTTTAAAATAGTAAAGCCGGTGCCTTTAAGTACGGCGGATACTCCATCGATGATCTTTTTTTGGCCAGATACCGATCTGCCTACACTATCGACGGTATTAGCAAAATTATTGAATCCGCCGTGAGTAGAAGAATTGATAAATCCTGTAGCTACATGGGAAGCTAGTTTTCCGCCAATAAATTTACCTGCAATTGCCGCTGCTAATGTCTCACTTGCGCTGACCCACTGTCCTTGGAGAGCGTCCCTAATTGCTGTTAAAGCAACGCCTGTTCCAGCTTTATTATAAATAGACTGCGCAAATTTTACGCCAGATTTAAAAGCCTTTTGGTCAAACATATAACCTGGCTCGGCTGTCTTGTTATAAAGTTGCTTGCCAATATTTTTGATTAGATCAGGATCATCGGGATGTAAAACAGCAGCCGAAACACCCGCCAAAGCGCTTTTAACTCTAGTACCTACAAGTTGCTCGCCGACGCCTCTAAACGCTCTTTCAGCCTTGCCAAAAGCGCCTTGAAGTAAAGCGGCTCCACCTATATTTGCCAGAGTATAGCCTGACAACAAATCGTGGTCTTTGCCTTCAACAATGGACTTTTCAACTTCATTTAGTCCTTGAATAACTCCACCTGCGATAGCATCACGAAAAAAGTTGCCGCCAATCTTTTTGGCAATCCAACCTACTTCGCCCACTCCTGTACCAAATGAAATGGCGTTGCCTAGCCCGCCCATTATTGTGGTCATGTCGGGGTTATCTTGCTGGCGCTTTTTTTGATCCTCGGCTGACATACCAGGGACGCCAAGCTTGGATAGCCCGATCTCTCCTAAAGCCACAATGGGAGCGCCTATAAACCCTTTGGCAAGCGCTTCAACCTCGGCTCCTGTCAGATTTCCCTTGGGATTTAAATGCTCATCGACAATACCTTGCCATGTCATTTCATGGTCTTTAGGAGCATCAGTAGGCTTTCCGGTGCTTTCCGATACCCAGTCAGAGCTATCAAGATTAGGCGCAGCCTGTGGCTGCTTCTGAGGCATAGCTAATTCGCTTTGAATCGGAGCTTTTTGCTCAGGCGCAGGAGCGCTTTCAGTTACCCAGTCTTCGCCAGTTGGATCGACTTGCTTAGTAACGTCCCGTTGTTCTGGTCCTGTGATAGTGGGAGTGCTTTCCGTTACAAAATCTGAATCACCGGCCTGGCCACCTTCAGCAAAGTATTCACAGTCGTTCCTGTGCGGCCTGCAAGTCTGGCAATAGTGATCGACCACTTGCCAGTTGCCAACCTCGCCACCTTCCGCCAAAGCCATCACGCCATCTTCATAGTCGCTTTCCTTATCTTTAGGAGCTTTCTTCCTGCGAAGGAAGTTCATGCCGATAATACCCATGGCAGCTAGGCCAAGGCCCGCGCCAATAGCTGCTGTGCCTAAACCAAAGCCAGTAGTCGCCTTGTTAGTCCCTGCTGGCGTGATGTCTGTTGGGGATTCGCCAGACTTAGCATAGTCCATGGGACTTGGCGCAGGAACATTCGTCGCCACGCCTTGGCTTGGCGATACGCCGTTGGGCGAAATCCCAGGACTTGGCGCTTTGCCCGCGTCGATCGGCGATCCGGTGGCAGCATTGTTGGCTGGCACTTCGCTTGGTGCGCCTAGATTGGCCGATGCCGCTGCGTTTGAGCTATCAGGAGCGCCCTTAGACGGCGAGAAGCCGCCGCTAAAGTCCCTTCCCCACCTGCCATTGGGAAGCACCATTTGCGTAGCTGACTGTGGCGATTCTGGCAAATCACCATAGCAACGGCAGTTAGGATGCGGGAGCCCATGGCTTTTACACTCTGGGTTACGGCATGGAAGCCCAGCGTCATAAGCCGCATAAGTGTAGTTAGCTCTACTCATTGGATTTCAATCCATTTCCCGCGAGTGTCTTTTTGAAAGCGCTGACCTGTCTTTTTATTGCGCCTTATTTCCCTTCCCCAAGGATCAGGTACCACATCAGGTTCGCGCTTTAGACCAGGGAAATTATCAATGGTTTTGGTTGATGTATCGTAGCGATCTTGCAACATGCGCATAGTGTTATAGTATTTTTGCTCTGACGATCCGCCCCAGTCTTTAATATCAGGGAATGCGCCACCGGCCTGAGAAGCAATCTCAGACATAATTGACCTGCCAGCCGTTTCTTTACCCATAATAATTGCAAGTTGGTTTACTTGAGCTTTGTATAGTTCTGGGTTTATGTGCTTTGTGGCTTTATGCGCATCATTTAAAGCTCTAAATGCCTTATTGTAAGCTCTACGAATTTTCAAAATAGCGTTTGCTTGTTTTTCTTCCTCTTGAATCTTTTGCTTATCATCATCGGTCATTTTTGCAGTATTTGGCAATTCAGCCATTTTCATCTGTTTGTTTTCATCGGAAAGATTGCGAAATATATTTTTGTCTATTACGTCATCTTCCTTTGGCTTGATGAATTTTGGAGCGCCTTCAGATTCAATTTCTTTTCCATATTGATCGGCATTACGAACCGGGCCCTTTTTACCGGATGTAAAATTATCCTCAACAGGAGCATTTTCGCTTGGTTCTTCTGGCTGAGTTACAGGATTTACAGCTTGGCCTTTAGTTGTCTTTGGTAGCGTAGTGGGTACGCCGGGAGGTGCAATAGTAGGCACTTGCTGCTTAGGAGCGGCCTGGCGCGCGGATGCATCAGTAGCAGCCTTAGATCCTAATTGCTTATTTATGTCCGTAACTTTTGCACCAACAGCAGGTGCGACCACCGTATCATGGATATTTTGAGCTTGCTGCTTTGCTGGTCCCTCGCCCATTTTATCGATGATGTCTTGAAGTATTTGTGAAGCGCCAATCGCCATATTTTTAGCGGCATGGTCGCTGGCCGTGGTATCAAAGCCTGCTTTTTTTGCTTGCCCGCGCCTAAAGTCGCCCATTGCAGCAGATAATACCGTATCCGCCTTAGCTTTGTCGTAAGCCGCTTTTGCCTGAAGGATGTCGTAAGGCACTTTTGATTCTAAAGCCGTTCTGTAATTGGCTTCGGCCTGCGCAAGATTCTTTTGCGCTTCGGTAAGCGGTATCTCTGCCATTGTCTTGGCATTTAGAGCTTTGTTGCGTTCATGCTCGATACTCATCTTATACCAGTTTTGAGCATTACTCTGGCTTAGCTTTTGTCCCTCTAAGTCCCTATCTAACTCTTTGTTGATAAGTTCAAGAGCCGCATTTTGTTGGTGAGCAAGGCCCGACCCAGCACCCGACACAAGTAGGCCAAAGATGGTTCCGATCTTGCCTAGTGTGTCTCTATTGTGAAAATAATCCTTAATCGTCATTGGATTTATTTTGCCGGTAGCAAGCTCGTTGGCAAACATCTGAGATTGCTTGTTTTCATGCTGCTCAACCGCTTGACCAATAACTTCAGGTGGTGCTTCAGGAACAGGCTCAGGTTTAGATATGTATTCTGGTAGTCCCATTTGACCACGGGCAAATTGCTCCGTTCTCGTTCCACCACCTAGGGAGTCAGAAGTAACATCATGATATTGACTCGAAGGATTCGGTACTCCGTAGGATTTAACCGTTGGATTTTGATTCGGGTTAAACGGAGCGGCTTGCTCCCTAGTGTCTTCGTCGCCAGTAGGAGCATCAGGATTAACCGCTGGCGCAGGCTTGGCCGATCCTTGGCGTTCATACCCTCTGGAAATATCAGGATCACTCAAAACAGAAGGTCGCTTTACGTCACCGTGAGCATTCCAAAACTGTCCGCCGCTATTGGTGTCGGGACTTCCTAAATCAGTCTCATCAAAGTTGTCTCCGGTAGGAAGCTGCCTAGCACCCGGAAGCCCTTCAAACGCGGATTGCGCCCGGAAGTCTTCAGGCGTTTGGCTATCCGCCGTGTCGAATGTGTCATCCTTTGCAGCCTTGGAGACTTTGCCGCCCTTGGCCATCTTTTGGCATTTGCAGCCAACCTGATCGCAATGCGAGCATTTAAGCCCGCCTATCTTCTCCTTCATCTCAGGAGACAAAGCGGAGTGAGCTATTTTAAGCTCATGGCCTTTGGAGTGAATTAGCGTAGTGGTTTTGGCGTCCGATCCTGCTTTTTTAAAACGGCTAAGGTCAAGCCCATGATACATGCTCATTTTCTGCCTCTCTTTGCTAGTACCTTAGCCACAAAATCCGCAGCACCTCTCGCAGGATCTTTCCCTTGAAGGACGCTACGAGGTATCACAATCTCACCTTCGCTAAGCATGGCTGGTACTTTATCGTTAGCGTAGGAGTTGCCCTTAACCTCGGCCTTTTGCGATGGAGACGAGGCGCGTACATTCCCGCCTTGAGACGACAAGCCGCCACCTGCCATGAATGCCGATGCTGCGCCTGCTCCTGCAAGCTTGCCCATTTGGGTAGAGCCCTGCTTAAGCTCTGAATCGTTCGGATTCCCAGGCTTTTGCAGGTTGCTGATGAATGACCCCCAATCGCTCATGCCGCTAGTGGGGTTAGGCGTTAGGTAGTCGGTTGTGCTGGTATTACCTGCCAAATAGCCTTGTGTCGGCGAACTCGTCACAGGTGGCGCTGTTACAGGACCAAGCCCTTGCGGAGCTTGTGGCGCAGTCATATCAAAGCCGCCGACACCGCCGCCATCTGCCAGGGAAATATAACCGCCTTGAGCCTTGCCAAGCCCTGCGATAGTGCCAGCTCCTAGTCCGTTTAACACACCACCAAGGATATCGGATTTTGACTTCATCCCTTGAACCGATTGCGGAGCATTTGCCGCATTGACGCTGGCTTGGTTTCCAACCTGCGCTTGCGTGAAGTTGCCAGCAGCACCCAAATTCTGGCCTTGATTCGCAAGCGCTGTGGTCGCGTTCTGATTCGTTTGGCCGATCTGTTGACCCGCCATCGTGTTGGCCTGTGCGCCAGCCTGACCAAGCGTGGAAAGTTGATTGCCGACCTGCGTTGTGCCGAGTCCACCCAAAGCGTTTGCCGTGTTGCCCATGGCAGCCTGTTGGCCACCGATCTGGCCTAGGGCATTGAGCGATTGATTTGCCTGCAAAGTCGCGCCTTGGCCAACAGCTTGCTGCTGCAAGTTGCCACCTAGCTGTGCATTCTGTCGAGCCATGAGCCCGATGTTTGCGCCTGCTCCGCGTTGGCCTGCCATCAAAGCCGCTTGGTTTGCCACGTTCTGACCAGTTTGTTGTCGAAGCATGGCCTGCGCAGGATTAGGACCTACACCTTCAACGATATTTTGAAGCTGGCCAACCGTGTTTCCTTGGCCACCATAGACATCGCTTATCATGCCCTTGGCTTGCTGCTGAGTTGCGACCCCATTAGCGTTGCCAAGGTCGCTGGAAAGAGTGCCTAGTCCGTTGAACACCATGCCTTGCTTTTGCAGTCCGCCTTGGCCACCCAAAGCCGCCAACAGACCTTGCTGACCACCCATCGCGGTATCAATAGATCCTTGGCCTTTGCTTAGCGTATCGGGAGCCAAAGGATTTTGGATCGGTGCTAGGGATGGATCGGTTTGCTTAAATGCGCCGCTTGGATCTAGTTTATTCGCCGCGCCCAGAACGCCAGGACCACCGCCAGGCGCAACGCCAAGCCCTTGCGCTACTGGATTAACAGATCGAGCATCAATAACTGGATTGCTTGGATGCGCTGGAACAAGAGCATTCCATCCTTGTTCCGCATACTTTCCAAGACCTAAATCCATAGAAAGATTTTTGTTTCCGCCACCCGATGAAAGTCCCCTGGCTGCTCCCATGCTTAAATCTCCTTCCGAAATACGATTAGATCATGGGACGCGGTTTTAACCGTCATGCCGTAGGCAATGAGTACCTGAATGCTCTTTGTGGCACCTTTGGTCGACGGTACTACCGTGCCGATTAGCTCGGTGCAGCCAAGCTTTTTGGCTTGCTTGATGATGAAGTCAGCCATACCAGCAGCGTGCTTTTGCTTTCTCACTTCTGGAATCACAAACAAATCGACAATGTAAACTACACCGTCATCGAGGTAGCGGAAGGTAGCAAAACCGTAGTCGCTCTCAATGATGAGGTCGTTTGTGCGTTCTGATAGGTAATCGGCGTAAAGTGACATGTTATCCTGCGCTCTTTGCTGCTGACTGTGGCCTGTAAGGCTTCTTAAAGCCCATCACCACGTTTAGCCCGCTTATCGTTAGCCCAGCGCCCGCTGTGATTCCCAAGCTGGCGTCAAAAATCTCTTGCACTTCTATGCTAAACGCCATGCAGCGCTGGCGCTCTAAAAATACGCGCCATAGCTCAAGATTTGTCGGCCCACCGTAAGGATCACCCTCGCCGTAGGGACTTTGTGAGCCGCCCGAACCGTAAGGCGTGGAGTAGTTGTCGGGAGTGATCAAAATCGCCTGCTCTGGCCAGTCTTGATAGTCATAGCGCAGGCTCACCTGAAGCTTGTGAGGCGATACATACTGGCCTAGCAGGTAGAAGAAGTAGGCCCGCTGGTAGTGCTGCAACTCGCCGATGCGAAGTGGTCCGGTCTGAAACTGGATTAGCACCGGATTAGAGCCGTCAAGGTAGCTGCCAGGGGATTCTTGATAAGCCGCACCATACTTGTCGATGAAGGTATGGAGCCCACCGTAAATCGCGGAGCTTAAAGAAGGGATACCCTTGAAGCTTCCCCACTGCTGGAAATAGTAATCGTACATAAGCGTGATGCCAGTATCCAAAGTGAACCGCACTTGGTTCGTTTCTGGTACGTTTACCGCGCTAAGAACCTTGGCACCCAGAGTTAGATCCTCCACCTGCGCACCAATGTAGTTGGTCGATAGGTCGCGGCCCAGCAGCCAGATACCCTTATCGGATTGAAACATCAGACCTTGCGGCATGAGCACGATGGATCGCTGGTTCGTGCAGCCAACCGTCGACGTGATCAGCGTGGCAGGTGAGTATTGATTATTCGCACCCGTATTATCCGGACCCGTACCGTTGATATAGAGTAGCGCGTTCTCTTTGCCGATGATCAGCTTGTCATCCATCGGCGCAATCGCCTTCATCGGCCCGGTATCACCCTGCGTCGAGACACTTGGCGGAATGTAGACGGTCAGGAGATCGCTCATTTCCACAGGCGTGGCCTCGATGACCTGCTTTGAAAACCACAGGACGTTGCGATCCTCAGCGTCCACTATCCATAGCCGAGTGTCCCAAAGCGTTGCTACGTCACATGAAGGTGCATTCACGTCCTCGACCACACCACCTGTGGTGTAGATCAGATTGTTGCCGAGGATGGTGCTATCCCGGTTGGTATCCACATAAATCACGCTATCTGCCGTGGTGCTGTTGAGAATAGGCTGCGTGATGCTTGTTGTTTGAAAGTAGTTCTGCTGACCTACTGACCAACGGTAGATCACGATTTTGACCGGGTTAGCCGTTTTCATCGTGACGCGAAGTGTCGGAATAGTCAGCGTCACCTTTCCTGTGACAACATCAGGACTTGCCTGCGTAGTCACAGCAATCGGAATCGACGGAGAAGAGCGGTATGCGTTGCCCTGGTTATCGGTCCATTCGTAAGTGACTTGATACCAGTAGGCATTGATATATGTAGAACCATCTGGATGATTAGACATATTGCCGCCTGTGGATGACCACACAGCAACGGCGGTATTCGTCGGATCAGTCTGGCTAGTTGGTCCGATATTTGGCCACAGGAAAAAGTTATGCTCAACCGGCAAATAGCCGTCATAGTGCCAGAGAAAGCCGCCTGTTATGTGCAGGTTATTGGCAATCTCCGATGTATTGAGGTTGTCAGTACCAAAGGTGAAGGACGCGAGGTTAAGGCCAGTTTGCGAGTAAACGCCCTGTGTCTGTGTCCCGGCTGGGACGTTCGTATCTTTGTTCACCGCCGCAATCAAATCTTTAAAACGGTAGCTCACCTGCGCCAGTGAGCCCTTAACCGATACGTTAGGAAGTCCAACCGTTGGCGGTGATCCCGCGTTGCTGTAGGCAATCTTGGCAGCGATGACGGGACTGGCCTGCGTCGAATTGCTGGCGTCGATCAGGAAATAGGTAGGCTGGTAAACGCTGTTGTAAGCCGCTAGGTAATACACCTTTTCATCGACGATGAATGCTTTTGATGCAAGATCTAAGCTTCTAATAGATATAAAAACCGCGCTGCTTACCGCTGTGGCTTTTGTATAGGTAACGCCTTGGATAAGCTGGCCAAAGCAAAAAGCTATAGAGCAAACGCCATTTTGCGCCACCGCTGTAATCGTATCAACAGCGCTTCCAGGTGCCACAGTAACAAGAGCCACTAGGGTATTTAGGCTTGTGTCCACCGCCACAAGGCTAGGACCTGAAGTGCCACTGGTACGCTGAAAAACCGCATAAATAACGATGCTACCTGGCTGCGTTTCGTCGGCGCACATGGTCACATTCGTAGCCGTTACCGCAAAGCTAACAGGAGTTACGCCGATCAATGACGTATTCATGTAAGTGATGTTTAGCGTAGCCGTTTGGTACGCAAAAAACATTTTGCTACCCACTACCACGCAATCCCAATTGAGCGCAGCGAATGGCGTATAGGACGAAACAATGTCAACAGGTACCGTTATATTGTCGGTATTGTAAGCATTCACCGCGATATATTGCAGGTGAAAGGTACCGGCTATATTGTTGGTGAATACGATGATGAAGTTGGTGCCAAAATAGAACACTCTCATTCCACCAACTACCGTTCCTGTTGGTACAGGAATGAATCTTGGAGCAATGATGTTTTGTCCTGTGGCTACGTCCGCAACCACAAACTTGTTCCATATCGTTACGCCATCCGTCTCGCGGTAGGCTGTGCAAACCAATCCGTTATCAGATATCGCGGTATCTGATGACAATTGGTTGAGGTTATTGCGCAGCAAAGCCAAGGTATTGACGCTTAAAGGCTCAATCATGCCGCGTGATACCCAAGCCTTGGAAGCCTGGTTATATGCAGCGATACTAGGACCAATCGCCGTTAGATTGTTGTTTAACGTGGTCACATAGCTGTATGTGGTGTCAGGAAGTGACGCTAGCTTTTTGTATCCGTTTCGCTTTTGAAGTAAGCCAGCTTTTTGAAAAACGGTATTTTGAAGCGATACAAACTTGCCAACAGCAAGCCGCTTGGGATCGACCTTTTGATCAAGTCCTTGGGCAAAACTTACGTCTATTCCTTGTTTAACAAGCATGGACCACCTTAAATATACAAAAGAATCAAATCATATGAATTGTTGTGAGATGGATCAAGGTTCACGACATAAACGTTGCTATTATTCAAAACACAACATCCATTTAGGCTAGACGACATCTGATACATAACTGATGTATCGCCGTTTATTCTTGTCATGCCAAAAGCACCAATTAATTTCGTAAAGGTAAAAATCGGCAAGAGAATAGTGCTTCCACTTGGACCTAAGTTGCCAGTTGATTGCAGCCACTTAAATGGAAATGTTATGTTTCCGGAAGAATCAGATGATGCAAAAGAGTTAGATGCAGGCGCAGAAGAAATACCGAAGCCGCTTGCTGATGCCTGGCCAGCACTTGATAGCTGCAATAGCTGAGTAACCGCTGGCAAATTTAACGGAAAAGTCAAATCATAATCAGCAGCCATAAGAGCCGATGCCTTAAGATTGACCTTCTTTGGATTCGCTACAGCAGCACCAATCGCCAGCGGCCCAACATCCATCGCTGCTGGAACATTCGTCGATTGCCGGAATGCAAAGGTACCTAGGTTGAACGATGCGCTCGCCGTTCCCGATGGTAGGCCGGTAATCGTTCCAGCGGCACCCGTGACCGATCCGCCTAGCGTGATCCTGACAGGGGTTCCATTGCCATCGTTGTAAAATAAATCCTTATCGACCACATACAAAGCATCAAGCGTCGATCCTGGCAGGGTCGTTCCTTGAGAGGCGAATTGTACCGATTTAACTTGCGTCACATTGTTGTTATTGAGAGGTAAGTCGCTCGCAATCTCAAGCCCATCTGACCCAATCGGGACCCCACTGCCATTGGTATGATTGTGCCCGTCAATGATGCTTAGCGATGCATTAACGTTGTTAGACCAATCGGGCCCGGGATCGGTCGCTACTACAGGCACCACTAGATTCATATTCGGAGTAATTGTTGTGTTCGCCATTAGTACACCCAAATCGAAATAGTGGTGTTTGCCGATGCCTGCAATGTCAGTACCGTTGTCGTGAATGGCTGCGTGCGCCAGATATTGCTGCTAGCGATATTATCAACCACAATGAACCCGTTTGGAAGCTGGCCAAGGTTATGGTTGATCGCCACAGGCTTGCCAGCCGTTAGGATAATGCCGTCGATCTGGCTGCCTTGAATGAGCGTATTAGCCAGCAAAGGATTGAGACTTGCTGCCCACTTTGGGTTAGCCAAGTCCCACGGTAGCTTGGTCGATAGGCTACCAGCCACCTTGACCCCCGCCGCCACCAAAGCCCATGTTGCCTAGCAAAGGATCGGCTCTTGTCGGCGATATGGTATCTGCTACGCCGATATCCCTGTTGGACGCGGTTTGCTCGATGCGCAGCTTTAAGAATGCTATTTCTTCGTCCAGCTTCGCCGTGTCTGATTCTTCTTTGTCCAAGGCATATTTAGCCGTGCGCACAATCGCGTACCTAAGCCACCCAGAGAATCCCAAGGTAGTTATGTCATTATCTTGCAACAGCGCAGGAAGTCTCGGTGTATACCACATGCGAATTTGCTGATTACCAGCAGGTGTCGGGATGATGTTCACCTTGTTGCCCATAAGCCTATAACGCATGTTATAGACACCATAAATGGTGCTAGTGCTGTTGGGATAGACGTACTTATTGCGCTCAATAAAGTCGAACTTTAGAAGCGTGACCCAGGCATTGTTGCTGGTATTGATGCCTAGATCCATACCGGAAAGCTTGTAAAAAGCCTGCGCAGGAGTGCCTAGAGCGGTATCCGGGTATGTGCCACCAAGGTAATTGGTCGCACCATCGGGCAAAGGATAATCCTTAATCGTCCCGTTAGTGTTGATAAACACATACTGATTTGCATAGTAGTCTTCGTATGACGTTATGAGCAAATCATAAAGCTCATACATGGCTAGCCTGATAAAGGCGTTCCACTCAGTCTTTTTGACAAACTGTGAGTTAACGCGGTCTGCTGTCTCCTGGCACCTAAGCCTAAGCTCGCCTAGGCTCATCTCCGATGGTGGTGCAGCCACCATGCTCACAATCGACGAGTAAACGGACGTTCCCGCACCGTTTGTCGATGCCACTTGGTAGTAGTAGGTAACGGCGATACCCGGAAAGGAATCTAGGTAGCTAGTCACCTGGCCAAGTGTCGCCACAGTGGCAAAGTTGACCCCATCAATAGAGCGCTGCACTAGGTAGCCGGTCGCTCCCTGCGAAGCTTTCCAGGATACGAGAATATTTCCATCAGCCTGCTCAACAATCACTTGCTGTGGCTGGTAGGGTATCACTGCCATGGTAAACCTCGGTTAAAAGGCTGGCAGGCGCAAACCTACCAGCCTAGTCAAATCTCAGCGTTACAAGCCGTCGATCGTCACCGAAGAAGCATCAAACTTGAAGGTCATGCCCACAGTCGTGCCATTGGCCGGAGCGGTGGCAAGGAGTGTGGTATCGCCAGCAGCCGTTGCTCCAGAGAACTGAACGACCACTTGCGCGCCGCCACTTGAGAGGTTGGAGCTTGCAAGGCTCAAGTTGCTGTTGCCCACAGCGTTGACGGCTAACGTGTTGCCGACACCTGGGATACCGACCTTGCCGGTACCAGACAGCGAAGCCGTAGCAGCGGCCACAAAGGTCACACCCACAGCAGCCGTAAAGCCAGGCTCAAGGCCAGCAGCAACCCATTGCGCCTGTGTCGTCGTGCCAAGCACGGTAATCACATAGACGTTGCCCAAAGTCAGTGCCGTGGTCGTTGGAGCGGTCACAGGGACCACTTGGCCGGAAAAGCCGCCAAGGTAGACGTTGAAGTTATTGCGGAAGCGAACCACCGCGAAACCGGCCTGTGGGTTTGGATTCGTTAGGCCATTGAGTGCGCCGGGAGTCGCCGAGGTCTTCATAAACACGGCCTGGACGTAGCCGTTGGACTTGATCGAACGAACACCTAGGCCATTGCCGTTGGTGGAATCGACGATGAAGTTAAGGCTCACGTCTTGAGGCGTGACCACGTTCGTGTAGTAGCTTTTGCCATTCAAACCAAAACCGCGTGCGCTCGAAGCCATAGGCTGTCCCCTAGATTGATGGCAAATTTCTCTGCGCGTAGCTGCCAACCACTTGCGCGCCAGTGCGCCAGGAAAACCCCGGCCTCATCATCGTATAAAATGCTCACTATTAATAAAAAACCCACGGGGTTTTAAGCCGTGGGAAAACCATCTAAGATTTTTTTATCAAGCCGATAAAGCCACTTGCATGTTGTAACCGGGAGCCGAGTTGATCAAGTTGCCGTAGTAGGCAATCCGGATTTCCAAAGCATCGGCGTTACCTACCCTTAATCCTTCCAAACCTTCCATGCCGTATGTACACTTTTGTTACTCTTTTTATCTCTAAAAAGGGAGAAACCTCTTCGGATTTCTCTCTGCACTTTTCTTTCTATATGTGCAGATCAGACTATCGCATCACCTTTTCAGGTGTCCTCTCACTTAGTCGTTCACGGTGGCTTTCGCCTTCCGCCCTGTCACCCTGTCGGGTTTCCAAGTCAATCAGAGAGGATTTAGACATCCCTACTTATGCGGCAATAAGTTGGTTAAGGATGTGCGGAGCTTTGCCCAAAGTGCGCAGCTTCCAGGTCTTGGTATCGAGGCACCAACCCGTCTGAGGCTGGCAGCTACGATCGGCCAAGACTGGGATTTTGCCGTAGGCGGAATGGAAGTGAATGG
>Ga0315291_10003694_pt1 | contig 19757 bp, 26 predicted proteins | sample YL17G12_20_MG_FD_203070 | JGI IMG/M metagenome (GOLD analysis project Ga0315291, IMG submission 203070) | Sediment microbial communities from Yellowstone Lake, YNP, Wyoming, USA - YL17G12_20 | ecosystem: Environmental > Aquatic > Freshwater > Lake > Sediment | place: USA: Wyoming | collected...
TCGGCGCGGGAATCTCGGCAGCCGGGAAGTTCCAGCACTGGTATCATGCGGAATGATCGGGAAAAGTCGAAAGTTGCCCCGTTCTTCGGGGTCCCGGAGTACGGGAAAAGTTGAAAATCGGATCCGATGCTGACGGTTTACAGGCGCGGACGCGTGTGGTGGCTCCGGGGATCGCTTGCCGGGCGCCCCTTCCGCCCACGCTCCCTCGATACCCAATTCCGCGATGTGGCGGCCAAGCGTGCCGCGCGGTTCGAGCTTGAATCCGACTCCGGATTGCGTTCTATTTCCTGGCCGGATTTCCAGATGGAGTTTTTGGCCAGCCAAGCCGTCCGCCTCAAGGCTTCTTCACTCAAACGCTATTCCTTCATCCTCACGCGCTTCGGCCGCTTCCTGGCCGAGCAGGGCATCCCTTCTGTTCACCTGATTACACCCGAAACCCTCAACCGTTTTCTGGTCGCCCGGCAAGCGAATGTCCATCCCACCCGCGGCCGGGCGATTACACCCGAAGGCCTCAAAGCCGATCTGCGCATCCTGAAGCGGGCTTTTTCCGTTGCGCGTGCCGGAGGCTACGTGCGCGAAAACCCCGTCCAGCAAGGCAATCTCTCGACTCGCGCCGGCCAAACCCGCCCCTTCGAGGCTGACGAAATCCGCCAGATGCTGGCCGATTCCCGCCTGGAAAAAGATGCCCGCCTGCGGGCCCAGGTCTTGACCTTTCTTTACACCGGCCTGCGAATCTCCGATGTGATCGGCCTCGAAGCCGTGAGCCTGAAATCAGCGGAAGCGGTTCTCATCTTACGCACGCGCAAACGCGAAAAGTCCGTGGCCCTGCCTGTCCATCCCGAACTCGCCCGCGCGATCCAAACCTATTTTGCTGGCAGAAATCCCGCGCAGCGGACCAGCCCATGGCTCTTTTCGACCCGCAGCGGAAAGCCGGTAAAGAACCTTGCCGCCTATCTACATCGCCTTTTTCTGCGTTGCGGGATTCCGGGGGCGCACCCCCATCGTTTCCGCCACACCTTCGCCGTGCGACTTCTCGCCCGTGGAGCCTCACTCTATGATGTGGCTAAATTATTGGGCATCACGATTGGGATAGCTGAACACCATTATGCGCCCTATGTGGAAGAGCTCCGCCAGCGCGCCCGCCGCTTGGTCGCCAAGTTGAATTTTCAGGAACCCGCCTCTCCAACTTGTACAGCCGACGCACACTTGCTCGGGGCCACCTCCTAAGTCCTTGACCTTCAATCTCTTGCCTGCGGGAATTGAAACGTGAGATTCTCAATCTCAAAACCCGGGTTCGATTCCCGGTAGCGCTACCAACCCTCATTAAATCAGGTGCTTGGGCAGGAATGCCTGGGCGAAGGAAAGGCGAATCGAGGAGCGAGCTGGGCGCAAAAATCGCCAAAAAGCGCCAAGGCTTTGTACATCTGGCGCACAGGGGGCGAGAGGCTTGGTCAGAAAGCCCAGTGGGGGGTCATCGTGTGGCGCCGATAACGGTCCAAACCTTCAGATAACGGGTGGGCCGCACGATATATTTCAGGCCATCAGTGCCCACAACCAGCCAGGCGGCGCCTTGCGGCCGCACCGCCTCGCGGATCCTGCCGGTCTCTTTGGGTCCGACAAGCATATCGCCAGCCTGCGGCTTGCGTGAGAGATTGATTCTCATGGAGTCCTTAAAAACCTGATCTTTGGATGGCCGCAGGCATCATGTCTGCCTTCGCGGTTTTTCCATCCGCCTGGCTTGTTGGTTGTTTTTCCAAAACTGGCCCAACCATCCGCCTTATAAACCGCTCCATCGTGGCCTTGCTCCGGATCTGCGTATGTCAACAACAATCGAATTTGGGGAAACCACTTGCGGATATAGTGCCTTGCGTTTGAGAGTGACCGACTCAGGAATTCTTTAGAGGTTTCGAACACCATCCGCGTCAGTTCCAGAACATGATCTGCATCGGACTCCAAGAGCCTTGCCTCGGGTCGTCCCCACATCATGGCGCCAAGCCGTTTGCCATCTTCCACAAATTCAAGACGGAGTACAGCTCCGGGGGGTACGCATCGTCTGTAGTGTCGCGTTCGAATCCAAGCGTCGAAGTCCCGCGATTCGCCTGGCTGTATCCGCCTCAGGAGCATTGGCCCTTACCACCGCCGATATTTGTTGCCCTTTTCGTAAAAGCCGCGATCGTAGTAGGGAATCCACTCGACGCGAAAGCGGTTGATCTCGCCCGTGGGGGCCTGATGAAAGCTCACGATGCAGCCGCCGACCATGGCTTGTAGCTTTTTCTTGCGCATGAAGGGGGTCTGATCTTGAGTGCATCCGGCCTGAACGGTGTGGACCTCGCGGGGATACCCCTGATCGAATTTATGGGTATGGCCGAGAATTAGGATGTGAGGCTTTTCGCCGCCCTGGAAGCTCTCCACGGTTTTCTGTGGCAGGTAACTGATGGCATAGGCGGAGCCCCCCCCGGGGTGCATGATACGCATCCAGGCCTGGCCCTTGGCCGCTTTCAGGAAGACGTCGGTCTCCATGTGTCCGATCCATTCCAAATCTTTGCGGCCCAGCTCTTCGGCGGTCTGTTGCAATCGCGCGCCGATGTTGATGCCTTCGCGGTTGATCCACCAGCCTTCATGGTCGTCTCCGGTAATGAATCGGGTTACGATCCCGTCGTTGCGCTTGGGATAGTTCCGGGCGAAATACTCTGCCGCAGCCTCGAACCCGGAAGGCCCGAGAAGATCGAACTTGTTGAACCGGCATTCACCTTCCACGGCGTTGCCGGCGTGCCACACGGTACGGATTTTCTCCCGGGAGAAGATGTCGTAAAGGCAGTTGAGCACGTCCAGCCGAGCGTATTTGGAATAGAGATGCGTATCCGAAACCACGCCAAACTTGAACCAGCGGCCATCGTAGAAGTCCCGGGAATCGACCACCAACCGCGCGCCTTCGCGAATCATGCGGTCTAAGTGGATGGCTTCGCGTTTCAAGTTGACGTTGTACTTCGCTTCGCGCAGGCGTGCGATAGATTCTTGTGCGCTCTGCGGAGAGCAATTCAGTCCATTCGCGAGTTCGATGAGGGTCAGTGGACCCTTGGCGAGCAGAATCTTTTTGACCTTGCGGTCCTGAGCTTCTTGGTCCGGGTTTTTCTTTTTGGCCGTCCGATGCCTTGCTATGGCCTCAGAGATTTTCATGTTTCAGCCGCCTCCGCAGTTCGGCAATGGTCCGGCGCGAGCCCCAGAGGATGGAGTTTATCCCGGGGACTTTGATTCGATATGGTGCCAGGGCGGGACCAGTGGCAAAATGTTGACGAAAATGTTGCCCGCCAATCGGCAATCGGTCGGTCAGTTCGCGCGTTTCGAGAAGCTGCTTCGAATCCAAACCCTCGAATACCGCGAGGACCGCCGCCAGGGTTTTCGAACTCCGGCGAAAGGTCGCCGCGCTGGTCCGACCGATCTTAAAGCCTTTCAGGATTTCCATCGTTGTCCCCCAAGTGCCGGCGAATCAGAAATAGCCAGGCGGCCGCCTTCTCCAGGTCCTCGGGATTCCCCCGGGCCGCGAATCGGACCACCTTGTAGATGACCTCGCCGAGTGCGTGGGCGTGAGGATTCGCGCCGACATGTTTCTGAATGAACTCATAAAGCTCGTTCCGGCCATCCGCGCCACCCTGAGAATAACCCTTGTCGCTTGCCTGGCCTTCCAAGAGGGATTTGACTTTCCCGGTGAATTCGATAAAAAGCATGGCACCCTCACTCGGTATAGCGTTTGAACCAATACAGAAATTGATGCTCGGCCCTGAAAGCTGACCAGGGAATGATTTTGGAGCTGTGGGGCTCGGCGCCGTGGAGGTTCCAATCCCGAAGAACTTCCCGCCAATCTTCCCCATCGTGTGCCATCAAGTCGCGCGCCTCGGTGGCCAAGAGAACGTTGTCTGCTGTTTTGATGACGGGCGGAATTCCTGGAGAGAGTCCGAAGGTGTGGAAAATTTCATCTAGGATCCCGTTTTCGATTTCCTTAAATCCTGGAATAAGGGCCTTCAGGGGCCCAGGCGTATCAGCCATATATGCCTCGGCTGCATCGTGGAGGAGGCCCTTCAAAGCGTGTTGCGCCGGGACGAGCTGAGAAACGTGGACCGAATGCTGTGCCACGCTATAGAATTCCTTAACCTGCCCGGAAAATCGGCAGACATTGGAAAGTCCGTGCGCGATGTCCTCGATGCGGAATTCGCTTTTTTTCAGCGTAAGAAAATAGATCCGGGTTCCGGAAAATGCCCGAATCGAAGGTCCCTTCGATCCATCGTCGCTCATGGTTTCTCCCTAAAGATGATCATCTTGAGCCCAAGCATGGGGTCCGCGAAACGGTCCGGCAACCTAAACCACCTTCATCGCTGACTCTCCTTGAAGGTTCTCGATGTCGCTTATGGAGTCGGCGCGCCACTCGTCGCCGGGGGTTTTGCCTGACCGTTGATGTACTTATCCTGAGCGACGGCACGCACCACCACCAGCGTCTGCAAGACGCCAATCAAAGCCACAAACTCGGAATTCATCTTGCCGAAGTAGGAAAGAATCGCGCCTAGACCTAGGGCGAAAAACGCAAACACCACGGACCGTCCGCCCAAGGCTTCAAAGAATTTCTGCATCCCATCCTCCGCTTTCAAGATTCATCGCACGCGAAACGGCCAAGGCTTTTTGCCCTTGCGCGGCCCGAATTCGTCTTCGCAGGTAATTTTCACAAATTCGCTCATTGGCGGCGCCCAATGATCCGGTCCGCTGAGTTCGCCCAAGATGAGGGCGCTACCCGAAATGTTCGCGGCAAGTTGGGCCCCGGAGGGTGCGGTGGTAAGGTCCCCCGCAACCGTTCCGGTTCCGGAGATTGCCGCCGCCAAAGGAATCTGGGTGGTGAGGGCGCCAGCAAGGGTGCCAGTCCCGGAAATCTGTGCAGCGAGCGGAATTGAAGTTGTGAGTCCGCCGGCAACCGTTCCAGTCCCGGAGATATTCGCGGCAAGTTGGGCCCCGGAGGGTGCGGTGGTAAGGTCCCCGGCGACCGTTCCCGTCCCGGAGATTGCCGCCGCCAGAGGAATCTGGGTGGTGAGGGCGCCAGCAATTGTGCCAGTCCCGGAAATCTGGCTGGCCAGAGGGATCTGCGTGGTGAGTGCCCCGGCAACAGTTCCCGTTCCCGAAACCGAAGTTGCCAGGCGAATTTCGGTGGTGACTGCCCCGGCGACGGTTGCTGTCCCGGAGACGTTCACGGTCAGGGGGATTTGAGTGGTAAGCGCGGCGACCAGCGTCGCGTTGCCGAGGATAGAGGCGCCGAGGGTAATGGCGCTTGTGAGGATTGCGGCCACGGCGCCCGTGCCGCCGACCGAGGCTTCTAATTTCGCCGGTTGGCCACCCGCCGGGTTTTTGAGAAGCAGGAGCATCAGCCACCCACTCCCAGGAGCAGATGCGTACAGCGCCGGGCAGATTCAGGCAGAAAGGTGGGCGTCTCAGCGGTGAAGTTCAGGTAATTCAACGCTGCCGACTGGTTAAGTCCTATGGTACAAGTATACCCGCCGCCCATAGTGCCAACGTTTGTAATATAGAGTTTAAGCAGAATCCGGTCGCCCGCATTAAAAGCGGTGCCGGTGAAACCGCAGACCCAATCGTAAGCCGCAAAACTTGTGGTAAATTCCACGCCATCACTGAACGGCCCGCCACCAAGTTCCGTTTCTGTACCATCGGGTTGCCAGCGAAAGAGGCGGGCACGACCGCCGCAATTGGCGTTGATATGAGATTCCTTAGCATCAATGCTTACCGTCGCGGTGGTTAGGGTAATACCCGCTGCGAGACGGGGGCTTATCCAAGCCACCACTTCTGCGCCTGCGGCGCGTGTCCATTGGATTTCCGTCCCGCTGGCGACCGTATTGACCACGGGATTCCAGGCATTCGCCATCCCGCCAGTAAGTCCCAACTCCCAATAGGTGGGCTTGACTACAGAAGCGTGCCAAAGTAAATAAAGTTTCGTCGCCATGTTTAGGACTCAATGGTGAAGTAGCTCACCACCACATCGCAAGACCCCCCCGTAGGAACACTGGCGGTAATTCGCAGGTCTTCATCATCCGCGCCGAGGCCGATGATTCCGCTGCCATCGCCGCGCGAGCATCCCCCGCCAGGAGGGACGCCAGGATGCGCCAGGACAACGCCGGTGGTAGTCGGCGTGGTAGCCGTGCCAAAACCAATCAGCACGCTGGGCGAAACTGTGTTCGCATTGCTGGCTGTGACCTGGATTTGCGTCACTACGATCTTCGTTCCAGCGGCCACGGTAATAATCGCTACGTTCGATTGGACAGCCGTGAAGTTCAACCGCAGAGTCAGAGTGTTGGGGTGCCCGCCTACGACAAACGGAATGCCGTGGCGATTGCAATACCAGTTGGAGCGGTCAGCGGCGGCTACCTGAGTAGGATTCGCCCCATGCGCGATAGCTTTCAATCCGATCTTGAGAGGATTGCCACTGTCGGCGCCATCGTGGGCCACATCTCCGCCAGCCGCGACGATCCCTTGCACGCGGGTCACATCAACATCGAGGCCATTCGTGGCATCCCCCGGAATGACCGCCGCCGAATCTGCCGTACCATCGAGCAACTTCACCAACTGCGCGTGCTGGTTCCCAGCCAGTTGGTCAGTGGCGATGACCGTTCCCGTCCCCGCCGTGATTTCTACATTGTCCGCCATAGTTCACCCCAAGAAAATCTATTGATTCCGCCCCGGTCGGGGTAGGGGCCCCGATTAGATCGGGGCCCTTACCAAATCGCCGGTTAGGCCAGCGTCACATCGAGCGCGCCGGCGGCAAAGTACGGCGCCGGATCCCCGTTATTGATGGTCTTCGGCGCGGTCAAGGCGCCATAGAACAGGCAGTTCCCTGCCCCTGAAGCGGTGTCCACAATCATCACATCGGTGACGGTTCCCCAGTTTGCTGTGGGCGTCGGGAAGGTGATCGGGTCCACGTTGTCGGTCAGGCCTCCCACACCGGGCGCACTCCACTTAGCGTCAGCTTGCGTGACTTGCACGCGAGCATAACTGCCGCCGGAGACTTCACCGGCGGTCGCGCCGGTCGCAGCGTCGGTAAGCGTGGCGGTCCACAGGCCAATGTAAATGGCGGTTGGCTTCCACGCCGTCTGGGTCCGAAAGATGAGGTTCAAGAGTTGAGCCTCAAGGTAATCACTTAAATTGTTCGCCATGGTCTTCTCCTTATGGTGCCGTCACTAAGATCACCAACGCATCGTCACACCCAGTGGCCGTGCAACGCAGCGTGATCGCGATCAACCGTCAGCCGAAAGTACTGGCAGGGCGCCGGATTGATGCGCACCGCATTGGTGATTGACAGGCTCATCGGTTCTCCTGCAAGACCCTACATGAAGAACACTACATTGTCAAGCAAAACCTGCATTAGGGGCGACGCCCCGAGCTCTCGGGGCGCCACCAAGCCTACTCGTCCCAGATGAACGTGAAATCGCTCGGCTGCAAAATGACCGCCACCGGAGTGAAGATCCCCAAGCCTCGCCCCGGGCCGATTTCCAGCGGTTCGGAGAACTTCCATTGAAATCCCGCTCCCACGGTGGCCGGGAGACTGGCACGGGCGAGTGCCGGACGAGTTACCGACGCTCCAGCCAGCGGTTCGAGCGCGATCAATATCGAAGCCCAAGCGGCGGAGCCTGATTGGGTATCGACGAAGGCGCCGGAAGCTCCGATAGCGAGCTGAGTCAGGTAATGGCAAGCCACCGAACCAGGCGGCGTTCCCAGGATCGTGTTATATTCGTTCTGGACCCCGACCCCGACATCTTCGAAGCCTGCGGCAAAGCCGGTCGGCAAGGTGGTACGCGCATAAGCCGCGCCAGAACCGTCCAAGGCCACCAACATGCACCCTGCTACGGTGGTGGTGACGCTGGCGAGTTCCAGCGTGGCATCGGTGCCACTGCCGGTCGCGCCAGCAACGTTCACCGGACTGGCGGCGTTCTTGCAGCCGCGATAGGCAGCGATGCCGCCGACAATCGAGGCGCCAGCGGTGTGGGTAACGATCAGATTGGGCGCGCTGCCGGCATAGCGGAAATACCACACCGACAGCCGACTGGTGGTTCCCCCGCCATTCGCCTGGCTGATCTGCGTCCAATCGGTGAAGGTGACAGCCACCTGATCGGAAGAATGAACGCTGGCAATCCAGACGTCATCCACCTGCGGGTTAGCGGGAGCGCCCAGGGTCACGTTGCCACTGGCCGCTTCACCTTTGGTCCCCGCGTTCAGAAACCGAGGGATTTGAATGGTGGGCTGAACCGTGAATGCCCCCAAGTCCAGCAGGGCCCCCGACCCGGGGGCATACTGGCGCTGAAAGTGGTTGTCCACGTCAGGGGTGATGGTGGATCCCGGCGTGCCGCGCACGATGGTCGGATAGAGGATGTGGTTATCCGCCGTAGCTACGGTTTTCGCCACCCAAATCTCGGACAGTTTGATGCTCTTTGTCCCATGTGGATTCCAGAGTTGTGCCGCCGCATTGTTGATCGTGGCGGTTGTAGCCGCGGAGCGGCCGCCTACAGAATATCGAGCCATGATGTTCCTCCTCAAATGCTGGCGGGATAAATCCCGCCGCTACGAAACCTGGCCCCGATCAATCGGGGCCGTTACCGGGTCAAAGCAATTCCCCCGGCGACGCCCAAAACGATGCCGAGGCCAACCATCTTGGCGTTGCGGGTGAACCGTTGCCAGCCGCTTCCGCCCTTCATCGTGCGCACCGCCGCATCGCGCTGGTCCTTGAACAAGTCCGCGCGTAAGCGCTCCGCGTCGCCCTTGGCCTTCATATCCGCGAGATCGCCGCGGCAAGCGTCGAGATCGATTTTCTGTTCCGCGCAGCCCAGATAGAACGTTCGCAAGGACTGCGCCTGGGCCGCATCAAAGACAATCGAGCCAGCATCCGGCTTGGGGCCTGAGTCGCCAAGGGATGGAGCGGCCAAATCCTCGAAGGGTTTGAAAGTCGGTCCCGCCGGCAGGGAAATAAAGCGCGGGATCTCGACCGCGATTTCCCGGACGGTGGCTGGGCGGCGGCGCAAGGCGTCAATTTCCCTCTTCGCTTTCGCCGTCTCTTCAGCGCGCGCCGCAATCTGCTTATCTTTCGCCGCAATGGTGCGGTCCTGGAGCTCGATAAGATGGTTCCGACTCTCGATTTCCGCCTGGGCACGCGCGCGATCGGTGGCGCTCTGATAGAAAGAAATCAACCCGACCGCCAGAATTGCCAGACCGACGAGCCAGAGCATCCGTTTCCGGATGGATGTCAAAAAGTAGCCTAGAATCTCAGTCCAAGTGATCAGCATCCGTTTCCCCTCAAATGAAAAACAGAATCGCTAGATTGTCGAACAAGACCCCAGCACTGGTGGCAATGCCGTAATAAAGCGGCAGGGAAGCCAGGAACCAGGAACGCGTCCCAAGATAGGCCCCCAGGGAAACCGAACCCAGAACCAGACTCAGCCCGAGGGCTTTCACTTCCAAGGCCCGCCAGACAAGAAAATGGCCGGTAGCGGGATCGACCAGCAAGGCATTGGCCTCCTGAATATGGGGAACGTGAGTGGTGACCCAGGCTGTTAGAACAACATCGAGAAGTTCCAGGAAAAGCAGGACCGCCAACGGCGCCACAAAAGCCCGCCAAGAATCGTAGCGTTTGACGAAGTTCTCAAAACTCATGCTTGCCGTTCCTTCCTTCCAATCGTCCAATCACTCAATTCTTGCCTCCTCCCACACCGCCTGCATGCCGCCATCGCGAAAGAGCTGGCGCACTTCATCATCGGGATTGACGCCAAAGCGCCCCGTCAATTGAAAATGAGGCCAATCGGGAAAGGTGCGAAATTCCGAGCCGTGGACCAGCCCCAGCGATTCACCTACGGCCTTCATCCGCTGCCAGGCCGGATGTGCCAGATTCCAATCACATTGAAAGCCCGCAAGGGTCGGATCGTCAGGAACCTCATCAACGGCCAAGCCGAACTGATGCCAGGAATAGCCCGGCCGGCAGCGAGTTACGATCAGGCCCAGGCGATGCACTGGGCAGGTGCCCACAGGGCGAGGCGCGCCAGCGTGTCGGCAGGGTTCTCCCGGCATGGTGCGGCCTTTAGCGTAGAGGCTGGCCTGCTCCGGCCAGGAACGGACGCCCTGGCAGATGCGGATTTCGAGGTTTTCGCCGCGAGAAAGGAACCACTCCGCTTGCAGAATAGCGAGTTGCCGACGAATAACTTCCGCCAGCCGAGGATGAATCAAGTCGAGCCTGGCTTCAGAGAGGCGATCCATCGCGCCGCCTTTTCCCCCCGCGCGGCGCACCGTCTTTCATTCCCTAGACCCTTTCACCCCTTGCACGACCGCCTGGACGAGTTTGGCGACCGAATCCATAACGAAAGTCTTGGTTGCCCCCAACTCTCCCTGCAATCGCCCGATGCTGATATTCAAGTCTGCCCTCTGTTTGATGTCGTTAGCCACGAGAGAGGTGATGGCGAGTTCGACCGCTCGGACCTTGAGGTAGAGGATCACCCAGCCGAATCCGACAATCGCCAGGCCGAAGATGAAAAGTAAAAACGTTTGCTCAAACTGATCGGTCATGGGTCTCTCGTTCTCCTTCCGTCCTCTGTAAGGGTCCCGATCCGATTGGGGCCCCTACTTCAATCCAAAAAAATGTCGCGGCCTAAGACCGCCTCAAAATAGTCCCCAATGGTTTCCCCGGCCACCGCTTGGCGTCCCAAGGCCGTCTGCACCGCCGCCGGCAGCCGCGAAGCCGCACACCAGGGGGCGGGCATGGTCAAAAACAATCCGCTGGCCTTGGCTAGTTGCCAGGTATCCTCGCGCCCGATCGTTACCAAAAGCCAGTTCGGAAACCGCCCGGACATTCGTTGTTCCCAAGCGCGGAGTTCCTCCGGGACCGTGGCCGTGAAGATTTTCCAGTCGGTTTTGCGCACTGCCGAAAGTTTTCGCATCAGAGCACGTATCCACTACGCAACGGCGTCACCACGTCTTGAGAGCATTTGCCTTCAATATATTCGCGTGTGCCCGGCTTCCCCTTCATGTAGACGGTCAATTTCGTCCCGGAAGGCGTTGGGTAAACCACCGTTCCAGTGCCGTAACGCGACACCGTGGGATCGTTGGGTATCGTCCCAGTGTAGATGGCAATCCCGATATTGTCGCCACTGGTATAGAGCACCACAGGGCCGCTGGTGCCGCCGCCCAGGCTTGCCGTCAGAGTGAATTGGATGTTGGCGCAACCTGCAGGCACCTGAAAATCCACCGTGGCCACGGATACCCAGTACCCCGTTTCGTCATCAGTGGTTCCATCCGCAATCTGTACCTGGCTGGTCACGACTCCGGGGTTGGAATCGGCAAAGGCTCCAGGATAAACCTTATTGGTTGAAGTCAGGGTGGCATATCCCCGGCCCCCGCCGTCGCGCTGGTTCGGGGTGGTGCGCGCGTAGGTTGAACCGTCAACCACTTGATCGACGCTTGCTGGCCCGATGAGCAGCCAGTGTGCAACCGTCCAGGTAGCATCATTGTTGGCTGTCATGCAGGCATAAATGTTCCCCGCAGCAGCCGAAGGGTAAGCGACTTCATCACCTTTCAGGTAAGACGTGGAAGCCACCCATTCGCCCCGATAGACGTAAGGCACGCCCAGGGTGATTCTAGTCCCTAAGACGCGCCCATAAGTCGAACCATCGATCACCTGATCCAAAGTATGATCTGGATCGTCGTAGCGGAAAGGATGTCGAGGGGTCCCGCCGGCATCGCGTTGCGTGACCCCGGTGGCCAGAATCGCCGTATCGCCCGAAACCACATGCTGGTCGGCCACCCAAGCGCTCAAGGCGCCGTAAGAATTCTCGGCGCGAATGCGCACATCGTAGTTCACCGCATCATCCACTTTCGCAATCGAAGATTCGACGGCTGACCCGGCCACGGTCCCAGCGCCGATGTAAGTGGAATCGGCTACCTTCTTAAATTCGATATGGATCTTCCCGCCGGAAGTCACAAATTCATCCGCCGGCGCGGTCCAGGCAACTTTGAGGTGGGTCACCCGGATGCCGTCAGCGCGGAGCACCGAGTAATCAGTAAGCGTCAGGCCGGTGGGCGCCGCCACCACGTTTCCATCGGGCAGTGTGGTTGTCGGCGGCGCTCCAATGGTTTTCTCCTCGCTACTCGACCAGGCGTAGACTCCGCTATCCGTCTGTCGACAGGCCAGATCGACCCCGAGAACAGGACTCTCGTTGGCGTCCAGCTCTCCGGTTAGTTTTGCCGATATAACCTCAAAGGTTTTGGCGGTCCAACTGAAACGGTCATGGGTCACTCCGATAACGTCTGCGGCCTGGGCTTTGTAACCTACCAACTTCGCGGCGAGGATAAGACTTCCCTGGCGGCGCGCGCGTTCGAGTTCGATTTTGGCTAGACGCTGCGCGGTGGCGCTGGAAATGGTGAAAGGCAATTCAAGGTCGCGCCAGATACGTTCCCCATCCTCGGCTTCATAGGTAGCATTCGTCCAGGCGGGAAAGTCTGCCGGTTGCCAGTTGTTGGTGGGGCAAACATAGATACCCTTTACGGCGTTGAAAATATCCGCGCGGCTGATGCGCGCGTCATACTTGATGGCCCCGCGCAGATCGCCGTCCGTAAGCGTAAGCGCCGCCGCACGCCAGGCCCCCGCAAATAGCCCGAATTTCCCGTTGATATAAGTTAGGTATCCCGCCATCGGGCTCAGCAGGTCACGCACCAGATCCGCCGGGCGGCGGCTCAAGTCGAACGCTCCGTTGGTGGTGTAACGCTTTTCCGTGCCCGTGCGGAGGTTCACGTCTTCATCGCAGATATTGGCGGCGGCGCGAATGGTGCTACCGACCCCATCGTCAATTTCCGTCGAGGCGGCCGCCATCCCGTAGGCGGTATCCACCAGATAATCACGCAGACAGAGGGCGGAATTCTCGGAATAGGCCGTAGTCGAGGTGCGCGGGTCCCAGACTTCCTTGCCTTTCAAGTCAAAAGTGACGTTGGGGGTTCCGGAAGGGAAAAGGTCCGCGTTCCACTTCAGCCGGAGATAAACCTTTGCCCGGCCGCGTTGCAGGTGGTTGGCGGTCCATTTTGTAGGCGCGGCGGAAGCCAGTTCGGGAAACGGTTGGCTGGTATCCGTGGGGTCCCCGGTATGCTTCTTAAGGTGAACGTAGCCGGCAAATTTCCCCGTAGCATCGCCGCTGCCGTCCACCGGCACCAGGACGCCATCAAAATACATATTACCGATTTCGTAAAGTTTGTGCCCGGTAAACGTCATCACAGCGTGCAGATATTCGTTCTTTGTTCCCGTCAGATGCAGAAAAGTCGGAATGGGAGCCATGCGCGTGCGGCCGTAAAGCACGCGCCAGGGCGCCGCCGCTTGCCGCACCATCACGGAGAACGAACGCGCCTGGGCCGCTAAATCGCCCAGGTTGGGCTTTCTTTGCAGCGCGTGCGCGGCTACGTTAGTGGCGGAAAGGAAGCCGATGCCGAAGGCGACCTCAGAAACGAAGGCCAGCGCCGGTAGGAAGGCCGCTAGGCCCCAGGCGGCAAACCCCACGGCGTAAGCGATTATGGGAACGATGAAGGGCATATCTCCTTCAGATCTTCCATGCCACCAAGATTCTGTCTGCCGGCAAGCGAATCAGGCCTTGCTGGCCCAGACAGACGACCCAGCGCCCGTCGAGGTCCACAATCCCCAAGGCTTCCCGGCCTTCGTGATCCCGTGCCAGGACCGCATCGCCACGCTGGGCGAGAGCCGGATGACTCCAAACCGAGAATCCGAATTCTTGCGCCAGACGGTCAAGGGCGGTGCGGAATTTGCGGGTGCGCATGGACTTAAAAAGCGTGAAGTAGGCCCCCGTTTCGTCGTGGTAATTCCCCCGCCAGTGCTTGATTTCCGCAATATCCGTTCCGGTCATTATCCGGATGGCTTCGGAGACGAATAAGCAGCAATCGTGCGAGCCCCAGGCAAAGGGGCGATTCGCGGCTGCTTCCAGGAATTCCGCCAGGTCCTGCTCCCAGGTCTCGAAGCGGGAGTTGCGGACCGGAACACCCTCAGGAATGGTCTCCAGGGAGCTTCCACGGGGTCTAATTTCATCTTTGGCAATGCTAGTCATGGTTTCCTATTCCCTTATCTCAGAGCTCCACCACGGCCGCCCATCCCGCCGCCGCCAGGGTAGCTGGGCCTTGTCAACGGATTTGGCGGTTGGCCGCCGGACTTTCCCCAAACCCCATTCCATTCTTGCAGTCCGGCCACGTATTCAAATCCCAGGTCGCCGGGATAGTCAATCTGCTGGTCTTCGTGGGTAAAGCGGCGTTCGCGCGCGCGATTGAAATCCACCAGGCGATTCTCGACGCGCAGTTTGATGGTGGAAGTATCGCCGCCTTCTTCGACGCTCGGCACATCCATGCGCCCGCCGAAAGACTGGTAGGGATCGGCAATTACCGCCTCAGCTTCATCCAGAAAGCCAAACCAGAGTTTCACTGGCGCGTTGGGCCGGCATTCGCCTAAGGCCTTCGTCACCAAGTCCGACGGGATCCCACTGAGACTTAGTTCGATGCCATCGGCGTGGGGTTCCGTGCCTTCCGAAATCGGCGAAATGCCGCCGAGGTTGCCGACGCCAGTCCAGGTCTGACCATTCCAGGAAATGGTGCCAATCCCCGACCAGACGCGCAGAGTCCCGGAAGTGAACACGGCCTCGACGAAGATGATGGGCTTGACCTTCATCTTGAGGAGTTCGGCTTGGACGGCGCTGGTTAAGTCACGAGACATTCGGGGATCCTCGGAAGAGTCGAGAGTCGAAAGTTGAAGGTTGAAAGTAACTGGTCAATCCGGATATTCATCCCTTTTGACTTTTGACTTTTGACTTTTGACTTTTTCAAAACGCCTCCATCGCCTTGAAGCCCAGGCCATAATGCAATAGTTCATCCAACGTCCATCCAGGCGGTTCGCGCAGGCGGAAAGTTCCCTTAGCATTGGCCAGAAGCAACGCCGAAAAATCCGGCGGCGATTCCCGCAGCCGCGGCCAAATGTCCAGGCTGGCCTTGGCATTCGCCCCAGTCGAAACTTCGGTAAGCGCTTTGTGCAAACGCGCGTCGAGCGTCGGACAATACACCGCCGCACCCCACATATCGATTGGGCCTTCGGCTTCCACCCAACTGTTCCATCCTCCGATGTAGACCATTAGAGCGCTGACGTCCGCCGCCAAGGCTGCGGGAACTATGAATCGTTGCCAGGAAATTGTGAGGGCGCAATCAACAGTCGTTGCCCCACCCGCATAAGAAAACCCGATTTTGATGTTCGGCGTTCCGGAGGCGGCTTTCAGCCAAACCGAAAAAAACCAGTTCAGGCCTTTATACCGGGATGGGTAGGAACTGAGTGTCGCGTAAAGATAGGCGTTCGTGGCCCCACCGCTCGGCGTAACTCGGTCGGCTTCTGTGGCTCCGTCTCCGTAGGGTGGCAGGATAGTATCCGGTCCCGTAACCGAGCATTGATACTTCGTCCAATGAGCATTATCGAACGCTCGGGGATAGGGTTCGTAGTTCTTGACGATTTGCAGGTAGTCGCCTTTCTTGAGGACGGCGGTCGAATTGGGCGCCCAAACCAGCGTGGCTAGCGTCTTGCCCGCCTGCGCGGCACCATCCACGGAAGGATACCCCGCGCCAGAGCCGCGCGGGGCGTTTCCGCCGCGATCGCCGAGGAGAAAAGTCCCGGCGCCACCCCGCAGCGCAATCAACGTCGCCAGCCATTCTTCCGCGGCCGCACGTGCCATGGGAGGCAGACTGCAATCAGCCTCCCACCATTCTCCGGACCATTCATAGACTTGCTGTTGGCCGGTGAACGGGCTCGCCGTCATTCCGGAAATCTGCCGCGCATGGAATTCCGCGCTACGCAGGCCAGGAGTGGTCGGAAGAATAAGTGGGTATTCGATGCTCATAAAGAGAGTTCAAAGTCGAAAGTTAAAAGTCAAAAGTGTTCACGCTCCAGAACGCCAGCCCGCTTCCCGAATCTGGCTCTGCGCCGTCTCCACCGCACTCTGATGCACTTCGCGCAGGACCCGGCGCAGGCGCTGTTCGACCGAAGGGTCCGCGCCGCGGGCGTCAATGTAATTGTTGACGGTGTTGCCGCCAATCTCACTATTCGAAACGATGGCGCCGGCGGTTTCGGGCACAAACCTTTCCGGGCCGGCCTCACCGACCAGATAAGGCGTGCCCGCTGAAACCGTTCCCCCGCCCTGGAGGCCGGCCAAGCCGCCAAAGAACCCAGCGAAGAAGCCCCCAATCCCGCCGCCACCCACGCCGCCCGCCCCGCCCAGAGACAGATAAATCTGTTTGAACACGAAGGCTTTCAAGATGGCTTCGACCAGCATCGCGACCATGCTTTTCAGCATATCGATCCCGCCACGCCCGAAGACAATCATCTGAGTCAAGGCATGGGACATTTCCTCGCCGAATTTCTTAGCCGCAAACCCGGCCCCGTGGAATGCCGGAATGAATCCCTGGACGGTCTGAGCGGAAGTAAGCAAATCTGCCGGAAGGCTGAGCGGCGCCTTGAGGCTTTCCTGAAGCTTCTTTTGCTCTTCGAGCATCGCCGCCGTGACGCCTTTGGCCTTTTCCTCCCGCGCCAGGCGCAGCAACAGAGCGTCGTCATACTGCCCGGTCAACTGCGCGATGCGTTGTAGAACCTCGCTGTAGTGGCGTTCGACCGCAGCCACGCCTTCAAGTTCCGGCCGGAGCTCGCGCAGTAAGGCGATATATTCCGAAAGGTCCGACTTCCGCGCCTTAGCCTTTTTCTCTTTCTCCGGCCCGCCGAATTCATCCGGCATGTCGCCCAGAGCCTGGACGGTCTTTAGGCGCCGGTCGAGTTCGCCGGTGCTCTTCGAGACTGCCCCTTCATAAGCAATCTCCGCCGCCGTAGCATCATTCGAGGCATCGATGGCCATAGCCCAAAGGCCCTTGGCATCCTTCCAATGCAGGCTCATCGCGGCGCCGATGGCGGACACGGCGTAAAAGGCGGCTTCCAAGCGGAACTTCCATTCCTTCAATTTCAGCGAGATATTTTCCAGGCCGACAGTCCATTGCAGCAGCGTCGGCATCATGGCCATACCGATCTTGAGAGCTACCCCCTGGACTAAGGCGCCCAGGATCACCATTTGATCCCCAAACTCATGCGCCGCGCGCGCGCCTTTTTCATCAAGGGTGATCCCGAGTTCCGCCGCGCGCTTCTCGATTTCTTGGATTCCCGCCGCGCCTTCATTCAAGAACGGAATCAGGCGCCCACCCTCGCGTCCGAAGATGGCCATGGCGGCTGCCGCTTTCTGCGGTCCGGCCGGCATCGAAGCGAAGCGGTCGGCCAAGCGGAGAAGCAGATCATGCATGGGCAAGAGTTTGCCGGTAGCATCTTTCGTGCCGACTCCCAGATCCGCCAAAACGCGTTGCGCGGTTTTCCCGCCCGCGCCGAGTCCGGCCAGATTACGCGAGAGGATTCCGAGGGCCTTTGTCAGGTCCCCAAGTTCCAGACCCTTCTGCTTCGCCATCAAGCCCAGGCCGGCAATCTGTTGGGTGGTCATGCCGGTACGCTGGGCGCCGATCAGAAGTTGCTCGCCATAATCGGCTACTTTGGTAGTGAACTGCTCGAAGATGGCGAAGCCCATGCGGACGGTGGCATAAGCCGCGCCCAACTTCATCAGACCCGAGGAAATGCCGCTGATTTGATTCGAGACGCCTTTGATCGTGGCGGTAGCGCGATCGATGGCGGTGATTTCGACGCGAACTTTAGGGGTTATTGCCATAAGTTCCCGGTTGCCAGTTGCCAGTTAGCAGCACCGATAATCGGCTACTGGCAGTTTTTTCTACCTTCCCGGCCTAAAAGCATCGCCGGGGTGATCCGCCGCTTCGTCCATGGCGCCAGCAAATAAGCGACTGCCCAAGCTAGGCGTTCCTGCTTCATTCGCTCGCGTTCTTGCGCCCCCTCCGCCAGGGCAGCCAATTCCGCGGGGGTGAGGTTCCAGAACTCTTCCGGCTTTAGCCCGAGAAGTCCGAAACCTAATTGGATCGCTTTTTCCCATGACCACGGGTTTCTACCTCGCCGGGCTTTACCGGCGCCTTTTCCGGGCCCGCCCCGGCCGCGCCGGGGACCCGTTCTTCCCCCAAGGCAGCTTCCAGGGCGCGCGTGACGGCATCCCAAAGATTGGCGAGCTCGACCATGCCAACCAGCCCCCCGACAGCTTCCCGAGTAAGGTCTGCATCCTCATGAATCAATCCCGCCCAAAGGAGGTCACGCAGCAGCCGCGGCGACTTTTCCGCGCCTTCCAGTTTGAGTAAGGAAAGTCCACAAGACTCTTCGAGGGCAATCAGCGAATTCAAGGTATAGTGAAGATGCCGCGGCTTATCGAGTTCGATTTCGATGATGCCGCGAAAACGGTTGCTGGCCATAAGTCACCCCGCGGGAAAGGTTATAGGTTACAGGTTGCAGGTGACAGGAACCGTTGTAACCTGTACCGTGTCACCTGTTCCCTGTTTCTACTGTGCCGACTTAACCAAGGCGCCGGAGCCTTTGATCTCGAAGGCCACAGCGAGAGGCTCAGTATTCGGCCCGGTTTGCTTCCAAGAGGTTACAAAGCCGTCACCGATATACTGATCCTTAGTGGTGCCGGTCTGGGGTCGTATGCGCAACTTGCAAAGGGTCCCATTCTCCAGCATCACCCGAGCGTTGATCTGTGCCTGGTCGGCCTCGATAAACAGGGCGTTCGCCGAAAGCGTCCAGCTCTTACGGCCGCCGATGCTTTCCTCCCAGCCGGCAGAATCGTGTGAAGTAGCATCTTCAGTGGCCTGGGCCGAGCCGAGATCGTAACTCACGAGTTCCGCGATGGTGAGATAGTTGGACCCACCATCAATCGAAATCGCCATTTTCCCGTTGTAGCCTGCTACTGAACCTGTAGCCATGGGTTGTCCTCCCGATCAAAAGTCGAAATTCGAAATTCGAAACTGGAAAAACGCCGAAATAGGGGGCAGCGGGGCTTAGGCGAAACTGAAATCCGGATCCACCGGATTTCCCGAGCCCCGCCAGTTAATCCCTAAAAATTCAAGCGTACCGCCGCCACCTGCAGGGTGGTCGGAGTGCCAACGGCGAAGTCCACATGCACGTAGCCCTGGTTCGTAGTGCGCTGACTCCACCAAGCTGGGCGCAGGGGCCCATAGCAATAGGTGGCTGCCGCAGGTACGCTGGGGGCCTGATCCCCGATGCGTCCCGCTTCGTCCGCTACGCTGGCTACGGTCACCACGCGTGCGGAAGCATCGCCGTTCTTAATCAGCAAGACCGTGCGCCCGTCATTGGGAAACATCATCCCGTTGGCCTGGTCGGAATTCGACCAGGTGACGGTCGCGCCGGCGTTCATGCCAATTTCTTGAATTGCAATTGCTGTTCGAGCCATAGGGATTCTCCTTAAAAGTCGCCAGTTCCCGGTTGCCAGTTGCCAGTTTCGTTTTTACTGATAACCGACAACTAGCAACTGTTTTTCTCAGACCGCAAAGCCGGTCGGATCGCCGATAGCTTCCCCGGGAGTCAAAAACGCTTCGCTCTCGTCGGGTTCGGGCGCCGGAGCCTCGGGATCGCGGGCGACGCCCATAGTGCAGAGGATGGCCGCCTGGGCTTCCTCGACCAGATAGAAATTTCCGCCAAGATATTCCATCCGGCTATGGTCGGCTTTGTGCTCGACGTAGGACTTCAAGAATTCCAAGCGTTTCATTTC
>Ga0315291_10003695_pt1 | contig 19744 bp, 8 predicted proteins | sample YL17G12_20_MG_FD_203070 | JGI IMG/M metagenome (GOLD analysis project Ga0315291, IMG submission 203070) | Sediment microbial communities from Yellowstone Lake, YNP, Wyoming, USA - YL17G12_20 | ecosystem: Environmental > Aquatic > Freshwater > Lake > Sediment | place: USA: Wyoming | collected...
AGGGGAGCAGGCGCGCTTTGCACCCCATCTCCTCGCCCGCCTCGCGCTGAACACCCGCCGTCACCGTCGCGTCGCCGCTCTCCATCCCGCCGCCGATGCCGGTGAGTTCAAGGATCTGCCGCTCCCCTTCGGCGCGGGGCCGACGGATGCCGTACAGGAACCGGCCTGCCCCGCGCAGGATCAGGCTCGTCCCGACGAACATGCCGGGTGGAATCAGTTCGCGCAGGGTCTTTGGGTTCGCGCTCCCCGCCATGGGGTTTCTCCTTGTCAGCAGAGTGAGCAGATTCAGCAGATAGTACAGTGGTAGACATCGTCCAGGCTCAGGTGGCTGGTGAGCGCGCCCGCGGAGAGCGCCCACACCCGCGTGGCAAAGCCTCGGATGAAGTACCGGTCGTGGACGACAGCCAGCACCGTTCCCTCAAAGGCCGCCAGCGCCTGCTCAAAGCGCGCGCGGCTGGGGATGTCCAGATGGTTGATCGGCTCGTCCAGCAGCAGGAGGTTGCAGCCCGACGCGGCCATCTGCGCCAGAGCCAGCCGCGCCCGCTCGCCATAACTCAGGTCGCCCACCCTCACGAACACATCATCGCCCGCGAACAGGAAGTGGTGCAGAAACGAACGGGCGTCGGTCTCCGACAGAATTGCTGTGCCTCGGATTATGTCAAGCGGCGTGACCTCTGCGTCCAGGTTCTCCTGCTCCTGCGCGTAGTATCCCAGCCGCACGTTGCTCCCCAGCCGAACGCGCCCGGCCATCGGCGGGAGCGCCCCCGTGATGACGCGCAGCAGCGTCGTCTTGCCCGCCCCGTTGGGGCCAACCAGCGCCACCCGCTCGCCCGCGCGGAGGATTTCGCTGACGCCGGAAAACAGGGCCGCGCCATCATAACCCGCCGCCACGTTCTCCAGGATGAGCACGTCCTGGCCCGTCACAGGCGCATCTGCGAACTCCAGCTTCATCTGCCACGAGAGGCGAGGCTTCTCCACCCGTTCACGCTCCAATTCCCGCTCCAGCCGCTCGCGCTGGACGACGGCCCGGCGGGCGATTCCCTTGGCAATCTTACGGATGTGGAAGTGGATGCTCCCGCGCTCAATCCGGTCGGCGTAGGCCGAGAGATCCCTGATCCCCTCCTCAATCCGCGCGATGCGTTCCTGCTGCTCCTTGTAGGCGGTCCACTGCTTTTCGCGCTGGCGGGTCTTGACGTCCACGTAGTCGCTGTACGTGCCGGGGTACTCGGCGACGGCATGGGTATCCGGGTCCAACTCAAGAATGGACGTGACGGTGCGGTCCAGGAACGTGCGGTCGTGGGAGACGATGACCGCCGCGCCCCGGAACCGCCGGAGCCAGCCCTCCAGCCACTCCAGCGCCTCAATGTCCAGGTGATTGGTGGGCTCGTCCAGGAGCAGGATATGCGGCGCATTGAGCAGCAGCCGGGCCAGCCCCAGGCGCGTCTTTTGCCCGCCGGACAGAGTCGCAACCAGCGTGTGGAGCGGGACTTCGCCCAACCCCAGCCCGGCCAGCACCGCCTCGGCGTCGTGGGCGGCAGTCTGCGATGCGGCCAGACGTTCCAGCTCGGCCAGCGCCGCGTCGTAGGCGCGCATCAGGCGGGGCCGCTCGGCGTCACCAGCCTCCGTCAGCGCCTCAGCCAGCCGCGCTACTTCCCGCTCGGCCTCCTCCAACCGGGAAGGTGCGGCGCGGAGGAACTCGGCCACGGTATCCGTTTCGGCGGGGGCCAGCCCCTGCTCCAGATAGCCCAGCCGCAGGTCGGGCGGGCTGAACTGCACCGACCCGGCGTCGGGCCGCTCCTGCCCCGCGAGGATGCGCAGCAGCGTCGTCTTGCCGCACCCGTTGGGGCCGATGAGACCCAGCCGGTCGCCGGGGTTGACGATAAAGGAGACATTCTCCAGTATGATGTTGTCGCCATAGGCTTTGGTGATGTTGGATGCGCGTAGCATAGAACTCCTCAACATTCTCTCACCGCAGAGAACGCCGAGACCGCAGAGGGGAAATTGAACCGCAAAGACGCAAAGGGCGCGAAGAAAAACCTGGGGTTCTTTGCGTTCTTTGCGCCTTCGCGGTTCATTCTTATTACCTCTACGTTCGCCGCGATCTCCGCGGTGAAATCTGGCTGGCAATGAAAAAGCCGCGGGCGCGAACACCCACGGCTTGCGAAAGTCGCATCATGCCGACCAGGAATCACAAGTGCACAGCGCCCTAGATTACTCCTCTTGGCAGTTCTGTCCGTGTCACCGGCGTCTCCTTGTCAGATTGTGGATGGAGTATACTTTAGAAAGACACCTGTGTCAAAACCGGTGGGCGCACACGTTAGTACAGATAGCCGCCCACCTGAACCCGGAATGAGGCCACGTCCGAGTAGTTGCGCCAATCATATTTGATCTCAAAACTGGCGGTCTGTCCAGGGTTCAGGTTGAAGCCGTCAACGTTAGTGTATTCGCACCCCACCACCTTGCCCGCCGCATCGTAGAGGGTACCCACCGGTTGCACCATGGAGACGTGCGATCCATGGTCGTTGCGTACCTGGCCGGTGATGTGGTATCCGGTGGCCGTGGTGGAACCAGTCGGATTCAGCACGGCAGCATTTGGCCACGGGTCGCCAAGGCCACTATATGTAGGGCGCTCTAATACATAGTACGACCAACCAGTGGGCGGCCACACGATGATCTGGAAACACATCGTTTCGCCTGCAGGCAGGGCTATGTATGTCCAGTTGCCGCCGGTGGTCACAATATTGCCGCTGTCATTGTAGAGAGTCACGGGAATCCAGACAGATGCCGGGGGATAGGAAGTGTTGTTGCGGACTTCTCCCACGATGTGCAACTGGCCCATGCCATCCATGAAGTGGAAATGATTGGACAGCGTGTACAGACCCTCCCTGGGCGTACATGATGCTGCCGTACACTTGCGCAGGACAATGTCATCCACGTGAGCGCCCTCTGAATCCGTGTCCTCCGCATCGCTCACGAACGCAATGCCGATCCACACCTCGCTCCGTCCCAGCAGGCTGCCCAGTTTGGGGACATCATTCATATCCAGGAACGCATCCTCCCACGAGTACGCGCCCCCGATGAAGTGGTGCAGCCCATAGAAGTTCTCCCCATCCACCGACGCGCCCCAGAAAAGGTAGTCACTCAGTGTTTCTGAGCTATACCCATAGACATTCACCCACATCTTGAACGACAACTCAGCCGCCGTGGCGCCCTCCAGATTGAAGGGGCCGTACACCATCCAGGATGCCGCATTGTCGGGGTAGTAAGCGCCGCAATCGTACGATACTCCATCCCCGCCGCCGATAGCCCAGCCGCTGTAAGATCCTCCGTTGTGCTGGCAGTCCCGCTTGGCCCAGTAGAAGGTGCCGCCTGTTGCGCCATTCTTGTCAAACACCTGCCAGTCTCGGGGGAAGTTCCCCTCAAAGTTTTCGCTGACGAGGGTGACCCAGGAAGCGGGCGTTGCCGTGCGGGTCGGCGTCCGTGTGCGCGTCGCCGTCTGCGTCGGTGTGGGTGTGCGGGTTGGCGTCGCGGTTCGGGTCGCGGTGGCGGTCGGAGTGTCTGTGGCCGTCGGAGTTGGAGTCGCAGGAGCCCACCACTGCCGAAGCGCGATGGGCAGCCACAATCGCGCTTGTGCCCCGGGCACCCACGTGGGCGAAGGCCCCAGCGTGTTCGTGGGGCGTGGAGTGAACGTCTTCGTGGACGTAGGTGTTCGTGTCGGCGTCGCAGAAGGCGTGAATGTCAGGCTGGCGGTGGGCGTGTTGGTGGGCATCCGATTCGGCGTGCGCGTAGGCGTGGGCGTCCGCGTCGGTGTACGGGTGGGAGTGACCGTGCGCGTGCGAGTTGGAGTGCGGGTGGGCGTCGGCGTGCGCGTCGGGGTGCGAGTTCGCGTGGGCGTCCGAGTCTTCGTGAGGGTTCGGGTGGGAGTGCGGGTCCTCGTCGGCGTCCGAGTTCGCGTGACTGTGGGTGTGGCTGTGCCTTGCCCCCAGGACGTCCGTAGGCGGATTCCCAGATCCGCCGAAGCAACACTCCCCAAGTCTAGCCACGAAGCACCATTGCTGCTGACATAGGTGCGGCCTATTTCGTGCAACCCAAGTATGTCCGCTGCGATGGGGTACTTGAATGAGGCGTTGGTGAACTTCACGACAGCGAAGACATCATTTCCTACGGTCAGCGACACGGGCGTGTCCATCTCCACCGAATAGTAGCCGATCTCGTTGAAAGAATTGTCGAGATTGCTCGCCAGCAGATTTGTGAAATTCGTCCCATCAAAGTCGTCATATAGGTAAACGTCAACATCCGTTGTGCGGTCGGTGGTCCAGAATTCTATGCGGGTGGCTTTGGTGTTGCTGTCTGGGGTGAACCTGGCAAGACCCCAGGCAGTAGTGTTGTCGAAACCTCCAACGGGCTGCGAGCCTGCTTCGTCGTAATACAGGATGTTGCCGTTGGGGTCGTAGTTCTGCCAGCCGTAGATGAACGACGCCATCCAGCCGATATTGGCGGAGCCATAGGCGATGGTGAAGTAGCCACGCTCGCTTCCATAGCCGCACGTCCCACCCCAGTTGGTGCCGTAGGAGTTTTTCACGATCCACGCGCCAGTGCCCCCAGCATGGGTCAGGCTGTCGTCCCAGCCAACGATCAGTACGCTGTGGTTTGGCGTTTGCGTGCCTGCGTAGTAGAGCGTGTAACTACCATTGTAGGTACCAAACTCATAGCCCCATGCGTTGTAGCCCCCGGCATACATGCCAACGACGACAGGGCCGTAGGTCTGGATATAATTCTTGAGCGTGTTCGGGTCCGGCAGGTAACCGCCGGAGATCAGCCGCCAGTCCAGTACTGTCTGCTGGTACGGGCAGCCGGTGGTACAAGCCACATCGCTGGGCATGTAGGGGTCGCAGGATTCTGAAACCGTGCCTTTCTGCGAGAACAAACTCACCAGTTGGAAGGTGTTTCCCCCTCCACAACTGCCCGCATACCAGTTGCACTCTTTGGCGTTGTTCTCCGACAGATCCCACGTCCCTGCGCCGTCTATAAGCAGACGAGATTCAATGTTCCCTAGTGTGGCGAAGGCATAGCACGCCCCGCAGGTGCTTTGATCCTTGACCGGGGTGACCTTGCCCTGTTCGCGCCAGTCAAACCTTGAAAGCGAAGCCGCAGGCGATGGGCCAACCCATTGCGGCTTGAAGTAGGAAAAATCGTTGATTGGAGGCATAAGGCCACCTCCGCGCGGAGGCGGTTCAATAGGCAGTCGCGGGCTGAGAGGAGCCTCCTGGAAGACGGGTTCCTCGCTTCCCACTGGCATTGTACCTATTGGCTCTACAGCATGGGGAATACTATCTGGCCGCGGTCCTTGCGCCGCTGCGAACTCTGCGAGCGCGAGGATCAACATCAGAGCACCGGACAAGAGCAACGCAGGCCACCTTGGACGCATAGCATCTCTCCTTCGGTGACATGAGATCCAGTGCGATCTTCCCATCTGTTCGCCCTCATTCGCCGTTAGCGCAGGCGTTTCACCTCCGCCAGAGTCTTCTGGTAGCGGGTGAGCAGTTGCGGGTTGTCTAGCGCTTCCGCAAACTGGGCCAGCCATTCCTGGATGTAGGCTTCATCCAAATGGCCGCGCTGCGCGGCCAGAAGCGCTTCTACGTCCATCCAGTCCTTGTCACGCCCTGCCACCACCTTCTGGATAATCAGGTCTTCCACTGAACAGATCCAAGCCGACCAGCCGTTTAGATCACGCGCCACAGCGCGCTCAATGATGAGTTCCTCGTAGCCAGGGATGGCCAGCAGGAGGTCCACAACAACCTCACCCACCTTGACGTCAACAACCAGTGGATTGGGGGGAGCCTGGGGTCTCGCCGGTTGGGGAAAAGCGGCCCGCAGTTCCGCGCGGGCTGCAGCGTAGTCGTGGTTTGGAACGAGAACTTTGATGTCCGCATCGTAGGTCGCGCGGACGGCGCCCCACTGTGATAGCGCGACCCCGCCTATGATGGCGTAGCGATAGCCGCGCTCGGCGAGGATGGCGACCACGGCGCGAAGGGCCGCGTCAAGACGTCTTTCCACGGCTCTGCCTCCACGCTTCCAACTTCTGCACCCGCTCGTAGTAGCGGTTCAGAGCCTCCAACTTCTCCTGGCGCTCGTGTGGGCTTTGTTCGGGGCAGAGACGCCAGCAGAATTCCACCAGTTCCACGTACCGCCGCCACCCCTCGGCGGGGCTTAACAGGGCAGATTCGCGGGCGCGCTCGGCGTCCTTGGCTTCCTGCCACTGCCGGAGCGATTCGTATGCCTGGCGGTAAAGTGCTTTGTCCAGTTTCATGGGACTATTCTACTCCGACTACGCCGATCTCGCAACCGTCAGTAGAGATAGCCGCCCACCTGAACCCGGGACCGGGTCACGTCCGAGTAGTTGCGCCAGTCGTATTTGATTTCAAAACTGGCTGTCTGTCCAGGGTTCAGGTTCCAGCCATCAATGTAGGTAGATTCACACCCCACCACCTTGCCCGCCGCGTTGTAGAGAGTGCCCAAGGGCTGCACCATGGAGACTTGCGATCCATGGTCGTTGCGAAGCTGTCCGGTGATGTGGTATCCGGTGGCCGTGGTGGAGCCGGTCGGGTTCAGGACGGCAACATTCGGCCACGGGTTGCCAAGACCATTAGGTTCAGGGCGTCCTAATACATAGTATGACCAACCCGCGGGGGGCGACATGATGATGTCAAAGCACGTTGTCTCGCCGGCGGGCAGACTAATGTAAGTATATGTGCCGCGAGTGGCGACAATGTTGCCGTTGTCATTGTAGAGCGCCACCGGAATCCAGACATTTGCCGGCATCTGGGAAGTGTTGTTTCGGACTTCTCCCAGGATGTGCAGCTGGCCGATGCTATCCATGAAGTGGAAATGATTGGGCAGCGTGTACAGGCCTTCCCTGGGCGTGCAGGCGGCTGCGGTGCACTTGCGCAGGACGATGTCGTCCACATGGGCGCCTTCCCAACTCGTGTGTTGCGCATCGCTCGCGAACGCAATGCCGATCCACACTTCGCTCCGGCCCAGCAGGCTGCCCAGTTTGGGGACATCATTCAGATCCAGGAATGCGTCCTCCCAATAGTACGCGCCCCAATTGGCGTAGTTTAGCCCATAGAAGCTTTCCCCATCAACCGATGCGCCCCAGAAAAGATAGTCGTTGCCTTCGTCAAAACTGGAGGTGTTCAGCCACATCTTGAGCGACAACTCAGCCGCCGTGGCGTCCTCCAGGCTGAAGGGGCCGTACACCATCCAGGAAGCCGCATTGTCAGGATAGTAGCCTCCGCAATACCAGGATGCTCCGTCCCCGCCGCCGATGGCCCAGCCGCTGTAGGATCCTCCGTTGTGCTGGCAGTCTCGCTTGGCCCAGTAGTACGTACCGCCCACCGCGCCGTTCTTGTCAAACACCTGCCAGTCTCCGGGAAAATCCCCCTCAAAATCCTCGCTGACGATGGTGACCCAGGCCGCGGGTGCGGCCGTCCGGGTCGGCGTTCTTGTGCGCGTCGCCGTCCGCGTCAGCGTGGCCGTGCGGGTGGGTGTCGCTGTCCGGGTCGGCGTCGCCGTGCGAGTCAAGGTCGGAGTGTAGGTTGGCGTGGCGGTCGGCGTTTCTGTCGGCGTTGGCGTCGGCGTGGCGGGGATGTGCCACTCCCGGAACGCTATCGGCAGCCGAATCTGTGGCCCCGCCCCTGGAACCCACGTGGGCGAAGGCCCTGGCGTGTTCGTGGGCCGCGGGGTGAACGTCTCGGTCGGCGTGCGTGTTTCTGTCGGCGTTGCAGAAGGCGTAAACGTCAGGCTGGCGGTGGGCGTGTGAGTAGGCGTCCGAGTCGGCGTGCGCGTCGGCGTGGGTGTCCGAGTCGGCGTGCGTGTCGGCGTGGCGGTGCGCGTACGCGTCGGCGTGCGAGTAGGCGTCCGGGTCGGGGTGCGCGTGGGCGTACGCGTGCGTGTTGGCGTGCGGGTTCGCGTGGGGGTGCGCGTCGGCGTGGAAGTGGGCAGCGGCGCGTAGGGTTGCAGCCTCCGGCGAACGTAAATCTCGTCGTCGCCGTCGGCGCTGTCGTTCCACGCGACGTAGATCATGCCGTCGGTGCCAATTGCGATTGATGGGGTAGCAGAGGTTCCGCCATTGTTGGTGATACCGCCGCCCGTGGCCGAGCCTGTCCCCACTTCTTGCCAGGTACTACCATTCCACCGCCGCACATAGATATCCGCATCCCAGTGGCTGGTGTCGCCGTCCATCCAGGCAACATAGGGCATGCCGCCGGGAGCAATCGCCATCGTGGGAACGAGCGAGTCCTTAGGGGTGTTGCTGATGCCACCGCCTGTGGCGGAGCCTGTCCCCACATCCACCCAGGCGCTCCCATTCCAACGCCGCACGTAGATATCTGATGGAACGATGTCACTAGCATAGTCCACCCAGGCAACGTAGGGTGTGCCGTCGCTCGCAATGGCGATGGAAGCGTAGGACGAATTGCGGGTATTGTTGCTGATGCCGCCCCCAGTGGCCGAACCCGTCCCGACCTCTTCCCATACACTCCCGTTCCAACGGCGCACGTAGATCTCAGGGTCACCCCAGTCCGTACTATCTTGCCATGCAACATAGGGCATGCCATCGGGAGCGATGGCTATGGATGGAGATACCGAACCCCCGCTGTTGTCGCTGATGCCGCCGGCCGTTGCGGAGCCTGCGCCGACCTCTTCCCAGGAAGTCCCGTTCCACCTACGGACATAGATTTCCGCAAGGTAACTCATGGTGTAGTCCATCCACGCAATGTACAGCGTCCCGTTTGGCGCGATCGCAATGGCGGGCTGGAGCGAATTTCCGGTGTTGTTGCTGATACCGCCGCCTGTGGCAGAGCCGGCCCCCACCTCCTTCCATGCGGTTCCGTTCCAGCGGCGCACGTATATATCTTCATCATAACTCGTACCGTCATAGTCCTCCCAGGCGATGTACGGCGTGCCATTGGGCGCGATCGCGATGGAGACGTACTCCGAATCCGAGTTGTTGTTGCTGATGCCGCCGCCTGTTGCAGAGCCTGCCCCCACTTCTTCCCACGCGCTCCCGTTCCATCGCCGCACGTAGATATCCAGGTCCCCGCCGCCATAGTCTTTCCAGGCGACATAGGGAGTGCCATCCGGGGCAAGGGCCAGCGAGGCGTCATACGAACCCCGCGAGTTGTGGCTGATGCCGCCGCCTCTGGCAGAGCCGACGGGCACCTCCTGCCACGGCTCATTGACCTGGCCCGAACAGGTGTAGAAGCGCAGATCATCAATGAACCAACCGAGGGCGTCGGCTATGTTGTCTGTCCCGATGCGGAACCGGAAACGCACGTTCTTTCCAGCCAGAGGGGCCAGGTTCAAGCGGCTGGAGACGTAGCCGTTGCTTTCGCCGGTGAGCGCTTCGCGCCCGGCAAGCGGGTTCCCATCACCGGTGTGCAAAATCCCGTCGTAACTGTTGTCAACGAAAAACGGGTCCGCATCCTGCCACGACGCTCCGCCGTTGGTGCTGTACTCCACAATGCCGCCATCATGGGCGTCGTAGCCATAATCCTCAAAGGCGTAGGCGTGTTTGAAGTTGAGGTAGGAAGCGCCAGAAGGCAGCGCGACGTCCGACGTCATGGCGATAGCAAAATCACCGACATCGGGCTGGTTGTACCCCCACAGGTTGTACTGGCCGCTGGTGGCGTAGGTGGCGTCAAAACCGTAGGGGTTGTTGTTCTGTGGATAGAACCACGTGTTGCCGCCCACAGACGCCGAAGTAGTCCACTTCCCCGCGGCGGGGTCCTCAAGGTTGTCGTAGTAGAAAACAGCGGGCGTCTGACCGCTGGGGCAAAAGGAGGGCTCGTCCGCCCAACATTGCTGCGGTTGCTGGCTCATCTCCACCGCGTCCAGCGCGTTTTTAACCTGCTGGCAGTCGGCGGTGGTAATGCTCGCCGTGCCGATCAGGTTGGTGCAGGCCTGCCGCGCGCGGTCATACAAATCCTTGTAGTCGCTGGCCGAGGTGAACAACTTGGTCTGGACTTCGTACAGAATCTTCGCCACTTTGGTCATGCCCAGCGCGGTGACGGTTTTGCCGTTGAACGAGCCTCCCTCCACCATCAGATAGGCGGCCTTGTTGGCGACGCCGCTGTTGGTGTGAACGCCGCCCCGGTCCCCTTCGCCGCAGAAATAGTACGAACTGCTCATTCTGTCGGGGTCATAGTAAGCCGTCGGATCCTTCATGCTGCGGTTGGCGCCGCCGGAGATGTCCTCGCCCATCAGCCATTTGACATCGGGAGAGTCGTTGCCCTTCCCGTTGGTCTGGTCCACGAACTCGCCCCAAATGTCGGAAAACGCCTCGTTGATCGCGCCCGATTGCATGTAGTAGAACAGGTGCGACTCGTAGTTGGTCACGCCGTGGGTCAGTTCGTGCGCCACCACATCATCCGCCGAGGCGAACCCCTGGCCGTAGACCATCTGGGAGCCAGTCCAAGCGGCGTTGGGCCAGGGGCAGGGGATATTCTGACCCTGGGGGCAGTAGCGCACGGTGGAGATGAGGGCCATACCGTGGTCGTCCAGGCTGTCGCGCCCGTGGTTGTTGAAGTAGAAGTCATAGGTGTCGCCCGCGTAGTCGTGGGCTTTGTCCACTTCAGAATCGCCGATAGGCCCCTGACCTTCGGAGCGCTTCAGGGTGCCCGGCAGGTTTGGCCCGTTCCCCGCATCGTAGGTCTTCCGGTCGCGGGCCATGTCCACCTGGTTGAAGTGCAGGACGACAGCGCCCAGGCGAGCCTCCACCAGGACTAACTCGCGGATGGGTAGCAGTTCCCGCGGCGCCACGTCCATGCGCCAGACCAGTGAGGTGATCTGGGGGCCGGGCGCGCCCAGGAGAATGGGGTTATAGAGCCACAGTTCGGGCTCGGTGGCGGTCAGGGAGTCCTCGCTCAGGTTGTAGTCCTCCTTGTAGTTCTTCGCCACCAGCGCCAGGGACTTCTGTCGGGCGGTTTCAGCGGCGATGGCGGGAGTGACGCTGTTTCGGATGTCGGGGAGCACTTCGCCCATGGCCGCCACAACGTTGTTGTCCGCATCCAGTTGGACGATGAGTTCGCCGCCAAGAATGGGGACGCCCTGGCGCACCTGCTGGAAGCGGACGAAGGCGCGCCCCTTGTCTTCCTTCTGCACGCGCATGACCGTCAGTTCCCGCGCAGGGTCGGTCAGGCCGAAGAGCGAACCGTAGACGCTGAGGAAGGCGCGGGCGGCCTGCTCCGGCTCCGCGTCGGGCGGCAAGGCAGCGGGGCGTGGAATAGGATGCGCGGTATCGGTTCCGATGAAGCGCACCTTGCCCGTGTAATCATGGTAGGAGATGCGGGCTTTGCCGCCAGTGGCCTGCTGCAAAGCCTCAAGGAGGGTTGGCTCCCCGAACTGGGGCTGCGAGGCCGTCAGCGGAATTGTGAGGGCCGGGGGTTCCTCCGCCGCGACGAAGCCGGCGAAAACGAGCGCCGGGATCAGGACACAGGACAGGAGAAGGGCAGACCACTTGCGTTGCATGGCACACCTCTCTCAGGCAGCGTTATTCCCGTCGTCCATGTTGCGCCCGCCGCCGACGGTAACACGGCAGGCGCAGCGCGTTCCTCACGCAGGTTCGGAGCGGCTTGGGGTGTGCTAAAGTATCAGCCCAGATAATCCCGCAACTTGCGGCTCCGCAGCGGGTGGCGGAGTTTACGCAGGGCCTTGGATTCAATCTGGCGGATGCGCTCGCGGGTGACACCGAAGGCTTGGCCCACTTCTTCCAGCGTATGGCTCTGGCCGTCCTTGAGGCCGAAGCGCATGGCGAGCACGTCGCGCTCCCGGTCGGTCAGTTGCTCCAGAATCTCGTGCATCTGCTCGCGAAGAAGTTGCTGCGAGGCGGCGTCCACCGGCCCCGGCAACGTCTCATCCTCAATGAAGTCGCCCAGCGAACTGCTCTCCTCAGCGCCGACGGGGGCTTCCAGCGACATCGGCTCCTGCGCGATTCGCATGACGCGGCGGACCTTGGCGGCAGCTTTGCGCAGGCGGCGCTCCAGGACCCGATCCATCTTGCCGCCGTTCGCCAGCGCCTCCTCCACCATGATCCTGTCTTCCGGCTCCATCAGGTCCATTTCCAGGGCCAGTTCCTCCGGCGTCGGCTCGCGCCCCAGTTCCTGCTGCAAGGCGCGGGTAGCGCGGGACAGGTGGTTGATCGTCTCAATCATGTGGACGGGGATGCGGATAGTGCGCGACTGGTCAGCGATGGCGCGGCTGATGGCCTGGCGAATCCACCAGGTGGCGTAGGTGCTGAACTTGAATCCCAGGGCGGGGTCAAACTTCTCCACGGCGCGCAGGAGGCCCATATTGCCTTCCTGCACCAAGTCCAGCAGTGACATTCCCCGCCCCATGTAGCGCTTGGCGACGCTGACGACCAGGCGGAGGTTGGCCTCTATAAGTTTAGTGCGGGCGCGGTCGCCAGAGCGGACGGCGGTGCGGAGTTTGCTGCGCTCCTTAGAAGTCAGTTTGCCGCACTCTTTCTGAATGCGGCGGCGGGCGATTTCGCCGTTCTGCAGCTTCTCCGACAGGCGGGCTTCCGAAGCGGTGTCCAGGAGCGGGACCCTGCCGATTTCGCGCAGGTACATCCGCACGGGGTCGCCGCCCAGGTCAGTCGCAGATACCTCCACCAGCGCGCGCAGGGGAACACGCCGGCCTTCGCCCTCCTCCATTTCCGGCCACGGTTCCGGCTGGAGACTCAGCTCCAGGTCCTCGTCCGCCTCCAGTTCCAGTTCTTCCAGTTCCTCTTCGTCCAGGGGAACCTCAACGGATTCCAGGAGCTCAGAGAGTTCCTCGTCGGCCAGGTCTATCTCGGCGTCGGGCGGGCCGGACTCTAACACCTCCTCGCTCTTGTAAGGCGGGTCCAGTTCAGCCTGGGCAGCAGTAGCAGTACGGCCCTTGCCGTTTTCGGTATCGCTGAGTTGTACAATGTCCATAGCGCGGCTCTCTTCGGTTCGGTCCAGGTTCGTGCCCTCATTGTGCAACAAAACGCCCCGTGGGTCAAAGGGGCCTTTGGCCTTTAGCCATTGGCCCTTGGCTTCTAATCGGCAAGTGCTGGCGAAGGGCCAAGGGCCAATGGCTAAAGGCTTTCACTGCGTCTCGGCGTTCTCTGCGCTGACTGCCCGCGCCTTCGTCCGATCGGGCTTGGCGTTCATGGCGCGGTGGACGGATTTCAGTTCCTGCGCGCGTGCGCCAATTGCCAGCGTGTATTGAATCAGCGCCTCCTCGTCCTTCTGCTCTTCGGCGTCCTGGCACAGGAACCGCAATTCGGCCAGAGACTCTTGCAGCCTCCGCTGGCGCAGGCGCAGGAGCGCGTCCAGGGCTTCCTTGCGGACCTGCTCGTCCTGCAGCGGCGGGAGCGACGCCAGCCGCTCGCCCAGTTCGGCCAGGTACGCCTGCATCATCTCCGGCAGTGCGGCATGGACTTCCTCCCAGGGCCGTCCTTGGCTCAGGGGTTGCCATGTCTGCTCCAGCAGGGCGCGGCTGCGCGGATCGCGGAATTCCTCTGGGTGCGGCGGCTGCAACCCTGCTTCGGCCAGGGAATTCTGAACGTCGGGAACCAGTCTCGGCATCCGGGAAATCAGGTACAGGATATAGTCCTCGTAGGTGGCGCGCTCGGCCCGCCCCGGCACGGGGATTTCGCCCTCCGGCTTGGCGCGGGCTTTGGCGGCGGGGCGCGCGGGCGGCCCCAGGATCTCAGCCAGCGCCCGCTCGTCCATGTGCACCAGCCGCGCCAGCCGCTGGATGTAGTGGTGACGCTGGACGGCGTCGCCGATGTCCTGCAGGATAGGCTTCAGCCGCTCCACCGCATCGCTCTTGCCCTTCGCTGTGGTGATATCCAGTTCGGCGGTGACAATCTGGAAGTAGTAATCCGTGAGCGGCACAGCGCGAGCCAACAGTTCGGCCCAGACGTCCGTGCTTTCGCGGATGACCTCGTCGGGGTCTTTGCCCGGCGGCAGGGTCACGATACGCAAATCCACTTTGAGGCTGGACTCAAACCGGATGAGGCCAGGGCCGACGGGCACAGGCTTCACGTCGCGGTCCAGCGTGGCGCGGGCGGTTTCCAGCCCCCGCAGCGTGGCGTGGCTGCCCGCGGTGTCGGCGTCCAGCGCCAGCGCAAACCGCTTGCAGAGCCGCGCCAGCGTCCGCAGTTGCGTCTCGGTCAAGGCCGTGCCCATAGACGCGACCACGTTGCGGATGCCGTGCTGGTGCGCCATGATGACGTCCATGTACCCTTCCACGATGACGGCCTGGTTGGCGGCGCGAATCGGCCCCCGAGCCTGGTCAATCCCATAAAGGACAGCGCCCTTGTCAAAAAGCGGCGACTGGGGCGAGTTCATATATTTCGGCTCGGAGGCGTCCAGCACGCGCCCGCCAAACCCGATGACCTTGCCCCGGATGTCGCGGATGGGGAACATCAGGCGGCCCCGAAAGCGGTCGTAGTACCCCTCGCCGCCTTCGCGCTGGATGATGAGACCCAGGTGCGCCAGTTCGTCGTGGGCGTAGCCCCTGCCGCGCAGGTGGTTCTGGAGGGCGTGCCAGTCGTCCAGGGCGTAGCCGATTTGGAACGCCTTCCAGGATTCCTGCGTCACGCCCCGGCGAAGGAGGTACGCGCGGGCGCGCTCGCCTTCGCCGGAGGACAAGAGCAAGTTGTTGAAGTATTCAGCGGCGGCCTCATTGATGCCAAACAGCCGCTCGTCGCGCTCCTGCTCGGCGGCTTTGGCGGGGGTTAGAGGTTGGAGTTCCACGCCCGCCCGCTGCGCCAGGATGCGGAGCGCCTCGGCGAAATCCAGGTTCTCGCGCTTCATCAGGAAGGTGAAGATGTCGCCGCCGGTGGCGCACGCGCCGAAACAGTGCCAGCCCTGGGTGTCCGGGAAAACAATGAATGACGGAGTCTTCTCCGAGTGGAAGGGGCAGAGGCCCTTGTAGTTGCGCCCGGCCTTCTTGAGCGGAACGTAGGCAGCAAGGAAGTCCACAATGTCTATGCGGTTCTTGATCTCGTCCACCACGCCCATGAAACCCTTCCCTCCGGCTGGGCACACATTGTAGCAGGGGGTGTGGGGGCTGTCAAACGTCATGCGTCGCGAGTCAAAGGCCGGTTGCTAACAGCGTTCGGGTTGACGTGGACTGGGGTGAAGGGTACACTGAGGGCAAATGCAGTGAGTGAAGCGCAAGCGGTGTAGCGAGGAGGCGAATATGGCGCTGAGAAAGTGGCTGAGGGTAGGCGTTGCCCTGGTGTTCTGTGGCCTGTTGGGGCTGGTAGTGCGTGCTTCCATCGCCGCCTCGCAGCCCCTCCAGATAACCTGGCAGGTCGTTGGGCAGATTGGCGGGGCGACGACCTGTGTCGCCGTTCGCGGCGACTATGCCTACGTCGGTGTTGGCCTGCGGCTGGAGGTGCTGGACATCTCGGACCCTGCGAATATGAGTCAGGTCGGCGCTACAGCGCCATTTCCCCACTTTGTGGAGGGCGTTGCCGTGGATGCGGCGCGTCCCTATGCTTACGTGGCCGCCGCCGGCGCAGGGCTGCGTGTGGTCGACATCTCCGACCCTGCACACCCCACAGAGGTCGGAGCCTGGGACTCGCTCGGATACGCTGAGGGAGTGGCCGTTGCAGGGACCACTGTGTACCTGGCCGACGGCCCATATGGCCTGCGGGTGATTGACGTTTCCAACCCGGCGAATCCCCGCGAGATTGGTTACGCCTACGACATGAACTACGCCTTTGACGTGACGGTGTCTGGCGGGTACGCCTACATCGCCGCAGCCGGGGCTGGGCTGCTGGTCGCGGATGTGTCCGACCCCGCGCATCCCGTTGAGGTTGGCTCGCTGGACACCGAAGGCTACGCTTATGGCGTCGCGGCGGTGGGCAGCACCGTCTACGTTGCCGACGGATGGGAGGGGCTGCGAGTAGTGAGCGCGGTAGATCCGGCCCATCCCGCGCAGATTGGCTATTACAAGACGCCGGGGTGGGCCTTCGGCGTGGCTGTCTCCGGCACGCATGCCTACGTCGCCGACGCCTTCAAGGGCCTGCGGGTGCTAGATGTTCTCGATCCGGCGCATCCCCGCGAGTTGGGCGGCTACGAGGTGTCGGGCGGGCATGCGGGGAGCGTGACAGTGGCCGGGGATGTGGCCTACGTGGCCGACCGCAATTGGGGTCTGCGAGCGGTGCGCGCGGCCGACCCGGCGCATCCGGCACAGGTGGGCTTCTATGGGCCGATGGGATATGCGTGGGGTGTTTCCGTTCTGGGCAACTACGCTTACGTTGCTGCGGGCTCATACGGCTTGCGAGTAGTGGATGTGTCGGACCCGGCGCATCCCGTGGAGGTCGGCGCGTTCGATCCACAGGATTGGGCGATGAGCGTCGTGGTCTCGGGCAGCCTGGCCTACCTGAATACGTTCAGCTACGGTGGGCTGCACATTCTGGACGTCTCGGAGCCGGCACGCCCGAGGAGGATTGGGTACATCAACCGCGGGGGGCGCGACCTGGAGGTCCACAATGGGATCGCCTATCTCCCAGATGAGTGGGGGCTTGGGTTGGTTGGTGTGTCTGATCCATTTCATCCGGTGGTACTCGGATCCATCCAATTGGGAGAAATCGGCGGGAGTGACCTGGCTATTGGCGTGGCCGTGAGCGGTACGCTGGCCTACGTGGCTTCTGGCACCGCTGGTGTGGAGTTTGTGGATGTCTCCGATCCTTCAAACCCCACGTGGATAGGGGCGTACAATGAGAACGGATTTGAGCCCGAGGATGTCGCCGTGGCTGGGAACAGGTTATATGGAAGCGAATATCATGCTTTGCGAATTCTGGATATATCTAAGCCAACAAGCCCAAGCGAAGTCGGTTTCTACTTCACTCTCGGAGAAGGTAACAAGCCAGTGGTGTCTGGTACGATCGTCTACCTCGCCGGCGGTAGCCTGGGGGTATCGGCAGTGGATGTCTCCGACCCACACAACCCAACACTGGCATGGGCCTGCGACACGTTGGGTTATGCCAATGAAGTGGTCGTCGTCGGAAACCGCGTTTATGTGGCAGATGGCCCAAACGGGCTGGTGATTCTGGAACCGGTAACCGGCGAGTCGGCGAGCAAGCCAACTCTGCGATACGAAACGGCGTCCCTCACCGCCGATGCTCGTGGCGCCAATGACGTGACTGGTCGTGGGCTCCCGCAGAGCCCCTACCACGCAGGACAGCCCCCTGCAACACAGTCATTGCCTCCGCTTTGGGGGATCACCCCGTATGTCCAACCCAGGCCGTTGGACGCTGGAAGCGCGAGATCCCAACCTGACCCACCGCCAAGCCAGGTCGCGGCGACAGGTCCCGGAAGCGCGAGCGCCTGCATCGTGAGCACTGCGGCAGATAGCGGGCCCGGCTCTTTGCGTTGGTGTCTGGAGAATGCAATGGCTGGCCAAACAGTGACATTTAGTCCCCTTGTCTTTCCCCCGGCCAGCCCGGTCACGATCACGGTAGCCAATCCGCTCCCCTGGCTTACACAGGGAAACGTCACCATTGACGCGAGCAACGCCGGAGTGGTCTTGGATGGCACGGGCACGCCGTCCAACACCCCCGGGCTGGTGGTTGCTTCTGATCACAATGCGATTAAAGGATTGCAGATTCTCCACTTCGCCGGGGATGGTGTGCAAATCCGGGAGGGTGCGAAGAATAATCAAATCGGAGGCGACCGTTTGCGGGGCAGCGGACCGATGGGCGAGGGCAACCGGATTAGTGGCAATGGAGGCAACGGCGTAAGCATCTACGGCAGCGGCACGATGAGCAACACCGTGAGCGGCAATTTCGTTGGAACAGACCTGAGCGGTACAGTGCCTATCGGCAATCAGAATGGCATTGTCATCATAGAGGCCGCCAGCCACAACCTAGTTGGTGGCGACGAAGAAGGTGAACGGAACGTCATCGGCGGCAATCTGGGCGCTGATATTGCCATATATGGAATGGGCACGATGCACAATGTGGTGGCGAACAACCTGATAGGCACAGATTCCAGCGGCAAAGTTGCGCTTCGGACGTTGCCCTCCGGCGGAGGTTGCTGCACTGCGGGGGTGTCGGTCGCTGGGGGTGCACAACAAAATACCATTGGACCGGGCAATGTGATCAATGGCAACTTCTTCGGCGTGGCACTCTATGGTGCAGGCACGGACGGCAACATCGTCATCGGCAATCTGATCGGCACAGATGCCAGCGGAACCGCCAGAATAGGCAATTTCTGCCAAGGGATCAATGTGAGTGGTGGAGCGCAGCGCAACCGCATCGGAGGTCCCACTTCTCGGGAGCGCAATATCATCAGCGGAAATGGGGTCAATGGTGTGGAAATTGGCGATAGGGGGAGCAACACGGTGATGGGCAACTTTGTTGGCACGGATATCAGCGGCACGATAGCGTTGGGAAACGGGGGGCCGGGCGGAGGCATCCATGTCTGGAGCGCGGGCAACCAGATCGGAGGGATGAACGCCGGAGAAAGGAACATCGTCAGTGGGAATATGGACAGTGGGATTGTCCTCCAAGGCAGTGATGCGACCGGCAATACTGTGATGGGCAACTACGTTGGCGTTGACGTGTCCGGCAGAATCGCCCTCGGGAACAAAAGCGCCGGCATCGCCGCCGTAACGGTCGCGCCTAACAACCTCATCAAGGGCAATGTCGTGAGCGGTAACGGCGGGGATGGCATACACATCTGTGGCGCCGACTACAACGTAGTTGCTGGCAACCTGGTAGGGACGGATTTGAGTGGCACCCTAGTCATTCCGAATGGCGGAGGCGGCGTTCGGGTTTGCCCGGGGTCGTCGTTCAACCGCGTGGGCGGAACGCAGCCCGACGAAAGGAACGTGCTCAGCGGCAACATGTACGGGGTGGTCTTCGGAGGAGCGGGGAACCTCGTGCTGGGCAACTTGATCGGAACAGACATCAGTGGGACGCAGTCGCTTGGAAATTGGGCAAGCGGTGTCCACCTTGATCCAGGCGGGCGCAATTTTGTGGGAGGAGCGACCAGGGCGGAGCGAAATGTCATCAGCGGCAATGGTATCGGGGTCTGGATCTTCTCCGACTACACTTACGTGCTCGGCAATCTCATCGGCACGGACATCACGGGCAGCGAGAACCGGGGCAATGTCGGATCCGGCATCGAGACCGACGCCGGCAAGTGTATCATCCAGGGCAATACGATCGCTCACAGCCCCAATGGAGTGATCGTAACCGTCTTTCCCCACACCACAGTGCGCCGCAACTCCATCCACAGCAACGCGAATAGGGGCATTGCTCTCTATGGAGGCGGTAACGCCATGCTGCCAGCGCCAGTCATTCGGGCTGTCGACGGCACCAGCGTGTCCGGCACAGCATGCGCCAACTGTACGGTGGAAGTCTTCTCGGACGACGAGGACGAAGGGGGAATCTACGAAGGCACAGCCATCGCTGGTGCATCGGGCGCGTTCGTTTTCCGCAAGCCCGACGGCCTCACTGGGCCCTACATCACCGCCACGGCCACCGATCGTGAAGGGAACACGTCCGAATTCTCGCAACCGGCGCGTGTGTGGCGCTACCGTCTCTGGCTGCCGGTGTTCTGGAGGGGGTAGCCCATTGACGGTTGGCCTCTAGACTCTGAACTCGGTTGCTCCCCACCCGCGAATGATGTAGAATGAATTCACCACGATAACTACAGAGAAAGGCTACAGATGAAGCCGGAGCAGTTCAGCA
>Ga0315291_10003698_pt1 | contig 19739 bp, 16 predicted proteins | sample YL17G12_20_MG_FD_203070 | JGI IMG/M metagenome (GOLD analysis project Ga0315291, IMG submission 203070) | Sediment microbial communities from Yellowstone Lake, YNP, Wyoming, USA - YL17G12_20 | ecosystem: Environmental > Aquatic > Freshwater > Lake > Sediment | place: USA: Wyoming | collected...
CATGTCTGCTGCCTGCGTGGGAGAGGCCCGCTCATTAAGGGCCTCACGAGACGAAACATCCCGGTGACGATATCGAGGTCCGCCGCGGGTGATTGTTCGCACCGGGGGAAATTCGCCCTTTTCTGCGTGCAGGTGCATGAGCTCTCGCAGTTGATACGACAGACAAAACCAGTCATCGTCCATGGGATGCTGCCGATGGCGTGCGTGACGGCGGGCCTCGCCGCGAAGCTCGCCGGTGCACCCATCCTGGTGACGGGCCGCCGGAGCCTCGGATATTACAAGGAGGGCCGTTTCTTCCTCCGCCAGCTGGAAAATCTCGTCTGCCGCTGGACAGATGCGGCGGTCGCAAACTCGGAAGCGGTGAGGGCCGACGTGCTCCGTCGGGAGCGGATTGCTCCGGGAAAGGTGCGGGTCATTTACAATGGTGTGGGGATTCCGGCGCGTTCCCCCTCCGTGGGGTGGCATGAGCTCATCGGGAGGCGCATTGAGGGGCCGGTGGTGTGCCTGGTGGCGAACTTTTTCCCCTATAAAGGCCACATGGATTTTATACATGCGGCCTCGATCACCGCGGCGAAAATCCCCCATGCGACATTCCTGCTCGTGGGTGACGGGAAGCTCCGTCCCGAGATCGAGCGGACACTGGCCGGGCGGGACATGACGGAGAGTGTTATCCTCACGGGCACCAGAACCGATGCGGGCGAGATCATGAGGCTCTCAGATGTCGTGGTGCTCAGCTCCCATGAGGAGGGATTCCCCAATGTTGTCCTGGAGGCGATGGCGGCCGGCAGGCCTGTGGTGGCGACGCGTGTGGGCGGAGTCCCGGAGCTTGTGGAGGAGGGGAAAACCGGTCTGCTCGTCCCCCCCCACAGTCCGGAGAAACTTGCGGAGGGGATCATGCGCCTGCTCGGGGACAGGCGCGAGGCCGAGGCGATGGGCCGCCGCGGATTGGAAGTGGTGCGGAAGAGATTCACCATTAAAAAGATGGTTACCGCATATGAGACGTTGTACGAGAGCCTCGTGCTGAAAAAGGAAAGCGTGCGCGGGGTTTAGTGTGTCGGAACGGGGAGCGCGCGGCATCAGACCGTGAGCTTTACACTTTAAACTTTCAACCTGGGGCTGTAGTTACGTGTGCGGAATTTGCGGTGTACTACATGGCGATCGTTCGAAGCCGGTTGACCGCGCGACGCTCGAGGCGATGACCCGGCTGATGGCCCACCGGGGGCCCGACGGCGAGGGGTACTATCTGAACGGCCCCGTGGGACTCGGCCATCGCCGCCTCAGCATCATTGACACCGAGGGCGGCGTCCAGCCGATGACGAACGAGGACCGCACCCTCTGGCTCGTCTATAACGGCGAGATATACAACTTCCAGGAGCTGAGCAGGGAGCTGAAGGCGCGGGGACACACCTTTGCGACGCGGTGCGACACCGAGGTCATCCTGCACCTCTACGAGGAGTACGGGACGGATTGCCTGCGCCATCTGAGGGGGATGTTTTCGTTCGCGCTGTGGGACGAACGGCAGCGGCAGCTCTTCTGCGCGCGCGACCGCCTGGGCGTGAAACCGTTTTTCTACAGCGTGACGAACGGCGATTTCATTTTCGCCTCGGGCCCGGCCCCGCTCCTCCGATTCCCCGGTTTCGAGCGCGCCGTTGATCCTCGCGCGCTGGATCTTTACCTCACCTATCAGTATGTCCCTTCGCCGCTGTCAATCTTCGCGGGGATGAAGAAACTCTCACCCGCCCATTACCTGGTGTTCAAAGACGGGCACCTCGCCGTCATGCGCTACTGGGAGGTCAATCCTTCCCTGACCGTGACGATGGGCTATGACGAGAGCCGGGAGCGGCTGCGCCATCTCCTCACCGAGGCGACGCGCCTGAGATTGATCAGCGACGTCCCCCTGGGGGCATTTCTCAGCGGCGGGATCGATTCGAGCATCGTGGTGGCGCTCATGAGCGGCCTCAGCGACCTCCCTGTCAAAACCTTCTCCATCGGTTTTGAGGATCAGAGCTACAACGAGCTCCCCTACGCGAGGGCGCTTGCGCGCAGGTATGCGACCGATCACCACGAATTCATCGTCAAGCCGAGCGCCGTTGAGCTCCTGCCCAGGCTCGTCTGGCACTATGGCGAGCCGTTCGCCGACTCTTCCGCCCTCCCGACGTACTACGTCGCGGAAATGAGCCGGCGGCACGTGACCGTGGCGCTGAACGGCGATGCCGGCGACGAGCTCTTCGCCGGTTATCCTCGATATCTCGCCTACGCGCTCGCCGGCCGGATTGCCAGGATCCCTTTCCTGAAGTGCCAGGCGCAGTTCTGGAAGCGGCTGCTCCGCGGTTCGCGCCGGGGCTCATTCCTGGGGAAGGTGAGGCGCTTTATGCCCTCACTCATCCATGGGGGACCCGACCGCTACCTGACCTACATGGTCTTTTTCGATGAGGAGGAGAAAGAGCAGCTCTACCTCCCCGAGATGCGGAGACTGAGCCATGGCTACGATGCGAAAAGGTTCCTTGATCGCCTGTTCAAGTCATGCCGCTCCGACGACGACATCGCCCGGCTCCTCTTTGTCGATCTCCACAGCTACCTGCCCGATGATATTCTTGTGAAAGTGGATATCGCGACGATGGCCAATTCGCTCGAGGGGCGCTCGCCGTTCCTTGACCACCACGTGGTCGAGTTCGCCGCCGCGCTCCCCACGGCCTGGAAGCTCCGCGGCCGGAAGAGCAAGTATATCCTCAAGGATACATTCTCTGATCTCTTGCCATCTCCCATTCTCCGCCGTGGGAAGATGGGGTTTGGCGTGCCGATCGGCGGCTGGTTCAGGGGAGAGCTCCGGGAGTATCTCCGGGAGGTCATCCTCGATCCCGTCTCTCTCTCGAGGGGATATTTTGATCCGGCGCGCGTCAGGGATCTCGTCGAATCTCATCAAAAAGGGATCACCGATCATTCGTTTCGCCTCTGGGCGTTGCTGGTTCTGGAGCTCTGGCACAGGGCATTTATTGACCGGGGGGGGCTGCCGTGACGCCGCGCCCCCTGAAGGTGGTGAGGGTCATCACCCGCCTGAACATCGGCGGGCCATCTCTCCAGGCCATCACGCTCAGCGCCGATCTGCCGTCGGACAGATTTACGACGACGCTGGTGTGCGGGCGTCCGGGACCGCGCGAGGGGGATATGGGCGCGTGCGCGGAAGCGCAGGGCGTCTCCCCCGTGGTCATCCCCACCCTGCAGCGCGAGCTCAACCCATTCGCCGACATCAGGAGCCTCCTCGGACTAATTGGTGTCGTACGGAGAGCGCGGCCCGATATCATCCACACGCACCTGGCCAAGGCGGGAACGCTCGGGAGGATTGCGGCGTTTTTCTGCCCGGGTGTGAAAACGGTCCACACCTATCACGGGCATGTGTTCAGCGGCTATTTCCCCCCCGGCCGCACGAGAGTGTACCTGCGCCTCGAGCGATGGCTCGCCCGGCACACTGACAGGATTGTCGTCCTGAGCGAATCCCAGCGCGAAGAGCTCCTCGAGCGGTGTAAGATAGGGCGGGCGTCGCAGTACGCGGTTATTCCACTCGGCTTTGACCTTGAAAAATTTGAACGCCCACAGGCGCTGAGGGGTGAACTGAGAAGGGAACTCGCCATCCCCGAGGCCTCGCCCATTGTCTCTACGGTGGGGCGGCTGGTCCCCATCAAGGATCACGACCTATTTCTCAGCGCGGCCCGCCGCGTACTCGACGAGCGGCCGGACGCTGTATTTCTGGTGGTGGGAGACGGGCCGCTCAGGGGGGAACTCGAGGAGAACGCCCGCGGGCGAGGAGTGGGGAAAAATGTGGTCTTCCTTGGTTGGCGCAGCGACCTCGAGCAGGTCTATGCGGATTCGCATTTGATCGCGCTCACCTCCCTCAACGAGGGGACTCCCGTTTCTCTGATCGAGGCTGCAGCCGCAGGCAGGGCGGTGGTCGCGACGGATGTCGGCGGGGTGGGTGATGTCGTCCGGCATGGGGTGAGCGGATTGCTCGCGCGGACGCGGGACCCTCATGAGGTTGCGGCGCTGATGCTCGAGCTCCTGGGAGACCGGCCGCGCGCAGAGGCCATGGGGGAGGCGGGGAGAGAACTTGTGCGCGGGCGCTATTCGAAGCAGCAGCTCATCAGAAATATAATACGCCTCTATACCGAACTGTCGGAGCATACGCAATGAACGTGAGCACGAACCGTAAAATCGCAAAGGCCTCGATCATTTTGATCACCGCCAGCAGTCTCGGCTATATCCTTTCTTTGATCAAAGAAATTATGGTGGCGAACTACTTCGGCATCACGAAGGCGATGGACGCATTTTACGCCGCGATCGCGCTCCCCACCCTGATCAATAACGTACTCATCACGACCTTCGGCGCGGTGTTCATTCCTCTCTTTATCAGGTACAGGCTCAGGGAGCGTGTAGAAGCAGATCGCATCGCCTCAGTCACGTTCAATTACCTCGTGCTGTTTCTGATGCTCACCGCACTCCTCCTCGCACTGTGCGCGCCGTGGATAATCAGATACGGTTTTCACGGCCTCTCCAGGGATACGGCCGAGATGTCAGTGCATATACTGCGGATCTTATGTATTACGATTGTGCTGAGCGGTGCGATTGGAGTCATGGCGGGCATTCTCAACGCGCAGGAACATTTTTCAACCCCCGCGTTTTCGAACATGGTGATCACCGCGAGCACGATCCTGTGTATTGTCGTTTTTGTGAATCGATGGGGCGTCCTCGTGCTCCCCTACGGCCTGCTCGCCGGCCTCATGGCCCAATTTCTTCTCCTCGTCCCCGTACTGAGGGCGAAGGGGTATCAGCACTCCTTCTCGCTCTCGGCCGGGCATCCGGCGGTGAAGGAAATGCTTTCTCTCTCGTGTGTGTATTTCTGGGCGATTATCGCCGCGCAGGTAAATCTTCTTGTTGACCGTGTGATGGCCTCATATCTCGCCCCCGGGAGCATCGCCGCGCTGGGGTATGCAGAAAAATTGATCCAGGCGCCGATTGTCATATTCACCGGTTCCCTCGCCACCGCGGTCTATCCGTTCTTTTCAATCCAGGTAGCAGGGAATAGAATCGATGAGCTGAAGGATTCACTGGCGAAGAGCATACGGATGTCGGGGTTTATTTTTATACCGCTGACTGCGATGCTGATAGTCCTGGCCAGACCGATTATTCAGCTTGTGTTCCAACGGGGTGCGTTCGGGCATGACGCGACGGAATTGACCGCGGCACTCCTCATCTGCTATTCATTGCAGCTCTTTTTTTACACCGCCGGAGTCATCATTATCAGGGTGTTTCTCGCGTTTCAAGAGATGGCGATACTTGTGAAGGTGGCATTGGCGGGGGTGCTCTTGAACGTGCTGCTCAACGTGCTATTTATAAAGCTGGTTCGGCCGCCCGCGGCGGGGATCGCGTTGTCCACTTCATGCGTGCAACTGATTATGACATCCGCCTTCTTCGTGGCGCTGAGGAAGAGAATCGGCGCCATGAGTGGAAGATCTGTGGCGATCGGTGTTGTGAAGGTGGCTGCGGCCACCGTGGTAATGGGGTTGGGGATGCACGTGATATACGGACTATGCCAGAGGATGATGATACAGCCGACTGACATGGGCTGTGCGGTATGCCTGCTCATCACGGTGGTCTCCGGCTGCCTTATTTTCGGTGTGCTGGGTTTTCTCATGAAAATTGAAGAATTGAATTACGTGACGAGAGCGGTGAAGGAGAGGGTGGGGGGTGTGAAAAGTGGATAACGACGTCCGCGGCTTCACGTTCGGGAAAAACTGGGATGAATTCATACGGCGCTCGCTGAGCGATGAGCGGGTTCGTATATCACGGGAGCACATCCTCAGGTTTTTAGAGCTGCCGGATCTCGGAGGGCACTATTTCTTAGATGTAGGATGTGGGAGCGGGCTCTCCTCGCGGGCCGCCCTCGATGCCGGCGCGGCGAGGGTTGTGAGTTTTGACAGCGATCCCGATTCAGTCAGGACGACGGAAAGGGTCAGGGAGATGAGCGGGAGCCCGTCCCGCTGGACCGTGTTACATGGATCTATCCTCGATGAGGCATTTGTTGCGTCACTTGAACCTGCGGATATCGTGTACGCCTGGGGTGTGCTGCACCACACCGGACAGATGTGGAAAGCCATTGAATATGCCGCGGGTTTGATGGGGGAGGGCGGGGTGTTCTATGTGGCGCTCTATACGAGAGGCCCAAAATCAGATCATTGGGTGAAGCTAAAAAAGCGGTACAACAGTGCTTCAGCGCTTCGCAAGAGGCTGATGGAGGTGCACTATTTTATGCGCCACACCGTCCTCCCACAACTCCTCCGCGGCAAGAACCCGATGCGCTGTATAAAGCAGTACAAGAGTATGCGGGGGATGTCGTATCTTACGGATCTGAGGGACTGGCTTGGAGGATGGCCTTACGAGGACGCGAAGATCGAAGACGTGCTGCGGTTCTGCCGCACGAAACTTAATCTGGAGCTGATCAATATCAGCACCGGCGAGGCGAACACGGAGTACCTCTTCCGCACGCAGGATGCGAAAGGATAGCAGGAGATGGGCAAGGGGATAGCAGTGACCGTGCTCCTGTTGCTGCTCGTCGCCGTCGTGATGCTCCCGAGCATTCTCTTCTACAGGGAGTCCCCGTCCAGAGATTCTGGGGTGGCACTTTATGCGGGATGGAGAATCCTCAATGGTGATATCCTCTATCGCGATATATGGGATCACAAATCACCCGCACTTCATTATTTCAACGCCGTGGGGCTTCTGATCGCCAGAGGCTCAGTGTGGGGAGTCGTTGCCATCGAGTTCTTGTTTATCCTCTGCGCGGCGGTACTCAGCTTTGTCCTCATGAGGGAACTATTCGGTAATGCGTCTGCACTTTTTGCCACCACTGTGTGGCTGATCAGTCTGATTCTGGTACATGAAGGGGGTAATCTCACAGAAGAGTATGGGCTCCCGTTCCAATTCTTCGCGCTCTACCTTTTCGTGCGTTCTGAAAAGAAAGGCTGGTATCCATGGAGAGGATTGTTGATCGGCCTGACCTTTGGGATCACATTTCTTCTGAGACAAAATTTGACGGGGATAGGGGTCGCAATTATCCTTTGGATTGTCTGGGGGGGAAATCTGTCTGGCATCCGGCCCGTTGTTCGGAATGCCCTCGCCTCGATACTAGTTGGTTTCTCGGCTATGGTTGCCACCGTCGCTGTCTACTTTGCAGCCCACAGCGCCCTGGGGGATTTCATGGACGCTATTCTCAGATACAATTTCGCCTATTCTACGACATCGATTGAAAACCGTTTCATGGCTATTGCGGATGGGTTCCGCATATTGCTGAAATCGGGGATAGCGCTTACAGCAATATTTGGATGGATGTGCGGGTGTGCTTATCTTCGCCATGGCGAGGATGTGGATCGAGCGAGAAGGGGGTTAGTACAGCTCATACTCATTGCCTTTCCGATTGAGCTTGCCCTCGCGTGCGTCTCGGGCAGATCCTATCCGCACTATTATATGGCGTGGCTGCCTGTCTTTGCAGTTCTTACCGGCTTCTTCGCGTATGGGTTTACTTCCGGGCATCCGCTGCGTGCTTCAGGACGTGAGGGAGGCGGCGAGCATAATGCGCGCGAGAGAAACTATCTGCTTGCAGCGCTCCTTGTTGCGATGAGCGCGATCCCGCTCGGAATGTTATTCCGCCAGATGGGTGCCCTTAAAAATTCGCCGGCCGCCTGCACAAAGAGGGCAGCGGTGGAATACATTACGAGATTTACGAAACCGGATGATCCCGTGCTCATCTGGGGTGCAGAGCCTTCCGTCAATTTCCTGGCGCACAGGAGATCCCCTTCTAAATATTTCTTCCAGTATCCCCTCTACACCAGGGGATATCAGCGCGCAGGGCTTGTGAGAAGATTCCTCGATGACCTTCTCAGTAATGAGCCTGCACTCATCATTGACACATCCCCCACCAACGCGCTGATCCCTCCAATCGATCCCGCGAAGAGGAGGGAGTGGGTCTCGCCCCGTCAAAGCTACGGTGTGCTTCCCGAGATGGGAGCGCTTTTCGAGTTCATCGCAGGACGCTACAGGCCTTGCGGGATAATCATGCCGGGGAGGTGGGCGGTATACACTCGTAGGAGCGATGCGGGAGATGGCGTGTGAGCAGCGGCGGGATTCGCTCCTTTCGACGCGTGCCAACCTCCCGACTCTCGTTCTCTCCCGGAGTGCACACGAGAATCGCTGTTTACAAATGCGATCCAAGGGCCTAGACTTGTCACCGCAATGTGGATCGTCGTCTACCTCTACGTGTTCCTCCTTTCGATGACGCTCAGCCTTGTCCTGACGCCGATCGCGAGGAGGATCGCCGGGCGCGCGGGCATGCTGGATTTGCCCGGCGGGAGGAAGCCCCACCAGCGCCCGATACCGCTGTTCGGGGGGGCTGCCGTTTTCGGGGCGGTGAGCATTGCCCTCCTCCTGAACTCCGCACTCGTCTTTCTGGCCTCGCGCTGCGGTGCGTGCGCACCGCTCATTCGGCCGTCGCTCGCGGTGTACCTGAGCGGCGCATGCTCGGTCTTCCCCAAGCTCGCGGTGATACTGATCGGCGGGTTCATCATCTTCTGCATCGGGCTCTGGGACGACGTGACCGACCTCACGCCGCGCGTCAAGCTCCTGGGGCAGCTCCTCGTGGCGATCAGCATCGTCTGCCTCGATATACGCGCCACCGTGTTTATCCCGAACTACTATTTCAGCGCGGCGGTCAGCATTGCATGGATCGTGGTGGTCACCAACGCGTTCAATCTCCTCGACAACATGGACGGTCTCTGCGCGGGCGTGGCGCTCGTTGCATCCGGGGTGTTCCTGGGGATCTCGACATCCAGAGAGCAGTATTTCATCTCCGTCATGCTCCTGGTTTTTGCGGGGAGCCTGCTGGGTTTTCTCCGCTACAACTTTCACCCGGCGACAATCTTCATGGGTGACGCGGGGAGCATGTTCATCGGCTACTTCGTCGCGGTCATGACCATCATGCAGACCTACTACAGTCCCGCGGAGGGAGAGCCGCTCGCCGTGCTTATGCCGCTGGTGATCCTCGCGGTGCCGCTGTACGATACTCTCTCCGTGATCGCGATCAGGATCTCGCGCGGCGAGAGTATATTCACGTCGGACAGGCGTCATTTTTCGCATCGTCTCGTCGCGCTGGGGATGTCGCAGCGGGGGGCGGTGTGTTTCATCTATCTCGTGACGCTCGCCACGGGCCTCTCGGCCATGCTCCTGCCCCGGGTGGGGTGGGGAGGGGGAATGATTGTATTCGCCCAGACGATTCTCATCATTTTGGTAATTGCCATACTGGAATACTTCGGCGGCGGCACGCCGTTCAATAATACGCATAACCACTGAGAACACTGAACCGAATAAATACACATGCCGAAATTCAAATATCAAAACTTGATATTTATCATATTAAAAGAAACGCCAGAATCCACGGATTTCACAGATTTACACAGATTTTGTTAAAACAGGCTTGTCCCTACTCTATTAATCCGTGCCAATCAGTGACAATCCGTGGATAACAACGTTGAAAGTAGAAGTTTGTGAATAGCGAAACGGGGAAAAACGAGTCTGCCCTACCGCTCGCGTTGGGAATCACGTTCGGCGCAGTCCTCGTCATGAGGGTCCTCTGGTCCGGGGTGACGTACCCCGAGAGCAACGTGGTCATCCTCTTCATCCTCGCCGTCCTCCTCGCCGGATACCTGTGTATCTCGGCCCTCACGGGAGAAGCGCCGCGGCGCATCACACGCACCGACGCCTTCGTCCTGCTCTATTTCCTGGTCGTGCTCCTGCTCTCCATCTGCTCGGCCCGGCAGTGGCTCGCGAGGGATTTCCTGTTTCAAACTGCGGCCTGCACCGCCGCGTACCTCCTCGCAGTGAACCTCGGCTCCTCGCGCCCGGCCAGGATCGCCCTCGCTGCCGGCCTGGCTGCGGGCGTGATCCTTGTCTCGCTGTACGGACTCTATCAATACTTCTGTGGTTTGAACGAGACCCGCGCGCTCCTGAGCGGGGCAATGAAAGGCGGCGATCAGAGTTCGGCGTTCGCGAGCAGAGTATCTTCGGACGCAATTTTCTCAACCTTTTTTTATCCGAATGCCCTCGCAGGGTACCTCATCATCGCGATCCCGTTCATCGCGTCGATAGTATTGTGGCCCATGGCTGACGCGCTGCCCGCCTGTTACGGCATCTACCTTGGTGTGCTCCTCGGCGCATCTGTCGGCTGGGGCATGTTCAGCGATCTCTGGGGGAGGCCGCTCCTCCTCGTGTACCTCTTTGTCGCCGCGGGCGCCCTCCTGTCGGGGCTCACCCTCGCCGAGAGAAAAGGGAGCCGGCTCTGTCTCAGCCTGTGCGCCCTCCCGCTGGTGATTCTCCCGCTGTGGGTGCTCTCGCTCACGTCGTCTGAGGGGGCGTGGCTCGCGATGTTTCTTTCCGTTCTTTTCACCCCGCTGGTGGTGCGGGGGAGGTACAGGCTCGCGGCGGTCATCGGGCTCGTGGTGCTCTCCGTGGCACTGCTCGCCGTGCTCGCGGACCTGATCCCTGCCGGTGCGAGAGACAGCGTGGGCGCGCGCGTTGACTATTGGCGGGCTGCCGTGAAAATGTGGCGGGAGAATCCGGTGCGCGGCCTTGGTCCGGGGGGCTTTGCGGGTGCGTATGCGCGTTTCAGAACGCCGGGCTCCGAGGAGGGGCGTATGCCCCATAACATCTACCTGGGGCTCGCCTCCGAGACGGGCATCATCGGCCTTGCCGCGTTCGTATGCCTCTGGATTTCGTGCATCCAGGAACTTGTTAAATCCCAAATCCCAAATCCCAAATCCCAAAGTAATTGTCCATGCGCCCGGGCGCGGGTAGAAAAGGCTATTCCGTTCGCAGTGACAATCTCCATCGTCGCCTTCCTGGTGCACGGTGCGATAGACGTGAATCTCAGTGTGCCGGAGACGAGCCTCACCATCTGGGCCCTCGCGGGGCTCGGCGTGAGTGTTTCCACGGCGCAGATGCGCGTGCGCCGCCTGCCCGCCGCGCCCTGCGTGCTTATGGGGTCGCTCGTCCTCGGGGCTGCGCTTTTCTGGCTCGGCCCGCATATGAAGGCCGAGCGGCACCGCGTGAGGTCTCAGGAACTGGAAATGCGGGGGATGCGCGACGGGGCGCGGGACGAGATCCTCAATGCTCTTAAACTCGAAGGTGATAACCCGGTCTACTGGAACTCCCTCGCGGAAATGCGGGAGAGGGCCGGGAATGTCGAGGGCGCCCTTGCCGCATATCGGCAGGCTGCGGCGCGCGGGGAGGGGATCCCCGCCTACCATTTCCGCCTCGCGGCCTGTTACTGGCGCCATGCGGGCGAGGGCTCTGATAAGGGAAGAACGGCCGCCGCGATAGACGAGCTCCGGAAGGCCATCGGGTGCAACCCGCATGATGTTGACTACCACCTCCTCCTGGCGTACTGGCTCGAAAAAGCAGGGAGGCCGGCGGAGGCGCTGGGAGAATATCGCCGCGGATTGACATTGATCAACGCTGCGCGCGAGAAACCGAAAAGGATCCGCCGCCACGACCCGGCCGAATACGAGAGGCTTGACGCCATGGTCAGGGAGCGGGTGGCCGAACTTGAGCGAGCCGGTGCGCCTGAAATGCCGGATAACAGATTGAAACCTTCACCTGATGAGTGAAATGTAATCAGAAGCACTTCTTCCTGTAGGGGCTTGATTTATCAAGCCCGCCAGGCGGGTCGGATGAATCCGACCCCTACATTACCCGCCATTTCTGGATTGCGGGACGGGGCTGACGCACTCGGGCTGTTTATGGTATAATTCCCCGATCATAAGGCCGGGGTGCACTGCGAAGCACGGACGCCAAACGCGGGAGAACGATATGAAAATTCTTGTCATCCATGGGCCCAATCTCCAGCTCCTCGGCGTGAGGGAAAAAGACGTGTATGGTGATGCGCGCCTTGAGGAGATCAATGCGACGCTGAAGACGATTGCCGCCGAGGAGGGGATGGGCATTGAAATATTCCAATCCAATCACGAGGGTGAGATCGTCGACAAGATCGGCCGGGCGATGGGAGATTGTGACGCAATCCTCATCAATCCTGCGGCCTACACCCATACGAGCGTCGCGATCAGGGACGCCATTCTCTCTGTGAAAATCCCCACGGTTGAGGTGCACCTCTCGAACATCTACGCGCGGGAAGAGTTCCGCCACACATCGCTCATCGCGCCGGTGGCGGTCGGGCAGGTCTCCGGATTCGGGGCGCTGAGTTACTACCTCGGGTTCAGGGCCGCCGCGGCCTTCCTGAGAGAGCGTGCGCATGGCACACGCTAGGCGTCTCAAGAAGCTGCTCGCGCTTCTGGAATCGCACGGCCTGGAGGCGCTCTTCGTCACGAGCATCCCCAACATTCGCTACCTCACCGGTTTTACGGGGAGTTCGGCGAGCTGCCTCATTTCCTCGGCGGGCTGCCACTTCTTCACGGATTTCCGCTATCAGCTTCAGGCCCGCGGGGAGGTTCGTGGATTCGACGTGGTCACGGTGGCCGCCCGTGAGCTGTTCTCCCGGCTCGCCGCGCGGGTGCGCGGCCTCAACCTCACGCAGCTCGGATTCGAACCCGCCTCGCTCTCCTACGAGAGCTACCGTGAGCTGAAGCGCGCGCTCTCAGGGGTCTGCCGGCTCTGCCCCTCGGGGGCGATGGTGGAGCGCCTGAGGATGGTCAAGGGCACAGAGGAGGTCTCGCTGATCCGGCGGCTGGCGCGCATGACAGACGACATTCTCTCCTCATGCCTCGTGGAGATCAGAGCGGGCATGACGGAACGAGAGGTGGAGACGCGCCTGGAGTGCAGCGCCAGAAAGGCGGGTGCCGACGAGCTGGCGTTCCGTCCCATTGTCGCGTCCGGATCGAGAGCCGCCATGCCGCATTACAGGTCAGGCCGTGGCAGGCTGATCAGGGGAGAACCGCTCCTGATCGATTTCGGCATCGAGGGGGGCGGGTATAATTCCGACTTGACTCGCACATTTCAATTGGGTAAATTAACGAAACAGTACCGTGAGATATATGGAGCAGTGCTGGAAGCGCAACGGCTTGCGCTGAAGGCAATTAGACCAGGGGCAGCAGCCTCGTCCGTTGACGCCTGCGCCCGCGGCTACATCGCGTCGAGGGGGTTCGGGCGCTATTTCGGACATGGTCTCGGGCACGGCCTCGGCATCGAGGTGCATGAGGCGCCCCGGCTCAACCGCGAGAGCCGGGACACACTGGAGGCGGGCATGGTCTGCACCGTGGAACCGGGGATCTACGTGCCCGGCTGGGGAGGCGTGAGGATAGAGGATATGGTGCTGGTTGAGGCAGGCGGCTGCAGGGTATTGACCTCCTCGGCGAAAGGGATAGAGGAAAGTGTGCTATGAACATAAAAGAGATTAAAGATATCGTCGCGCTCATGAACGAGAATGAAATTACCGAGTTTGTGATCGAGCGGGAGGGTTTCAAGCTCTCTATCAGGAAGGGGCAGCAGTTTGAAAAGGGGCCGGCGATCACTCAGGTCGCGGTACCGATCGCACCGGTGGCGTCGTCTCCTCCGCCGTCAGCCCCTGTGACCGTGGGGGCCAAGGAAGCGGAGGCCACGTTCATCGTCTCACCCATGATCGGGACCTTTTATGCGTCGGCATCTGCGGACGCCCCGCCCTTTGTGGAGGTGGGCCAGGAGGTTGACGAAGAGACGGTCGTCTGTATTATTGAGGCGATGAAGGTAATGAACGAGATCAAGGCCGAGAGGAAGGGCACGATCCTCGAGGCGCTCGTTGAAAATGGGGAGGCGGTCGAGTTTGGAAAGAAGCTCTTCAGGGTGAGCGGGGGATGAGCGCGAGGGCTCGCTCGACGTCATCCGCGAGAGCCGCACGGGCGTGAGGATATGTTCGAGAAGATCTTGATCGCAAACCGGGGCGAGATTGCCCTCCGGATCATACGGGCATGCAAGGAGCTCGGGATCCGCACGGTGGCGGTCTACTCGGAAGCGGATGTGAACTCCATGCATGTCCGGCAGGCCGATGAGGCAATATGTATCGGCCCGGCGCAGAGCGCGAAGAGCTATCTGAATATCGCCGCGATCATCAGTGCCGCGGAGATCGCGGATGTGGAGGCCATCCATCCGGGCTATGGCTTCCTGGCGGAGAACGCCCATTTCGCCGAAATATGCGAGAGCTGCGGCATCAGATTCATCGGTCCGAGGCCGGAGAATATACGGCTGATGGGCGATAAGGTGGAAGCCCTCATGGCGGTGAAAAAGGCGAACATTGCCATACTGCCGGGCAGTGAGGGTGTGGTGAACGACCGCGATGCGGCCCTTGCCGTGGCCAAGCGGATCGGCTATCCGGTAATGATCAAGGCAGTCGCCGGGGGCGGCGGCCGGGGGATGCGGATAGCGCACAATGACGTGAGCCTCGCCAATGCGTTCCTCACCGCGCAGGCGGAGTCGGAGGCGGGGTTCGGCAACCCCGCCGTCTATATCGAGAAGCGGCTTGAGCACCCGCGGCATGTGGAGGTGCAGATTCTCGCGGATACGCAGGGGAATGTGGTTCACCTCAACGAGAGGGATTGCAGCATCCAGCGGCGGCACCAGAAGCTCATCGAGGAATCGCCATCGCCCCGGCTCTCGCCCAAACTCCGCGCAAAGATGGGGCGGGCGGCGGTCCGCCTGGCGGAGGCAATCGGGTACGTGAGCGCGGGGACGGTGGAATTCCTGCTCGACAGGAATGACTATTTCTATTTTCTTGAGATGAATACGCGCATCCAGGTGGAGCACCCCGTGACCGAGATCGTCACGCAGGTGGACATCGTGAAGGAGCAGATACGGATCGCCCATGGCAAGGCGCTCAAACTCCAGCAGAGTAGCGTGGGGCTTTTCGGCCACGCGATCGAGTGCCGCATCAATGCTGAGGATTGGGAGAAGGACTTCGCGCCCTGCGCCGGGAGGGTAACCGCCTACAGCGCTCCCGGGGGACCGGGGGTTCGTGTGGATTCCCATGTGTATGCTGGCTATGAGATCCCGTCACACTATGATTCAATGATCGGCAAGATCATCTGCGTCGGGCACACGAGGGAGAGTGCAACCGGCCGGATGCGGCGGGCACTCGACGAGTACATCATTGAGGGCGTGAAGACGACGATCCCCCTGCACCGGCTCATCCTGAGCGATCCACGGTTCCGCAGGGGCAAGTATGATACGGATTTCGTTGACGATCTCATGGAGGTGCAGAAGAAAAAGAAGGCGTGAAGGAGCTGCACGGGGGGAGGGGCATACGGTACAGTAGAATCATGCGGGGGACCTGTTATCACCTCCACTAAAATTGGCACCTGATTATCCTGATTTCTCTGATAAATAGAAATCGGGATTAATCAGAGGGACCAGGTGCAATAAGTTATGCTGAGAAGTTAAATTATCAAACGGGAGAGAACAAAATGAAACTGATGCGGCCAGTCATTGTGGTGATATTTGTTGCGGGTGCGCTCTGCCTCGGCATCATGCTCATGTGGGCGTTCCTCGCTGAGAAGGGTATCGTCACGATGCCCTTCGATCTCGTGGCCACGGCGAGGCATCTCAGCTCCAGCCCCTGGAGCTGGCGGCTGGGCCTGGCGCTCCTCGCCGTCGGCGCCGGTCTGATCATGCTGAAGATGCGGGAGCTCAGGCAGGAGCAGTGCATCGCCTTTGACAACCCCGGGGGCGAGGTGGCCATTTCAATGGATGCGGTTGAGGATTTTATCCGGCGCGGCGCGGGCGAGTTCCATGGAATAAAGAGCCTGGTGCCGAGGATTCACGCGGGGCCAGAGGGGATTGGCATCGACATCCGCCTCGATGTGTGGGCGGGAACGAACATCCCCCGGCTGAGCGAGGAGCTGCAAAATGCCATCAAGACCAAGGTTCAGGACTCCCTGGGGATCAATGTGAGCTACGTCGGTGTGAGCATCGGGAAGATCGCGGGCAGTGCCGAAGAGGCGAGCGAGTCGGCCGAGGAACAGCTTTGATAAGCAAATGACAAAGGGGAAATGACAAATGACAAAATTCAAATGACAAAACAACAGATCAAATAATTTTTGTTCTTTGCGCTTTGTCATTTGGTATTTGTCATTTGGTATTTGGTATTTGTCATTTGTCATTATTGATGAGGGAACGTTGGCATGAAAACGATAGGGATTCTTACGGGAGGGGGAGACTGCCCCGGCCTGAATGCAGTGATCACGGGGGTGGTGCGCAAAGCCACGGTTGAGGGGTACAGGGTCCTGGGGGTACGGCATGGCTGGCAGGGCATGCTGGAGTGTGACCACGTGGAGCTCTCGATGAAGGATATTCTCGGCATTGTGTGCCAGGGAGGGACAATACTCCACACATCGCGCACCAACCCGTGCACGAGCGGCGAGCAGATGCGCCAGGTGATGGACAATTTCAAGAAGATGGGCCTCCACGCCCTCGTGGCGGTTGGCGGCGATGACACGCTCGGGGCCGCCAAGAAGTTGTGTGAGGCGGGCCTCCCCGTGGTGGGGGTGCCCAAGACAATCGACAACGACCTGTCGGGGACAGACAGGACATTAGGTTTTGATACCGCCGTCAACACCGCCATGGAGGCGTGCGACCGTTTGAAGACAACCGCGGCATCACACGAACGCGTGATGGTGGTTGAGATCATGGGGCGGCATGCGGGATGGATCACCCTCTGGGCAGGCCTCGCGGGCGCGGCCAGCTACATCCTCATTCCCGAGATCACTACCGATCTGGACGATCTCTGCCGGGCGCTCAGGGAGCGGCACGAGCACTACGCCGATTTCAGCATTGTGGCCGTCGCCGAGGGAGCCGAGCTCGGCGGGAGCCTAGCGCTCCAGACCGAGGACCGGGACGCCTTTGGTCATGTCAGGCTCGGCGGAATAGGTGAGCGGTTGGCGAAGGAGATAGAGAAGCGCACGGGGTACGAGACCCGCTGCGTGGTCCTGGGGCACCTCCAGCGCGGAGGCAGCCCGACCGCCCTCGATCGCGTCGTCGGCCTCCGCTTCGGGGTTCACGCCGTCGAGTTGATCAGGCAGGGCGCGTTCGGCCGGATGGTGAGTTTGAGGGGCAACGACGTGGTGTCTGTCCCGCTCGCTGACGCGGTTGAAAAGCTGAGGACAGTGCCGAAGGAGTTCTATGACGAAGCGCGCATGTTCTTCATCTGAGATGAAAAGAGACATAGCGGCACAGCTTGAGGAGTCGGCGTCTCTCATCTCGAGGGTGGCCCAGGAAGAGGCCGATGCCATCTGCCGCATGGCCGGGCTCGTGATCGGATCGTACCGCCATGATGGCGCACTGCTCATCTGCGGGAATGGGGGGAGCGCCGCTGACGCGCAGCATCTGGCGGGCGAGCTGGTGGGGCGATTCCTCAAGGAGCGAAAGCCCCTGAGGTGCATTGCCCTCACCACTGATACGTCGGTGCTCACCGCCATCGGGAACGACTACGGATACAAGGAAGTATTTGCGCGCCAGGTGATGGCTCATGGGAGGGAGGGTGACATCCTGCTCGCGATATCCACGAGCGGCAACTCTCCCAATGTCCTCAGGGCCGTCGAACAGGCGAAGCGGTTGAGGATGAAGGTGATCGCACTGAGCGGCAAGGGCGGCGGCAGCCTCGCCCGGGCCGCCGATCTCTGTGTCACTGTCCCCTCGCGCGTCTCCCCCCGCATCCAGGAGGTGCATGAGGCGATCGGCCACATACTCTGCTCCCTCGTCGAGAAGGCGCTCTTCGGGGATTAATTCCTCCGTGGTGAGACATTTTATTCATATGAAACCGAAGATCCTTTCACGGGGAGAGGCGCGGGAGGTCATCCGCGATCTCCAGGCGGCCGGCAAGAAGGTCGTGTTCACCAACGGCTGTTTTGACATTCTCCATGCGGGGCACGTGCGCTATCTCCGCGAGGCGAGAGCCCTGGGCGATCTCCTCGTGATCGGCATGAACAGCGACAAGTCGGTCCGGCGGCTGAAGGGCGCCGGGCGCCCCCTCGTCCGGGAAGCCGAGCGGGCGGAGGTGCTGGCGGCGCTGGAGATGGTTGATTGCGTGACGATTTTTGACGAGGATACCCCCGCGGAGCTCGTCGCGGAACTCAGGCCGGACGTTCTTGTCAAGGGAGGGGACTATAAGGCTGAGGACGTTGTGGGGAGGGAGGCAGTTGAAGCGTCAGGAGGGCGCGTGGTGATTGTCCCCCTTGTCAGGGGCACGTCCACCACGGGGCTCATCAGGAAGATTCGCGGCCCGGCACACCCCAGGCCGTAGTGCTGGCCTCGCCCCGTCAACGGCGAGGTCGTACGTCCCATGCGCGTCGATACCCTGCGAGCTTGCCACACGTGAAAACGATCCCTGGCATTGATCTCTGCGTAGTCATTGATAAAGCGATTTTGGGCGGGCGAGATGCGGCCGGCGTCCTCCGGCTGCTCCTCGTGGCCGGGGTGAACTGGTTCCAGTACAGGGACAAGTGTTCGGGAGACGGTGAAATCGCTCGCGCCATCAGCGGCATGCTCCCCCTCACCAGGGAGGCGGGCGCCCGCCTCATTGTGAACGATCGCGTGGAAGTCGCGTCGCAATTGGATGCCGATGGGGTTCACCTCGGCCGGGACGATATGGCCATCGGAGAGGCGCGGCGCCTCCTCGGGGAGGAGAAGATCATCGGGTACAGTGCGCGGCTGCTGGAAGATGCAGCGAGGGCTGAGGCGGAGGGAGCCGATTATCTTGGTGTCGGGGCGATCTATCAGACGGGCACAAAGCCGGATGCGTGCGTTATCGGCCTGGCGGGGCTCGCCGAGATAAGCCGGGGGGTGAAGATCCCGGTGATCGCCATCGGAGGCATCGCACGCTCACGGGTGAGCGATGTCCTTGAGGCAGGCGCAACGGGCATCGCGGTGGCCTCAGCAGTAATATCCGCCCCTGATCCGGCCGCGGTCGCCCGCGCCCTCCTGGAAGAGATAAGAGCATTTAGAGAAAATTGATACATGAAGAAGAAAGAAATTCTACAGGTCGTCGAGGCGCGGAGAGGCAATCTGACCGAGGAGATGCGGGCGGTGGCCGAGGCTGAGATCGTGCCTCCGGAGGCTGTCATGAAATCCCTTGCCGGGGGCACGGTGGTGATACCCCACAACCGCCGGCACCGGATCGCCAGGCAGTGCGGGATCGGGAAAGGGTTGAGGACGAAGGTCAACGCGAACATCGGCACCTCTATGGATCTCGCGGACGAGGCGCGCGAGCGAGAGAAACTCGAGGCGGCGCTCGACGCGCTCGCCGACACGGTGATGGATCTCTCCACGGGCGGCGACCTGCCGGGGATACGGAGGAAACTCCTCGCCGCGTGCACCGTCCCGCTCGGGACGGTGCCCATATATCAGGCGGCGATACACCGCGCCAGGGCCGGCGGTGGCATCGGGAGCATGACGGCTGACGAGATGTTCGCCGCCATCGAGGAGCACGGGGAAGACGGGGTGGATTTCATCACCGTCCACTGCGGCGTGACGCTCTCATCCCTCGAGCGGCTGAAGAAGGAGGGGCGCATCCTGGACGTGGTGAGCCGCGGCGGGGCGTTTCTCGTGACGTGGATGATCGCCAACGGAAAAGAGAACCCGCTCTACAGCGATTTCAGCCGGCTGGTTGAACTCGCCGCGCGGTATGACATGACGCTGAGCCTCGGCGACGGGATGAGGCCCGGCTG
>Ga0315291_10003700_pt1 | contig 19736 bp, 16 predicted proteins | sample YL17G12_20_MG_FD_203070 | JGI IMG/M metagenome (GOLD analysis project Ga0315291, IMG submission 203070) | Sediment microbial communities from Yellowstone Lake, YNP, Wyoming, USA - YL17G12_20 | ecosystem: Environmental > Aquatic > Freshwater > Lake > Sediment | place: USA: Wyoming | collected...
ACGTCGCCACCCAGGGCGCGAAGTAGCTCCCGCCCTCCAGGCTGTAGCGCGCCACCAACCCCCCTGCGTCAGTCGTCTCCTCCAGCACCCGGCCTGCCCTGAGCGAAGCCGAAGGGTTGCCAGCGTACACGTACCGCTTGGTCGTGCCATTGAGGTCGGACCACGCTATCCTTCGGGCCGTCGCGTTGGTATGCCCATCAGCATACGCAGGTTTGTCTCTTACCCCAAGCGCTCCAGGAAACTGCGTGCAAGACGGATGCCGTGCCCGGCACCTTCCTCGTAGTGGCTACGCGCTTTCTCGCTTTCGCCGAGGAGCCCCCAGGCTAGCCCCAGTGCCACCACATCGACCGGGGCACTGCTTCTGGCATTCTCGGCCGCCTCTGCCTCCACGCGAGCGCGAATCGTATCTCCGCTAAGAGCGGCCTTCACTGCCTGTAGTTCCGGCGGCAGGCGCTCGACATCGGCACTGAGCAGCAGCTCGCTCGCCTCGCCGGTCCGCCCGCGAAAGAGCAGCAGTAACGCTAGGTGCCAATAGGGTCGTTGGTAGGACGGTTCGACCTCGATCGCTTTGCGATAGGCGTTCTCTGCCTCGGCATAGTCGCCGATCTGCTCCAGGTACTCTCCAAGCGCATCCCAGTAGCCGGCTTCGTCTGCTTCCAGCTCAACTGCGCGTCGGAAGTGGACCGCGGCCTCTTCCATGCGCCCCTGAGCGGCAAGAGCCTGGCCCAGGTTGCACTCGGCCCTGGCCCAGTCGGGATGAAGCAGAAGCGCCGTTCGGAGCGACGCCTCCGCATCCACTGGGGCATCGTCTGCAGTGAGTATGCGTCCCAGACACTCATGGTAGTCAGCCATAGACGGATCCAGGTCGAGCGAAAGCGCGATCGCAGCCCGCGCCTCGGCATGTCTCCCCAGCATGTTGAGCGCCTCCGCCCTGCCCCAGTGGCCCTCGGCGAGTGTTGGCATCCCTTCGAGGGCGGCTGAGAATTCGTCCAGAGCGGCACGCCAGTCGCCGCGGTCCAAGCTGAACCACCCAAGTTTGCTCCAGACCTCGTACCAGCGCGGCTCAATGCTGACAGCCCTGCGGTAAGCCTGTTCGGCATCCGCGAAGGCCTGTGACATTTCGCGAACATACCCTAGATATGCCCAGTACTTGGGCGTATTGGATTCTGCCTGAACAGCCTTCTCTGCGTAGCCAAGCGCTGCCGCAAGATCAGCGTCGTGAAAGGCGATTCTTGCCAATCCCCAGTGTGCCTCGGCGAGATCCGGCTTGAGTGCTATGGCGCGTTGCAGATGACCGCGCGCTTCATCGAACTCGTTGCGGTCGAGCGCGAGGATCCCCAGGCGCGCGTGAATCTCGCCTTTGGCTGGGCATATCCTCGCCGAGCGCTCGTACCAGCGCTCCGCCTCCTCCAGCATCGCCTCGCACTCATACAGATAGGCAAGCCTGACCATGAGTTCGCACGATGCAGGATCGGATCTGAGCGCGGCTAGACACGCGGACACGGCATCGCTGAATTGCCGAGTCCTGTCCGGGGCCTCGTTGGTATGTTCACTCATCGCTTACCTGCATCAATAGCCGAGCTTGCGTGCCATATCCGCGCGTGACATCCCAGCACTCAACGGGCTGGCATTGCCAATGCCTGGAGGTGGCTCAGTGAAGGGCCGTGGTGCCCAACGGTTGTATGGCGGCAGTTCCCGTCCCGGACTGTCGGGTCCGTATGGCCACGTCGGCGGCTTCGGGGGTTTCTTACTCGTAGGCGGCTTGGGTCTTGCCTCCTCCGGCCCAATCTGTCGCGGCGGTCTCTGCGGTCTCCCTGGGTGCCTATACCTGTTCGCAGGGCAGACGGTCGGGCCCGCCAGCTCAGATTGATAGGGCCAGACGACCGCAACAAATGCGCCTATCGCAACAGCAGGGATCACTACTTCAGGCGCTAGGACCGCCGCCAATCCTATCCCTACCCCTGCTCCTCCCAGCTCAATGGCAATCGCACCTGCACTGTATCCCTCTGGGTCAACGTACACCACCGGGTTGCTGCCCACATACCCATACCAGTTCATCCCATCCCCGACGGGGTCCTGCGTGATGAACCGGCCAAGCTCGGGCCAGTAGAACCGCGCTCCGAGCTGCAGCAGGCCCGACCCCGGCGTGTCCGTGATGTACCCCCACGCCCCGCCCCTTCGACTTCGCTCAGGGCAGACTGGGCAGTGGGGGTTGAGCACGAGTCGCCTCAGGCCCTGTCGCTCTGTCTCCTTTTCCCGAGATCATGGCCGCAAGACTGACAGTGCTTCGGTATGTAGGGGAACATCAGATACCCCTGCCATGCGAGGCGAGCGTTGCAGCTTGGGCAGCCGATCAGGAGGGCCGACAGACCTATCAGGATCGTGTAGCCAAAGGCGACGAAAGCGAACGCCGTGCTGGTTGTCATTCCCAGCACTCCGAGAGTCAAGGCGCCGACTGGGAAGACCACGAAGACAAGCAAGTGGAACTTCGCCCTAACGCTCATGGGCTTTCTGTGCTTCGTTCAGCTCTAGTCTCCCTGACCAGGGGCCAAGTAACTAGCATGGCCATAGACGATTGCGAAGCCACCTCCCCGCGCGCTTCATCCTGTCCCAGATGGTCTCGACCGTAATCGTGTCAGTCTGGGTGAGGGAGGTGGCCACTCCGCCGCCCGGGCCAAATGTAGCCGCAAAACCGGTGACAGGCGTGAACTCGTCCCACTGCTCGCCTGGATCGGGGAGCCCCGAATTCGTCAGAGATAGAACTCCAGCATTCACGTCAAGATTCTCCGCGAGACCTTCTACCTCCCTGGCCCAACCGCCGCCAATGCCCAACCCAGCGCTGATCCCGTATGCCCGGCCGCCTGTTGAGAAGAACCCGGAATGCAGCCAATTGTCCGTATCGATCACAAATCCTACGGCCGCGTCAATACCGCCCCATGGTGTCGCGATCTCCGTCTCGGCTATCGCAAAGTAGTCGGTCAGTCCTATCGGGTCTGTTCTGGTGACCGGATTGGCCCCCGCATACGCATACCAGTTCATCCCATCCCCGATGGGGTCCTGCGTGATGAACCGCCCAAGCTCTGGCCAGTAGAAGCGCGCGCCTAGTTGCAGGAGGCCAGAGGGGTCTGTCATGTATCTCCAGGCTCCTCCGAAGCGATAGGGCGGTGAAGGTGGTCGTCCGCAGGAGACGACGTGCGGGGTCGCCACTCCGCCAGGTAGTAGACCCACGCGCTTGGAAAGAAGAGGAACATTGCCACTAGCCAGAACGCAGTCGGCCGTTGCTTCCTCTCGCCCAGCGCGATTACGCAGTCGTACCACATCCATATCACCATAGGCAGGAACACGAGCCCGCACAGAACCGCGACGACGAGCAGTGCCGGGGTGACCGGGAAAAGGCTGAACGATATTCCTCCTTCCAGGATGCCCAGCCAGGCAACGAGCGCGACTCCCGATGCCAGCGCCAGTGCGTCGCCCCTCCTGACCGCAACGCTCCTCTGCGCAGCGGTGGGTACCGCCGCTGGCTGGAGCACGCCGTCTCCGAGCCGTCGCGTGAGCTCCGCCATGAACGATTCGGCCGAGGCCGGCGTAACATAGATCCGCTCGAAGCCCTCGATCGCCACCCTCAAGAACAGAAGAACCCCATCGCGCGCCCACCATCTTCCCGCACAGTACGTCTCGCCGCGCAGCGGGAATCGCCAGAAGCCTGTGCGCTCGGCCCTAAGAACGTTCGCGAGCTGAATACGCCACGTCCCCGATGGCAGTACCCGAAAGGCGCGTCGCCGGATGATCAGGACGCCGTCAGTGAAGCGGTAGTCGAACACTGGCAAGACGACCACGCCCAGGTAGACCAGCGCCAGACACGCCATTGCGACAGGAACCAGCACCGCGATCGCTAGGTTGGCGTTCATGACTGCCGCCCTCAGGGGACCACGACCGCACACGTGTCATAGGTGCTGACGGACACCCCGCCTCCCAGCCCGAGGAAGGGCGGCCCAACTGAAACCATCCGCACGCCGCCGCTCCACGCGAACTGCACTGAACACTTGAACGGGCCCACACCCACGTTGACGTTGATGTTGTGGAACGGCCCCGCCAGGTCCTGCACCGATTTGGCATTCGTGAACCATACCATGCCGCCTATCCCAGCATACGCGCCAGCCGCGGCGTGCGGGGCGCCGGTTTTCGGGTAAGCGAGTCCCTCTGTCGTTGTCCCCGCATACCCACCCGCATCGGCCCACGCCCCGACGTTCACTCCCTGCGGCCCGCCCCAGAAGACACCTGTGCCCGTGGCCCCAGTCGCTCCTGCCCCGAGGTCCCAACCGCCGCCTTCGGCTGACCCAGAGACGCCGATACCCGTACCCCACCATCCAGGAGGGTCGATCCATAAGACCGGGTTGTTCCAGACGTACGCGTACCTGTTCCCCGGCAGTCGCAGCGGGTCGCCCTGCACAAACCTCCCCACCTCCGGCCAGTAGTACCTCGCGCCGAGTTGGAGGAAGCCGGAAGGATCGGTCATGTAGCCCCAGGCGCCCCCGAAGCGATACGGATTGGGCGTCGAGCCGGTGGTCGAGACGGGCTTGCCGAAAGTATCCATCTCGTACGTGTCGGTCACCGCACCGTTCGCGTCAACAAGCCCGCGGGCGGAGCCGGTCAGGTCGTACATCGGGAATCTGCTCTCGCCCGTTGCCCGCTGGAGGTGTAGTAGGCTCCCGAAGTAGGAGCCACCCTCTGTCATATACGTCGCGGTCACGTTCGGCCCCAGCCGCTCCTGGTACACTCGCTGCCCGTCGTACAGGTAGAGTTTGGAGGAGCCGCCCAGGAACGCCGACGTCCGCAGCCCCTGCCAGTTGTAGTTGTAGGTGTCGGTCACGCCGCTGTAGGTGACCGAGGTCAGGCGGTTCTCGTCGTTGTAGACCATCGTCTTGGTGCCGTAGAGCGGACCGGTGTGGCTGGTCATGTTGCCGTTCGCATCGTAGTAGAAGTTCGTGAACTGCGCACCGCGAACGGCGCGCGTCAGCTTGTCGTTGTCATCATAAGTGTAGGTGGTTGTCACGCCCCCCAGCGTGCGGGTGGTTCGGTTCCCGACCTCGTCGTAGCCATAGAGCAGGCTGTACTGGACGACACCCCCGGAGTTGCGCTTGGTCTCTTCGATCTGCCTGTATACACCGTCATACCGCAACGTCGTGGTGTAGTTCGGGCCCCCGAAGCTCTCGATGCGCCTCCGCGGATTCCCAGTGTTGTCCCAGATGCCGCCGTCGTCGTAGTAGTAGCTGGCGTCATAGCGTACTGCCCCGCCGGTCGTGCGATTGCGCACCGCGGTGATCCAGTCGCGGGCATTGTACTCGTACTGGATATAGCTGCCGGGCCTGGTCACGCGCGTCCTCCGGCCGCCATCGTCATAGGTGAAGCTGGTGATCGAGCCGTCTTTGTCGCGGACGACGCTTCACAAACAAGTCACTGTTGCTGTTCTCCCGTTCCGGATGTATTGGGCCGCCACCCAAGCCTGCGTGCAATAGGTTGCGCCAAGTGCCACTGACAGGCGATGTGGAACGCCGTCAGGGCACCCAGCGCGACTAGTTGCCACCACCACGCTGCGCTCATATCGGACGCGACGAAGACGACGTAGTAGGCCATGGCAAACAGCGCCTGTCCATGGAGGTCTCCTACGCGGAGCAGGTAGGTGACGTCCAGGTACACCGATATGAGGTCTGTGAGCACGGCCGCCACGAAGATCGACCATGCGCCGAGGCGCGCCGTGGGCTGGGGAACGAGGAAGCTAGCGACGGCGACACCCGGGATGCCCAGCAGGGTCGCGGCCACGCACCACGCATACACATTGTATATGACGCGGTTCACCCATACGGGATACCTGGTAACGGTCGTTCGCTGTGATCTCTGGTTCAAGGTAGCAGTCCCCGAACGTCTGCCTGGATCAGCGCACCTATCCTCAGTAGCCGAAGGGCGTTCCCATGAATACCCTGTGACCCCACAGGCCCTTCCAGGTGCCGAATAGCCATCCCCCTTCATCTGCCGCCCCCGGCCAACGGAGGAGGCTCCGAGGCACGGATACCCAGGTAGAGCTGCTCAACGGAGGCTGCGAGGGGATCCTTGCCGCCCAGTAGTTCACCCTCAAGGGGCCGCCACGCATCACCCACTTCCCCGGCGCGCCCCAGCGAGTCACCTCCACCCACCCTCTTCCTGCCGCCCAGGCGCCAGCTTCGCGGACCACAGCGCCGCCAGCTACCGCCGTCAAGCCGATGCCGGTCACCTCACCGGCCATGTACCATCCCGAGCACGGGTCAACGCGGTCGGGCCCCATGCCAGCTCGGATTCTGCGGCTGATGCCCCACGAAACCTTGTCCCCGATACCCGCAACATAGTTCTGTGCTTTGTCCAGCCCCACAACTACGCCGGTCGCCCCGGTGTTGGTGGGGTCCTCCCACGGGACATATATCCGCGGGACATATATCCGCTCGCCCGTCGGATCCACGAACACGAGCGGATTGCTCCCGACATACGCGTACCAGTTCATCCCTTTGCCGATGGGGTCCTGCGTGATGAACCTCCCCACCTCCGGCCAGTAGTACCGGCGGCCGAGTTGGAGGAAGCCCGACGGGTCGGTGATGTAGCCCCAGGCCGCCCCGAAGCGGTACGGATTCGGTGTACGGTTCGCCCACCCGCCCATGCCTGTCCTGAGCGCACCCGAAGGGTACCTCCCGAGCGCATCCAGCGGGTAGGCGTCTGGTGGACACGCGCCCCGTATCTATCCGCCATGGAGCTCGCGCGGCTTGCACGCCGCTCGCCCTCACTGCGTGCCGGCCATTTCGAGAAGACCGACGGCCGCGAACACGATTCCCAGGGAAACTGCCGCTGCTCCGACAGCGGTCACAGCCAACACCCAGCCTGAGTGTTCGGACCCCGGTGCGCCTCTCGGGCGGGGTGCTTCCAGCGGCATGCTGGTGTCGAAGAGCCACTGGGCAAATCGGGCTCCATGGCGCCGCTTCCATAGCAACCATGAACCAAACGCCACGAAAAGCACCGACAAGGGTAGCCATGGTTCGAACGGGGTTCTATCAGGATACGCTTGCGGTGGAACCACCGCCACGCCAGAGGTCTGGCCGGTCAGAGTCGCATGTAGTCCTACGAAAAGCGAACCCCACAGAGCCAGCGCGAATACTACGGCTGCAAGTGTCCCCATCGCAACGATTACTCTCGCAACCACATACATACGCCGTTGCGGCCATGATCGAGATCGCATCCATGGGAACATCTGCGCGTAGAGATGCTGCAGCCTCGCATAGGCGCGGGCGCAGTTGGCCTGCCAGCGGATAAGGACGTACGCAGCGGCCGACACCGACCCGGCCGCGATTGCCTGGCCGACCACGTTCATCTCCTTTACCATACGTACGGGGCCGATACCGAGACCCCCAACGTGGCAATACCTATCTCCCCGAACCAGGGAAGGTTGCCACTGGTGTCCCAGAAGCCTACATACCAAGGCTTGCAGGGGTCCAACTTGTTCCCTACAGACCCTCCGATGCCGACATAGGGATTTCTAATCGGTATACCCACAGAGAACTGGCGGTACCACCCAGACGAAGGCCTCTGCACGATCGACTTGCCCGACACAGGGTCCGGAATGTCTGGAGCATACTGCAATGATGCCCCAAATCCCACTGCCGGCCCAACGTATGGATGCCAATCCCGCCAGGTGGACGCATGCCACGGACTCCATGGCTTCCCATATGCCGCGGGATCGTTCCCGTACTGGATACCGAAGGTCACCAAACCAAGCGTGATGTTCAGGTCGGAATAAGCGAAACCTGTCGGATCAATCCAGTACAACGGCTCATTACTCGCGTATACATACCAGTTCATCCCATCGCCGATGGGGTCCTGGGAGATGAACCGTCCCACCTCCGGCCAGTAGAACCTCGCGCCGAGTTGGAGGAAGCCGGAAGGATCGGTCATGTAACCCCAGGCGCCCCCGAAGCGATAGGGGTTGGGAGTGGAGCCGGTGGTCGAAACCGGCTTGCCGAAGGTGTCCATCTCGTACGTGTCGGTCACCGCACCGTTCGCGTCAACAAGCCCGCGGGCGGAGCCGGTGGAGTCGTACAGCGGAAAGCGCGATTCACCAGTCGCCCGCTTCAGATGCAGCAAGGTGCCATAGTACGAATCGTTCTCGGTCGTGTAGGTCGCAGTCACCGCTCCCGCATCCGTCAGCTCCTGCAGCACCCGCTCGCCGTTGTACAGATACCGGTAATACGTCCCGTTCAGGTAGGCCCTGGTGCGCAGGCCCTGCCAGTTGTAGGCGTAGCTGTCGGTCACCGCGCCATAGGTGATCGAGGTCAGCCGGCTCTCATCATCATAGGCCAGCGTCTTGGACCCGAACTCAGTCCCCGTTACACTGGTCATGTTTCCCGCGCCGTCGTAGTAGAAGTTCGCGGTGATCGGCCCCGGCGGCCCACTACCCACCGGCCGGGTCGCCGTCAGCTTATCATTGGCGTCATAGGTGTACCCGAGCCACGGAGGCGGCCCTCCGTCGTTGCGCACGAGGCGGTTGCCCACCGCGTCATAGGCGTAGGTGTGCGTGTACACCACCGCGCCCCCCGAATCGCGCTTGGTTTCCTCGGTCTCCCTATATACGTTATCATACCGCAAAGTGGTCGTGAAATCCGAAGCGCCGAAGTTCTCCACCCGCTTCAGTGGATTGCCCGTGTTGTCCCACAGCGCCCCGTCGTTGTAGTAGTAGGTCGCATCATACCGCACCGTCCCGCCGGTGGGTAAAACTAGGGACAGTCACCTGTTTCGGGGACCTTCGCAGCCACGCGCCGCTCCCCCAGCATGGTTCCCCACTCGATGGGCGGCTTTCTCCAACTGCCGCTTATGATAGCCCGGTTCCGCCGGCTGTCAAGAGGTGCCGCCGCCCGGCTCGCGGCTCACCGGAAACGACGCCCGACCAGGTCATTTGAGTTGGCCTGCACACAAGTGGTATCCTAGCTGCGGACGACCGCTCGAGCCCGGTTCGCGAAGGCTCGATATCACGAGGATAGGGGAGAAGGTGGGGCGAAGAAGGGTGCCGAAAAGGCGCTGCGTACGAGGCCGCCGCGACCGCAGCCAGCGGTTTGACGTGGCCCAGAGCACCGTGGTACGATAGTGGCCCTCGATGGGCCGATGGTCGTCCGCCGGGCGAAGGTCGTCCGCCGGGCGAGGGTCGCCTGCCGGGCGAAGGTCGCCTGCCGGCAGTTGGCGCCGGTCTCATAGTGGCTAGGTTGGGAGGAGACGTGCTATGACAGCAGGACTCCGGCGTGGTGTGCGCCGCGGGTTGGGCATCCTTGTAGCGTGTTCCGTCATCGGGGGGATGCTGGGCACTGCTCCATCGTTCGCCGCCCTCGGCAAGAAAGAACCCACCAAGGACCAGACCAAGTGGTGGGGCAAGTTCTCCAACGAAGTCAAGACCGACCATATCGAACGGCACGTCCGCAACCTCAGCCGCTTCAACCCCCGCCTCGCAGGCTATCCCGGCGCTGACGCCGCCGCCCAGTACATCGTTCAGGAACTCCAGAAGCTCGGCCTCGAGGACATAAGCAGCGGCGGCCTCGAACCCAAGCTCCCCTATCGCGAAGCCTACTGGGTCACCGTTCCCTGGGTTTCCGGTCAGTCCACCGTCGAAGTCGTCTCCAACGGCGCCGTGCTCGAGAGCTACCCGATCTACCCCCTCTGGCCCAACCTGGTGCGGACCTCACAGCTCCCGGAGGAAGGCGTGGAGTATCCCCTCATTGACGGCGGCGACGGCCAGCTCGCAACCTTCAACGGCAAGGACATCGAAGGCACGGCCGTACTCATGCAGTTCAACTGCGGCACCGACTGGCTCAACGCGCCCCGCCTCGGCGCCCGCGCCCTCATCTTCATCGAGCCTGACACCACCACCCGGGGCGAGGCCGAGTCCAAGTTCCTTCGCATTCCGATCAACATCCCCCGCTACTGGATCGGCCGAGGCGATGCCTACCACCTCCAGGCCCGGCTCGCCTCCCAGCCCGAGGTCACCGTCCGCATCAAGTGTCGCATGACCTGGGAGCGAAAGCAGGCCTGGAACATCGTCGCCGAAATTCCGGGCACTGACCCCGACCCCAAGTCCGAACTGCCCGAGCAGACCATCTACCTCACCGCCTACTATGACTCTATGTCCATCGTCCCCGAGCTTGCCCCCGGCGCCGAGAGCACCTGTGGCGCGGCCTCCTTGCTCGAGATGACCCGGGTGCTCATGAAGCACCGCCCCAAGCGCACCGTCCGCGTCATCTTCAACGGCGCCCACTTCCTCGGGCTCGCCGGCATCCGCAACTGGGTCGCCACCCATCTCGACGATCTAACTAAAGGGCAAAAGGAAGACGTCCCGGCCAAGTTCCTCGGCCTCATACCTTACAAGAAGACGATCAGGAAGAAGCTCCAGATCAACCTCTTCCTCGCCTTCGACCTCTCCAGCCAGAGCCAGCGAGTCGGCGTCTTCTACAAGGGGATGTTCTACGATCAGCGCGAAGACACCGACATCAGCCGCCACTTCTCCGACTTCGGCCGCACCCTGCGGGAGAACGCCGCGCTGATGGCCGACTGGGTCACTACGGCCGGCTTCGGCAGCGCAAGCGGCCAGTTCGCCGATGGCATCAACCCAATCTACGGCAAGCCCTGGCGGACCTTCATCTTCGGCAAGATCGCGCTCGACAACGAGCCTATCACCCTCGGCGGCGGGCGCGGCGCCGGTTTCGTCACCACCGATGACGCTCGTCACCTCGTTGACACGCCCTTCGACACCCTGGACAACGTCAACTTCAAGAACCTCTGGAAGCAGACCGCATTCCTCGCCGCCTCCCTCTGGGACATCACCAACGACCCGAAGATGCCCATAGACAAGGAGCCAAGCTTCGACCGGATGAGCGTCTCCGGCGGCTTCGCCGAGCTTACCGTCAAGGCGCTCGCGTTCGACCCGGTGGCGAGCATCGTCGCCGATCAGGTCATCAATGGCACCATGGTCGTCGCCCGCATGTCCGACTCCACCCTGATGGGGACCCGCGGCGACCTGGTTGAGATCGTTGCTCCCAGGGGCCATAAGAACGCCAAGGGTGAACTTGACGAAGGCCAGTCCCACTTCTGGGGATACCCAACGATCAACGCCTATGGCTGGCGCAAGCCCAGCTACATCGAGGCCTACCACACCAACCCCCTCACCGGCGACATTAACTACGCCCCCGACCGGGGCTCTCAGGGCAACAGGCAGTACCCGCGCGATCCCACCGAGTTCTTCATCACCTCCGGCAAGAAGGACTTCACCCTCGTCGTTTTCGAGTGCGTGCCGATCGCGCTCTACGATCTCGTCGATCCGCAGAGCCTCACCACTCTCAGGTACATCAAGGTCTACGACGGCCTCAGCGATGCCGAGCCGCGCCGCTACGGCCTCACCGTCCCCCACCCGGAGCCGTGGCGAGGGCACGTCGAGGACGTCGCCCTGGTGTTTGCCGACAGGCAGCCGGCGAACCCCGCTCGCGTTAAGGTGATGATGGGACTCGGCGCCGGCTCGGTCCGCATGCTTCTGCTAGACGCCAAGACCGTCACCAAGACGAACCCAAGCGGCCTCGGCTATGTCGCCGATAAGCCGTTTGCCCTTTCCCACACCCCGCTGCGCGTCACCCACGATATGTGGGCGCTCGACGATATGCGCATCCGGAAGCTGGGTTCCTTCCGCATCGTCAACGACATCATCTCGAACAAGGACCCGAAGGCGCCCGGATGGCACGAGACCGCGAAGACGCTGCTGACCCAGGCAGAGCAGGCGATGGAGAAGAAGGACTACGAGCTCGCAGATGCCAAGGCGCGGGCCGCCTGGGGTTACGAGGCGAGGGCCTATCCGGCTGTGCTCTCTACCATGAACGACGTGGTCAAGGGCGTTCTCTTCTACCTCGCCCTGATGCTGCCGTTCGCTTTCTTCACAGAGCGCCTCATCTTCGCCTTCCCCAATCTGCGCAAGCAGATCCTGGGCTTCGTCGGCATCTTCGGCGCCATCTGCCTCGTCTTCAGCTTCATCCACCCGGCCTTCGAGATCACCAACAACCCCTGGATCATCCCCCTCGCCTTCATCATGGTCGCCCTCAGCGTCCTGGTCATCACCCTCGTGACCATGAAGTTCGAGTCGCAGCTCAAGGCCCTCCAGATGAAGGTGTCGGGTGTCCACCGCGCCGACATCGGCCGGATGAGCGTCGCCGCCGCCGCCTTCTCGCTCGGCATCAGCAACATGCGCAAGCGGCGCGCCCGAAGCGTGTTCACCTGTCTCACCCTCGTGCTGCTCACCTTCACCGTCCTCTCCTTTACCTCGGTCAAGACCGCCACCCGCTACAACGAGCGCCGGGCGAAGGGCAAGCCCTCCTACCAGGGCCTGCTCGTGCGCAACGCCATGTGGCAGCCCCTCGAGGAGTCGGCCTATCGCGTCCTCAACGACGAGTTCGGCCGGGATCGGGCAGTCGCGCCGCGCGCCTGGTTCTTCACATCGAAAACGGAGGAGCAGTCCTTCATCCAGGTCAGCACCGACGCCAGCGACGCCACCTATGACGCCCGCGCGGTAACAGGCCTCAGCCCCGTTGAGCCGGAGGTGACCGGCATTGACCAGGCCCTTGTCGCCGGCCGCTGGTTCAAGCCGGGCGATGTCCACGCCGCCATCATCCCGACCCGCATCGCCGAGCAGTTCAATATCAGCCACGGCGATGTCGGAAAGGTCAAGATCTTCCTCGGCGGCGTGCCCTACGATCTGATCGGCATTGTCAACGCCAGTCGCGCCAAGCGGATGATAGACCTCGACCAGGAGCCGCTCACCCCCGTAGACTGGATCCAGATGCAGCGGATGGCCCGCCAGGGCGGCGGCCAGCAAGCTCAACAGCAGGGCCAGAAGTCGGGCTTCCAGGAATACCTTCATCTTTCGCCCGATCAGACCGTCTTCATCCCCTTCGACACCGCCATCAACCTCGGCGCCGAAGTGGAATCGGTGGCAGTCAGCTTCGCCACCAGGCAGGAAGTGGAGCAGACGCTCCAGTTGCTCATGCCCCGGCTTGGCTTCAACCTCTATGCCGGTACTGGCGATGAAATCCGCAAGTGGAGCGCCATCGGCCGCACCTCGATCAGCGGCATGAGCGACGTGCTCGTGCCTATCCTCATCGCCGCCCTCATCGTGCTGAACACGATGCTGGGAGCGGTCTACGAGCGGGTCAAGGAAATCCACATCTTCAGCTCGATCGGCCTCGCGCCCAGCCACATCGCCATGCTGTTCATCGCCGAGGCGTTTGTCTATGCCATCCTTGGCGCGATCCTCGGCTACATCGTCGGGCAGGGCACGGCCAAGCTCATCACGGTCTTCAACCTCCTCCCCGGCCTCTACCTCAACTACTCATCGGTCTCCGCCGTCGCCTCCACCAGTGTCGTCATCGGCGTGGTGCTACTGTCCACGCTCTATCCGGCCCGCAAGGCGTCGGAGGTCGCGACTCCCGCCATCGAGCGAAGCTGGCAGCTTCCCGAGCCGCAGGGCGACAGCTGGGACATCCCGCTGCCCTTCGCGGTCACCGGCGAGCAGGCCACCGCGATGACCCGGTTCATGATGGAGTGGTTCGAGGCCTATGAGGAGTACTCGATCGGGGACTTCGTCACCCAGGACGTCACCACTCGGGAAGAGCCCACCCAGCACGGGACGAGCTTCATCATTGACCTGATGGCCTGGATCGCTCCTTTCGACCTGGGAGTCAGCCAGCGGGTGATGCTGCGGACCATCCCCACCGATATGGAGGACGTCTACGAGATCCGCCTGGCTCTGGAGCGCGTGAGCGGCGACGTCTCCTCCTGGCGGCGGGTGAACCGGCGATTCCTGAACACGCTGCGGAAGCAGTTCCTCATCTGGCGCACGCTTCGAGCCGAGGAGCGCGATCGGTACCTGGGACTGTCAGCGCCGGCCGAGGTGGCACCCGGTGAGCCGGCCGTCGGCGGCGCGCCGGCGGGCGGAGGCGGCGCATGAAGGCTGGGATCACCACGAAGGCACAGAGACGCAAAGGGTTCACGGTTTGCAGTTCGCGGTTCTGTTGCGAATCGTGGGTGCCAGCCGTAGTGGGCCGGCGGTCTGCCGTTCCCCAAACCGTAAACCGTAAACTGTAAACCGTAAACGGAGAGAGAACGTGGCGGAGCAGCCTGAAAAGGGCGAGGAAGCGCGGCAACCCAAAGAGGACGAGGACGCCGGCCAGTGGTTCACCGAGCGCCGGCCGGAGCTAGAACCCACCGAGTTCCGGGAGGGCTTCACCTTCAAGACGGTGCTCGGAGCGCTGTTCGTGGCAATCATCATGCTCCCCGGCGCCATCTACCTCGGCCTGCTGGTCGGGCAGAACCTCGGCCCCGCCGGCCAGTGGACCACCATCATCCTCTTCACCGAGGTGGCGCGACGCTCGTTCACCGTCCTCACCCGCCAAGAGCTGTACGTGATCTACTACATGGCGGGGAGCATCAACTGGATGATGGGCGGCGTGATGCTCGCCGGAGGCACCTTCGCCTGGCTTATCTGGGCCCAGTATTTCGTCCAGTCCCCTCACGCCACGACCTTCAACATCGCCTCGAAGATCCCCACCTGGTACGCGCCCCCCATCGGCTCGGAGGCCTACGTCAAGCGCACCTTCCTCCACTCGGACTGGACCATCCCGATCGTCTTGAGCATCGTCGGCGGCATCCTCTCCCGCATGCAGTGGCTAGGCCTGGGATACTTCCTCTTCCGCACCACCTCCGACGTCGAGCGCCTGCCCTTCCCCATCGCTCCTATCGCCGCCCAGGGCGCCACCGCCCTCGCCGAGGTGTCGGAGGAGAAGGAATCCTGGCGCTGGCCCGTCTTCAGCGTCGGCACCATGATCGGGCTCGTCTACGGGTTCTTCTATGTCGCCATTCCGGTTGTCACCAGCGGCTTCCTCGCCGACCCGATGACTCTGATCCCCATTCCATTCATAGACCTGATGAAGAACACCGAGGACGTCTTCCCCGCAGGGCGCATCGGCATCGGCACCGAGCTCGGCGCCATCATCTGGGGCTTCGTCATCCCCTTCCCCATCGTCGCCGGCCAGTTCATCGGAAGCATGGTGAGCAACTTCATCTTCACCCCCACCCTCTACCGCATCAACCCCGGTTTCTTCCCCAAGTGGGCCAAGGGCATGAGCCTCATCCAGAGCGAGATGACCATCGGCTTCGACCTGTTCATGAGCATCGGCATCGGCATCTCCCTCGCCATCGCCGTCATCGGAGTCCACGCGGTGGTCACGGCGATGCTCAAGGCACGCGTCCGCCGCGCCCAGGGGCTCTCCACCCACAGCTATGCCGACGTGCCGCCCGGCCGCGGCGACTACCCGATCTGGGTCGCCTTGGCTCTCTGGTCGTTCTCCACTCTCTGCTACATCGGCCTCGCCCACTACCTGGTGCCCGGGTTCAAGCTCATCTTCCTCATCATCTTCGGCTTCATCTGGAGCCCGCTCGTCTCCTACATGTCGGCGCGGCTGCTCGGGCTGACCGGCCGCGGAATGGAAATCCCCTACGTCTCCCAGGCGACCTTCATCCTCAGCGGCTACCAGGGCGTGGACATATGGTTCGCTCCCATGCCCATCTACGACGTCGGCTGGGCCGCCCAGATGTTCCGCGAGGTCGAGCTGACTGGCACGAAGATGATCTCGATCATCAAGGCCGACGCCTTCGTCTACGCGCTGGTGCTGATCCTGGGATTCGTCTACTGGTCATTCTACTGGCATTCGAGCCAGATACCGTCCTCCCAGTACCCGTACGCGCAGACCTTCTGGCCGTTGAGCGCGTTCTACCAGGCGCTGTGGGCGACCTCGACCGATCCCACCGCCGGCAACCGCCCCACCTTCCTGATCCAGGCGATCAAGCCGGGGGTCATCGGGGGTGCAGGCGGCGGGGCGCTGGCCCTGTACCTGGCGATGAGCGCGCTGAGGATACCGAGCCTGTGGTTCTACGGCGTGGTGGGTGGTTTCGGGGCCTCGACCTGGTGGCCGATACCGATGTTCACCGGGGCGATGCTGGGCAAGTACTACTTCGCCCGCAGGTTCGGCCCCAGGACCTGGCACCGCTACACCCCGGTGCTGGCGGCGGGGTACACCTGCGGCATCGGGCTTATCGGGATGGTGTCCATCGGCCTCACCATCATCTTCAAGGCAGTCAGATCCCTGCCGTTCTGACCGGCCCGAGGGCGGGCAGGGTTGGCTGCGGCGAACGGCGAGTGACGGGACCACGGGTTGAGCGGTGAAACAGGAGACGACGGTCATCGGCTGGCACGGAATCTCGGCCCGCGTCCCGGCTGACTGGACGCTGGCGGGAGTCGGAGGAGACGCAAGGCAGGGATACCTGCGAGTGGACTATGAGGGGATGCCGCGGCTGCAGGTGAAGTGGGCCCGCCGCCACATAGACCTGGAGAAGAAGCGCGCCGAGTACGTCAAGCGGCTCACCGTGGGCGAGCGCCGCCTTCTCGGCCGGCTCAGGGCAGGCCGGCCCACCGGCACCGAGGTTACGACTGATGTGCGTGTGGTCAGCAAGCGCGCCAAGCCGGGGAAGGACATCGTGAGCTATGGCTGGCGCGGCGCTCACTGCGGCGTCGGCCTCTTGTGGAACTGCGAGGTGTGCGGCCGGGCGGTGATGGCGCAGGTCGGGTGGCCCATTGCCGAGGAGGGGCGAGAGACCGGGCAGGAGGTCCTCGAATCGCTCGACGACCACGGGATCGGGGGCTGGGAGGCCTGGGGTGTTGACGGGCTGGCGTTTCTGACGCCCCAGGAGTACGAGCTTGAAGGGTGGCGGCGGATGACGCGCTACCTGGAGCTGCGGCTGGTCCGGGGGGAGCGCGGGCGCGGGGTTGGTCAACCCCGCGGGGAGTCCGCAGGCTTTACGAAGCCTGCGCCCAGGGGGGAGAAGCTGAAGGTGGCGCGGTGGGGAATGGTGCCGCTGGTGCTGAAAGAGCGGTCGGTGCAGGCATGGTATGAAGAGGCGAACCTTCGACGCAGGGATGTATCCTGGGTGTCGGAGGAGGAGCAGATAAAGGGCCACGACGGAGTCGCAGCAACAGGGCAGCGCAGGAGACTGGCGGGAGGAATGCGCACCGGGCTGGCGCGGGCGCTGCGGCGGTCGCCGGCGGTGGAGTTCGAGGCGCGTGCCTGGCACTGCCCGGAGTCAAACCGGCTGTACCTGGTCGAGGCGCTCTATGGAGGAGAAGGGGAGGCGCTGCACGGAGCGGTGGAGTCAATCATGTGCCATGAGGAGTAGGTTCACGGTTGACGGCTTACGGTTGGTGGCTCGGGTCTGTAAACCGTAAACTGTAAACCGTGAACCCGGGTGTGAGAGAGACTACATGCGAATGGGACGGCGGCGTCAGCGCCTCACGCCGGAGCAGATACTCGGCTCGCGGCCGGTGCGGAACCAGAACCTGAGAACAGAGGATCTAGAGGATGGCGGTTTGCGTATCCTCGCCCGGAGACGGGAAGACTGGTGGGTGAAGCTGCTGGGCGTGATCTTCCCCATCCCGCGGGAGCGCAGGCTGGAGCTGGATTCGGTCGGCAAGCAGGTATGGGAGCTATGTGACGGCGAACACACTCTCAGGGAAATGATCGGGGAGTTCCAGCGGCAGCATAAGCTGACGCGGGCGGAAGCGGAGTGGTCGTTGCGGAACTACCTCAGAGATCTGGGAAAGCGGGGACTGGTGGGATTCACCGTGGAAAAGACGGGCGAATCGAGCAGTGGACAATCGAGCAGTCGAAACGGCAGGGACTGGGGGCGGGGTTCCTGAACCCCGCCTGAAGCGGGCAGGCCCGCCAGCGCCGGCTTGACGAAGCCGGCGCCCAGGCCCCAAGTCCTACGAAGAGAGAGCGCGATGAGCGAAGAGCAGCGCACCGGAAGCGTGTTTGATGGTGTCAAGGACAAAGCCGGGATCGAGAGACAGATCGTTCTGCCCTGGTCGCGGGCATTCCAGATGACGCGGGAGAACATCTTCGTCCGCCTCGGGCGCTCCGCCATCACCGCCTCCGGCATCTTCCTGGGCATCGCCTTCCTCACCGCAGTTCTCTTCTCTGCGGCCGCCGCGCGGGTGGAAGATCAGATCCAGCAGGCGAAGTTCGGCACCTCACAGCAGGGAAGCGAGTTCCAGGCGCGCATCATCTGGCTCGCCATCATGTCGCTGCTGGTGGCGACTGTCGGGATCGTCAACTCGATGCTCATGTCGGTGACCGAGCGCTACAAGGAGATCGGCACGATGAAGTGCCTGGGCGCCCTGGACAGTTTCATCGTGCGTCTCTTCCTGCTGGAGGCCGGTCTGCTCGGTCTGCTCGGTTCGGCCGCTGGCGCGCTGGTGGGGTCCGGCATGATGACGCTGGTCAGGGCGGGGCGCATTGGCTGGTCGGGCGTGGCGCGAGCGTGGGTCACGACCTCGCTGGAGATCGGCAGCCTAGCCATTCCTCTGTGGTTGGCAGTCATCTTCAGCCTACTCATCGGCGCTATTCTGTCCATACTCGCTGCTCTTTACCCGGCCTGGCGGGCGGCGAAGATGCCCCCGGCCGCCGCTTTGCGTTCAGAGTTCTAGAGTCGTAGGGCAGGAGCGTGCTCCTGCCCAGCAATTAGGGAGGTCGGCATGTCTGTCTACGAGTACATCGTCAGGACGAAGGATCTCTCGAAGATCTACACCCTCGGTGGGGTCGAAGTGCGCGCCCTCGACAACGTCGCCCTCGACATCAGGCGGGGCGAGTACGTCTCCATCATGGGCCCCTCCGGGTCGGGCAAGTCCACCCTCTTCAACATGATCGGGGGTCTTGACAAGCCCACAAAAGGGACCGTTTTCATTGACGAAGTGGACATGGCCCAGCTTACCGCTTCCGAATTGGCCTTCCTTAGGTGCCGCAAGATAGGCTATATCTTCCAAACCTTTAACCTCATTCCCGTCATGACCGCCCTGGAGAACGTCACGCTCCCAATGGTGTTCGCCGGCCTCACCACCGACGAGGCCCTCGACAAAGGCATGGAGTTGCTCAAGACTGTTGGACTCGGGGAGCGGTATGACCACAAGCCCACCGAGCTGTCGGGCGGCCAGCAGCAGCGCGTCGCCACCGCCCGGGCGCTGGCGAACGATCCCGCCATCATCCTCGCGGACGAGCCGACGGGCAACCTCGATCTGCGCACCGGCAAGGAGATCATCACCCTGCTCAAGCGCATGAACGATGAGAAGAAAGTGACCGTCATCTCGGCGACGCACGACCTGAAGATGATTGACGTGTCCGACCGCGTCGTCTGGATCCGGGACGGGAAGATCGAGCGGATCGAGGAGCGCAAGGACATCGAGCTTCAGGTTGGCGTCATGGAGTACGAGGAAGAGTAGCCTCGGCCGATGCAGACGACACGGAGTGTGTCTTCGCCCCCGCAGCACAGCCGCGGGGGCGAATCCGCGGCACCGGCACGTGACTGCTGCGCGTCGGTCGCTGCTTGTCTCTCGACGCCGATCGGGCACACCCGTCTGTAGCGGCCATTCCTTGACACAGCCACGCCTGATACCCTATGATCGTTCGATGCTCGGCTGTCGTTAGGGATCGGGTCAGCGAGGCGGACGATGAAGGCACAGACAGCGCAGAGAGGCTTCCCTACCGCCTTGCTCACGTTCTCGGTGATGCTCCTCGTGCTCGCCATCGGGTTCG
>Ga0315291_10003702_pt1 | contig 19730 bp, 24 predicted proteins | sample YL17G12_20_MG_FD_203070 | JGI IMG/M metagenome (GOLD analysis project Ga0315291, IMG submission 203070) | Sediment microbial communities from Yellowstone Lake, YNP, Wyoming, USA - YL17G12_20 | ecosystem: Environmental > Aquatic > Freshwater > Lake > Sediment | place: USA: Wyoming | collected...
TGCCGGTGGGTGAAGCGTCAGTGCTTCAGGAGGCTTGTGGACTGGCTCTTCCTGAAGTTCAAACAACAAACTAAGCCTGAAACCATCTATCGTCGACTGAAAATCTAAAAACGCAAAACTTCAGTTAATGAGAAGGATCGGATGATAAATGGATCCCTTATTCTGGATTATCGTCAGCACATTCATAATCAGTCTCATAGCTTGGGTTGGATGCATTACCCTGTTTGTGAAAGAAGAGTTGATGGACAAGATTCTGCTGGTCCTCGTTGCTCTATCTGCTGGGGGGCTGATGGGCGGGGCTTTCCTCCACCTGCTCCCTGAGGCCATCTCTGAGGTAGGAGCAGATTCATCTGCTACAATAAATTTGTTCTCATACCTCCTCATCGGCTTCTGCACGTTCTTCGTCATGGAACAGTTCATTGAATGGTACCATGAGCACTCCGGCATACATCGGAAGAAACCCGTCTCCTACCTGATCCTGTTCTCCGATCTCGTCCACAACTTCATCGACGGATTGGTGATAGCAGGTTCATTCATGGTAGGAATAGATGTGGGATTGACCACCACCCTCGCCATAGCTTTGCATGAAATACCCCAGGAGCTAGGAGACTTCGGGGTTCTGGTCTACAGCGGCTTCACAAGGACGAGTGCCTTAATGTGGAATTACGCATCGGCAGTCACGGCAATTCTTGGAGGAATTGCAGGGTATTATCTCTCAACCATTGTAAGCGGAGCAGCCATCTTTTTGCTTCCCTTCGCGGCTGGCAATTTCATCTATATAGCTGCCTCCGATCTGATCCCTGAAATAAAGCATGGAGTAGGGATCAGGAGGAGTCTGGTACACTTCTTCACCTTCATAACAGGGATTTTACTGATGCTTGTAATAAAAATGCTATAACGAGACATTTAGAGGAAAAAGGATGCTGCCGATGGTATACGTCGCCGTGTTCTTGCTATCTCTTCTTTCCGGGCTTACAACGTTGATTGGAATTGCTCTTGCTCTTCTCTTCAAGGAGAGCGTCAAAAAGGTAGTTATTGGCATAGGCTTCTCAGCGGGCATAATGTTGCTTATCTCCTTCTTTGACCTCATACCAGAATCTGTGGATGCAGCAGGGATAGTTAACTCGTTAGTATTTGTCCTATTAGGTGTTCTTATGATCGGGAGTTTGAACTTCATTATCCCTCATACTCACTTGGCTCGGGAAAGAGAAGCAACGAGTCGAGAGCTTAAGGCAGTATACCTGATCGCGCGCACGGTGACTGCGCATCATTCAGTGGTTCGACCATCGAACTCCTCGGGCTCCGCCAACGCGTCCGCCTTCGTTTGTCGAACTACCTTGTCCTGATGCTCAGGCGGCGAGTAGATCGTGTACAGCTTAAGGTTCTCCCGCTTCGACGTGTTGATGACGTTGTGAAGCGCGCCAGCTGGAACAATAACCGCTACGCCGTCGCCGACGACGTGCTTAACATGATCAATCACCACCACGCCCTCCCCCTCCTCAAACCTGAAGAACTGGTCGATGTTCCCGTGAACCTCCTCACCTATCTCTTCACCGGGTTTGAGACTCATCAACACGAGCTGACTGTACTTCCCAGTGTAGAGCACGCGGCGGAAGTCAGTGTTCTTCAGCGTATCTTTCTCGATGTTGGCTTGATACCCTTTCAATCAGACACCCTCACAGACGTCTATTTCGCGTGGGACTTAACTTTTTCCAACTCTACCCCTAGGCCTTCAGCAATCCTTATTCCGTATTCAGAGTCTACCTTATAGAAGATGGCTGTCTGGCGGAGCTGGATCTCCTTCTTCGCGTGGCTGAGGTGATCCACGATGTTCCCCACCAGATGGTCGCGGTCGACATCGGTCATCACCTTTCGGAATAGGGCTCTCGGCTGGACGAAGTCGTCGGCGGGAGGATACGCGTGCCTCACCGCTTATCCCGTGACCGCGCCACGCGCGCGAAACGATTGGTGATAACCTAGCTTCAGCTCGGTTCTACGTGATTTACCCTAGCCCAAGCACCACTTCGAGGACGGACAGCAGAAGGGGATCCGTCAAGAAGTTGACAGACTGGCCTCTAAGATTCCTTGCGCGCGCTGGTCACTCATGTTATCTTTGATTAAATGAGTCGTTGTTCCGGCTCCTTTCCAGCTTCTATCACCCTTAAGCAGAAGTTCAGTACGAATGCGTCTGGGAAGGCCTGCCAGATTCTTGTTGTTGCCTTGAATCCTGTGCAGTGGCACGGCGAGATAAGGCCCAGCCCGAATTTTCTCAGCTCCTTCACCGTCTGCTCAATATACTTCTCCTCACGCCCGACCAAATGGGTGCCACCGACGAGACCGTGAATTTTCCTGAACCTTCCGAGGGTCTGAGCCTTCAATAAAGTGTTTACGGGTCCAGCGTGGGCACAGCCAGTGATTACTAACGGTCCTACGTCTTTGACATCTGTCCAGAGGGATTGGTCGTCGAGGATCTGATCATTAATCTCCTCCCCGTCAACGACGATAATCCTCTTGCCACCGCTGCCGACCGGCGGCGATATGCATTCGAAGGAAGTAATCCGGTCTACCTGTCCCGTTGTCCATAGTCCAGGCACGACCTCCACTGGATGAGCTGAAAGGGTTACCTCTCCTCCGGCTCTCTCGATTTCTACGAGGCCCTCTCCCTCGGGCGGCCCTCCACGCCTCCTCTTACCATTCTTATCCACGTTAAATCGGGAAAGAAAGGTGTGGGGATGCCCATATACCTTCACACCGCCTGCTGCTTCTACAACCTCCACCGTCGCGGCCGTGTGATCCCCATGCCCGTGGCTTATCACCACGCAATCGACGTTTCCTAGGTCAACTTTCAGATGCTTGACGTTGTATAGGAAGGCCTCCTTGTTTGCGCTCGTGTCGAATACCACTTTCCTTTCTTCGCCCTTCACATCGATCAATTCCAAGAGGAAGGAGAGCCCCCACTGACCGAGCCCCCCAGTCTGGACCAGGTTTTCGGCTAGGGTGGTTATTTTCAACGATCCTACTTTATCCATGACGGTCGATGGAAAACTTAATCTTTAGCGATAATAAGCATTCACATAAAGTCTTGTTCATAAAATGCCTATTGATAGGCCTTCACTAGTCTATATGTTACGCTATTAAACAGTAGAGTAAACAGTCTACATGCACATATGCTTGGGTAGCTGTATAAGAAAAGATGGCCTTATGCTTCTGCGCGTGTCATCATCTGTACTCAAGGGCGCGCCTGCGTTCTTCCTCGGTGTACCCCCTGATCTCCGATCCGTCAGCCCTCTTCATCCCCATGAGCCGGGCTATCTCCGCGTAGCTGGGGGAGAGCTCGTACTCGGGCTTCATGGAGAACCTGGTCGGTATCGATCCCGTGCGCGCGCGAAATCAAAAGTTTCGATTTCAAGATTACATGCAGTATACCGCGTTATCGTTAAAAAGAGGGACCTTCAGAAAAGCGGTTCTGGGGAATGCATCCTTCGCTACTGTATTGCCTTCTCTCCACCAGCTGTTAACTGGTACTTCCCCTCACGCAGTTCAACTAATCCAGCGCCAGCGAGTTCCCTTAAACCACTCCTGACGAGGAACAGTTGACGGCCGGTCGCTACCGCAATCTCATTCGGTGACAATGCACCTGCCTTTAATGACTTGAGTGTGGCAATGCCACTCTCAGTCAGCTTACCATCTGGTGACACACAGGGCATCGCGATCACGGCTTCTTGAAGCAGAGGTACCAGTCCTTGCAGTCGTAGCCTTCCTTAACCCTCGCCTCCGCCTGCTCGGTGGTAACGGGCGCAGGCACGACTACAGGGTCGCCGGGCTCCCAGTTAGCAGGCGTGGCCACCTTGAGCTTATCAGTCGTCTGCAATGCATCGATTATCCTCAGTATCTCCTTCATGTTCCGCCCAGTCGTCAGCGGGTAGTAGAGTATCGTCCTGATCTTGCTCTCAGGGTCTATTATGAACACGCATCTAACCGTCTCCGTCTTACTCTGATCAGGGTGGATCATCCCGAACTTCATTGAAACCTCCTTGTTTAGGTCCGCTATGATGGGGAAGGGGATCTTGACCCCCATCTTCTCCTCCACATTTCTTATCCAAGCTATGTGGGAGGAGACGCTGTCGACGCTCAAGCCGAGGAGCTGGGTGTTCCTCTTTTGAAGTTCTTCGTAGATCTTGGAGAAGGCGATGAACTCCGTGGTGCAGACTGGGGTAAAGTCTGCGGGGTGTGAGAATAATACGAGCCAGCCTCCCTCGAAGTCTGATAGCTTCAGCGTTCCTTGGGTGGTTGGCGCCTCGAAGTCGGGAGCCTTTCTCCCTAAGAGTGGTAATCCCACTACGTCTGTTTTCTCAGCCATAACAATCACCTTTAGGCATAAATATATCTTTTAATATATTTATAAATATATCTTGCACGCATAGCGATAGTGCGCGCGCCCGCAAAATGGATGGGTGTAAAAAGATTTGTCAAAGATGGGCGTTTTTTATAGACCAAGATTGAGAAATAGTGAGAACATTATCGTCGTATTTGATATCAATTTACATGATCAATGGATACCAATAATATTTAATTATAATAAAAATTGTTATAATCTTCGAGGTGCTATGAGGCTGAAGAAAGATAGGGAGCAATTAGAGTATGCGGTTACAACTATTACCAGCTTCTATCGGAAAACGAGTAAATTTTGAACCGAATGCAAAACATGCATTAGAGTCAGTAAAATATTCATTTATAGATGCATAAAGAGAATATTATAAGATAGAAATTTCAATTTTGATTTATAGACCTAGATGACCAGAGAAAGGGGTGCCGGAGCTGGCTTACAAATCAAGGTAATTGAGGAATTACCGCTTGAACGCCAACTCCGATTTATCGCGCGCGTGATGGATCTTAATCAACCCGTAATCTGCATGTTTATAATATCAGGGTAATTTCTGATACCATATTTATAGTCAAGATATTTTACTAGGTATGTTTTCCCCGGCTCAAAGACATATAATCCTTGGAATGAAACTCCCCTCCCGTCGTTGAATGTAACTCTCGTGCAGTTGATCCAGCTGAGTTGGGATTGCTGTGACTCCGCTACGGTGAAGGCTATTGTCTTAGGCTCGTTGAGGCTTCTTACGTAAACGGCTAAGCCAAGCATCGAGAAGAGGAACAGGGAGGTGATTATCAGCGCGGCTACCTCAAATCGACCAGTCTTTTGATCCATGTGCTAACCTCTTACAATAGGCTCGTTTTTTCGGGTTTCCCGATTTTTACTAATGTACCTCGACATTATATAAGGGTGTCCGATTCGTTGGAGTTGTCGCCTGCGCCGTGCACGAGCCGGTGGGTCCGTCAACCTGTCCACTTTGCTCGCGCGCTTTGGCTAATCTTCTTTTTGCGTCATAACATGGCTTCAAATCATATTCTCTTAATCTCATTAACTCTGCGTACCAATCTACATAGGATTTTATCCTATCATTAGCACCTTTTTTAGTTATTCTAAGTTTATATTCTTCGTATTCTTGCGTTGCATCATTTTTTTTCTTCTAACTTACTATCTAAATCTATATTAATTATGTTATGGCATTTTTCCTGAATGCAGAACTACGCGCGCGGGAGAGAGAAAGGATTAAATTGCTCCGTTTCGTTAACGCGCGCCTGATCTCAAATAACCTGCTGAGGTTAGTCTAATTGAACATGAGAAATCAAGTATAATCCAATTACTGAAGCAACTCCCCCAACTATCATCAAGACCACACCTATGAGATTAGTACTCGAATCTACTCTTGATATTCCTATAATGTAATTTATCTCAATCAGAATAAATCCAATTAAAATTAAAATAGTTGAGAGACTTGAAATCAATATTATTAATCGTAATTGTGAATTATGATTCATACGTTTGAAACTCCGTTATTGGCAGATTTTATAGCGGGAAGATTAGTCGTCATTATATCGTGGTTTTAGGTTAACCTAATATTTATATTTTAGGTTGCCTAAGAATAGTTGTGTCACCTTGAGCGAAAATGTGGAAGAGTATCTTGAAGCAATCTATTCGTATAACGAGAAAGGCAAAATAGCGAAAAACCAGGAACTTGCAGAGCGACTCAAGGTCTCGCCGCCGAGTATCTCGGAGATGATCAAGAAACTCTCTGATGAGGGTTTGGTCACCTATGAACCCTACAAGGGCGTCGTGCTCACCGGTAAGGGGATGGCGAGGGCCCAGAAGGTTGTGAGAAAGCACCGACTTCTCGAGAGGTTCCTGCACGATAGCCTTGGGTTGAGTATGGACAAGGTTCACAACGAAGCCTGCATGATGGAACATGGTCTCAGCGACGAGGTAGCGTCTGCTCTTTGTGACTATCTACATAGTCCAAAGACCTGCCCTGACGATGATAAACCAATTCCGGCGTGTACACTCGATGCAGGTAACTGTGAATCCTGTAAGATCAATCGGGAGAGCAAGGGAATCAGACATAGACTGGTTACGCAGTTGAGTTACCTTAGACCTGGTGAGACAGGGAGAGTTACCTTCTTGAAGGGTGGTGGAAAAGCATCTCAAAGAATCATGGACATGGGTCTCTGCCTCGGGACGCTGGTGAAGGTGGTTCGATCAGCGCCCTTCAACGGACCGGTCGAGGTCAGCGTAAGAGATACGACGCTCGCTATTGGTCGGGGGCTCGCCGAGAAGATCTTCGTCGAGGTCGAGGATGTTGAACCTGAGCCACGCCACTATAATAGGCCACACCAGATAATCGCGAAGTAGCTGGCGGATACCCTTGAGCAGCCGAACCGATCTAGCGAATACTGGGTTAAACAATAGAAGGCGGCTCACCGTAGCCCTCGCCGGTAATGCTAACGTCGGAAAGAGCGTAATTTTCAACCAGCTGACTGGGCTGCACCAGCACGTAGGTAACTGGCCTGGGAAGACGGTGAAGAGGGCGGAAGGTACCCTGAGCTTCGGTGGATACACAATCGACGTCGTCGACTTGCCCGGCATCTATAGCCTGAGCACCTACAGCCTCGAGGAGAAGGTCAGCAGAGAATTTATCGCCGTCGAGCACCCCGACGCTATCATCAACGTCGTAGACGCATCAGCCCTGGAGAGAAACCTCTTCTTCACAGCGCAGCTCCTTGAGATCGAGCCACACCTAATTGTGGCCTTGAATCAGATGGACCTTGCCGAGAAAAAGGGGATAAAGGTCGACATTGCCGCCCTCTCGAGGCTCCTCGGGGTCCCAGTTGTGCCAACCATCGCTACGAAGAATGAGGGTCTGCAAGAGCTCATGGTGGAGGTCGTCAGGATCCACGAGGAGGATGCGCCGACCTCGAAGTCCCTAGGCTTCGGTCTAGAAATCATAGCCATTCTCAATGAACTCATCGCTTTTTTAAAAAGGGTTGACATATCATATCCACGGTTCTGGGTTGCTGTGAAGCTTCTCGAGGGCGACGAGGAGCTTGAGACGCTGGTCTACAGCAAGAAGCCGGAGATGAGACAACGTGTGGATGCAGCGAGGAAAAGAATTGAGGATATCCATGGGCACACCGTCTCGAGCGTCATCGCCTCGGAGAGATACGCGCAGGCGAGCAGATTAGCCGCGGAAGTCACTACTTATTTTGAGCCAAGATCGAGTGTTTGGAAAAGCCTGGGGGAGGTCACTGACCACCCGATCTACGGCTATGCAATCATGATCGCCGTCATCGTGGGGATGTTCTTCACGATCTTCACGTTTGGAGACGCCGCATCGAGGCTACTAGGTTATGTATTCGAGCAAGTAAAAAGCGGATATTACACGATCTTTGGGAACGGAACAATGCAGAGTTTCCTTTGGAATGGTATCATTGAGGGGCTGATAGCCGGCACGACCATAGCGCTCCCATACATCGTACCGTTCTTCGTCGTGCTCTCGCTGCTCGAAGACTCGGGCTACCTTGCCAGGGTCGCCTTCCTCATGGACTCCGCCATGCACAGGATCGGTCTCCACGGGAAGGGCTTCATACCGATGATGCTTGGGTTCGGGTGCAACGTTCCCGCCTGCCTTGGCTGCAGCATCATGGAGACCGAGAGGGAGAGGCTGATATGCGCCTTCGTCGCGAGCCTGATCCCATGCGCGGCGAGGAGCATAGTCATAATGGGGCTCGTCGCCACTTACCTCGGCTTCGGCTGGGCGGTGGCCCTCTACATCATCGACTTCGCACTCATCTTCGCTCTTGGCAGGATAGCGTTCAAGGTCGTGCCGGGTGAACCAGTTGGACTCATCATGGAGATGCCGAGCTATAAGATACCGACAGTGAAGGTCACAGGGCAGAGGACGTGGTTCAGGCTCAAGGACTTCGTTGTCGAGGCCTTCCCCCTCATAGTTATTGGGAATCTGATAATCTACGTCGCAAACCTCATTGGGTTGCTTAATATTATTCAGGTAGCCTTCACGCCGGTGACGGTGTGGTGGCTCGGCTTACCGGCGGCTACAGGGATCGTCTTGATTTTCGGGGTCCTGCGGAAAGAGCTGACGCTGATCCTTCTGGCTTCGCTTATGGGGACAACGAACTTCGCGCAGATTCTGTCTCCTCCTCAAATGTTCGTGTTCGCCTTTGTCGTCATGATCTATATCCCCTGTGTCGCTACGATAGCAGTGTTGTCCAAGGAGTTTGGGGCTAGGACAGCTGCGCTGATCAGCTTGATCGAAATAACTCTCGCTATAGTACTTGGAGGAATAGTCTCCCGGATTCTCGTTTTTAGTGGGGTACTATAAACAATCAGTAAATCGCGCGTGCGAAGGTAGCAGTGTCAAGCATGGGAAAAAACTACGCGCGCATACGTACATTACAACCTCAGAATACTCGGAACCAATGTAATGAGTAGATGCAGAGGCTTACGACCTTAAGATTCGCATGCAGTGTTTCGAGAGGTTTTTCAACTAAAAAGCTTCATCTAGCCCATGGAAGACGACGCAGACCTCCGCAGCGTAAGTGAGCAGCTAGAGGCAGTCATGCGTCGACTGGACCTGATCGAGGCGGTACTCACCGAGCAGAGGAGCTATCCCGAACTCGCCGCCGTGATGAGCGACCTCCGCATGAGCGCCTCACTCTATAACGAGCCACTCAAACTCATACAGAGGCTGATCACCGTGAGAAGGATCACCCAGAGAGCGGAGCCTAGAGACGAGGTGAGCCGAATCATACTCAATACCCTCGCCGTCAAGGGCGCCCTCAACGTCTCGGAGTTGGCGAGGGAGGTAGCCGTGGCTAGGGGATCGGCGAGCAGGGTCACTGTTCGAAAGAGGCTCAGCATCCTCATCGATGAGGGTATCCTCAAGAAGAACGCCGATGGCTCCTATAGGTTGAGGGAGTGACCAGAATTTGATCACATTTTTCCACTATCTTCATAGGATCTGACCAGTCTCCCCTAATATCGGTGAAGAACAATATGGAAGAAAAAAGACGTGAGAGACCGAGCGCAAAGGAGATAGCGGAGATAATGGACTCGGTATCCACTAGGATACCGACCCTGATAAAGGGGGTCATGGACAGCTTCTACTCGCCTGAGGCAGCTGCCCAGATGGGGCGCGCAGTAGCTGAGTTCAGGAGAACCCTTGTGGAGGGTGGGATCCCTGAGCAGGAGGCGATGGAGATGACGAAGCAGTACATGTCTACGCTGACCAACCTCTCAAGCGTTATGCGTAGCGCCGAGGGGCGGAGCTATAACCACAGGGAGGACTAGGCAGATTGGGGGCGCTGGATTCGCTGCGCTTCACTTTGGGGCTTGTGGGGCTAGCGTTGAAGGCGCCGAGTGTCTATATGCGACTCTATTTTGCGCGGAAGAGAGCTGTCGGCGTCTTCAGGAGGGAGCTGGTTGCGTTTGGGGTGGATAGAGCAACCGCAGTGGAGTTGGCGGCATGCTACCCTAGATTCGATCTAAGGAGGATTCGTATTAGCGATGGGTAGTGGTAGACGCCTCGGTTTTTTCAGGGATATTGGAGACTTCCGATTCAAGCTTTGGCTCGATGGTAACGCCGATAAATTCCTCTCCGAGGTTGGAGTTGTCGAGGATATGAGTGTCCTCGACTTTGGATGCGGATCGGGGAGGTACTCTATCGCAGCGGCTAGGCTGGTCGGTGGTAGGGGGAGGGTTTACTCCCTCGATGTTGATGGAGAAGCATTAAAGAGGCTGTCGAAAGCAATTGCAGATGAGAAAGTAATGAACATCTCCACCATTATTTCGAAGGGTGGTTCGAGCCTACCACTAGATGATGTGACGTTGGACCATGTTCTGCTGATAGATGTGCTTCAAGAGATATCGGATGTGGATGGTCTCCTCAAGGAGGCGATGAGGGTTCTCAAGGGAGATGGTACGCTGACGGTTTTTCCGATGCATCTTCATGCCGACGATGTTATTAAGATTGCTTCACGTGCCGGATTTAAGTTGAAGGGAAGAATGAATGATAAGCGTATTCTTCTCTTCGCTAAGGCTTGAAGAGTAAGCTCTCCATGCATTGAACGTGCGCGCATGTAATGGGGCTAGGATGGGCTCAGTTCAGAGATCTTCTTCGCGACGAAGGCCCTGAAATCGAGGTCCCTGAACAACGCGTCCATCCCCCTGTCAACCTCACCCCTCACCTCCCGCTCCATGAGAGCCGCCTCCAGCTCCAGAGGCAGGCTGCACCGGCCGCAGTACCTCGCGTCGGAGGCGTTCAACTCCTTGCAGCGGGGGCACCTCCTCGGCTTCAGCCTACTCTCCTCGGGCCTCTCATCCTCCCCGCCAAGGCCGTCAAGAAGATATACTAGCCTCCCCTTCACCCTCAAGCATCTCCTCGAACCTGTAGAACTCCTCGTTCCCCGCCAGCAGGCCACCCAGCACCCGATCCGCGTCCTCCGGCTTCCTCCAGAGCAGGTCAAGGGTCTCCCTGACCTCGCCCTCATCCCTAGCCGCTCGACACAACTTTTGAACGGAGATCGTAGAGTAGCAGCCCCTCTCCCGGAGCTTACCGTTAAAATCCGACGCAGTGATGATCTGGAGGTTCCTCCTCCCCGCGTACTGGGGCAGCGTGATCCTCTCGCCACGCACCTCCACGTGCTCCCTGGGATCGAAGACACCAGCCGCGAACACCCCCACCACGCCCTGCCTGAGCTCCCTGCCATCCGTCGTATCCACGCCGAAGTCCTTGCTCCACCTCAGCACCTCGAGGAAGTCATCCACATGCTTCTTAGACACCAGCCCCCACTTACAGCTCAACACATACGTCACCGGCGGCGCGAACACCCCCGGAGTCACCTCCCACACCCGGTCCAGCTCAGCAGAGCGCCTACGCCCACCCACACCCCGAAGCAGATGCACATTGATCCTCCGGGAATCCATCCCGCCCTCCCGGTGGCTCTGAGTCCAGAACCGGGCACCAGAAGTGAACCTGTCGATGAACCACTCCGCCGCCGCCTCCCAGTTATGCCCCACCCGGTTCGCCCTACCCTTCGCGATCCTGAGGTAGCTACGCTTCATCTCCAGCGCCGCCGAGAGCTCCTCACCCGCCAGCGACTCGTGGTGGTAGTACCTGTACGCGTCGAAGAGCTTCACCCCCCGGAGGCTCGGATACAGCTGCAGAGCCCTGGTCACCGCCCTCTCCGCCTGATCAGGAGTACAGCCCAGCTTCTCGTGGAGATAGGTGAACCCGACAAGCCTACGAAGCCTGCTGTGCTCCACCACCACGTCGCGGACCCTCATCACCCGCTCCATCAGCGGGCTACCAGCCGACACCCCGGCCAGGGCCTTCTCGGTCCGCTCCACGGCCTCCACCAACGCCGCCTCCCGGGGCTTACCTTGGTCGAGCCACGTCACCAGGTACCCCTCCCTGAACGGGGTCTCCCGCTCCTCAGTCTTGTAGCCCCGCACGTAGACCAGGCCCTGTTTCTCCCACCTCCGGACGTTCGCCATCACATCCCGGACCTGAACCCCCTCGCCTGCCAGCTTGTCTGCAATCTCCTTGGAGTAGAACGCATCGCCCGAGTTCGACCTCAGGAACCCGAGCACCCGGCTCGCCTTGCTCACGCTCCCTCCGCCACGTGGGTCCAAGTACTCCTCGGAGAACCCGACGAACATGCGCCCGCCCAGCTTGACCTCCCCCCGCCCCTTCGGCTTAGCCAGGTACAGGTGGTAGGGCCGCGTGTGACGAGAGACCCCGGCTCTTCCCTTGTTGACCCTCTCCGCCTCGTAGGCGGGCTCGGCGGTTCTTAACACGAGGCCCCTGCGCCACGCGAGCATCAGCGCGTTTCCCACCTGGCTCCGCGTGAGCCCCGTCTTCTTCGAGGCCTCCATAGTGCTCAGAGGCCTTCCACCGGCCAGGACGTCGAGTACACGTTCGCGGGAGGCACAGTACTGCACGGCTTCACCGATCATAACAAACAAAATCGTGAATTTAAACCCTCGCGCGGAACCATCGAGAAGAGTAAATTTAGGGAAGGATTAAACCACGCTTAAACCCCAAAACAACCCACAAAACGGCTCCTTTAAACGATTTTACTTGGTGCTCCGGCCGGGATTTGAACCCGGGATCAATGACTCGAAAGGCCACTATGCTTGTCCGGACTACACCACCGGAGCACGGTGGTGTAAGACGGGGAGCGTCTTTATAATCGTTATTGGGCTTGTGGTTGCCTGCGGGATAGTTTTTATATGGTCGGCCTCGTTCTATGGTGGAAGGGGCCCGTAGCTCAGTTTGGCTAGAGCACCCGGCTCATAACCGGGTGGTCATGGGTTCAAGTCCCTTCGGGCCCACCTTGTTTCTTGTTCTGCGTGCGTGTGGGGGGGAGGGGTGTGTGGTCGTCGTCGCGGTTCGGGGTTTCCGGTAGCGTTATAGGGCGGGGGTCAGTTAATTTTTCTGATGGTCTCCGAAGTGGAGCGGCTGAGCCACGAGGTGGAGGCGCTCCGTGCCAGGGTGAAGGCGCTGGAGCGAAGGATTATCCCCGAGGTGGAGCTCCCGGAGGGGGAGTTGCGGGAGCTTCAGAAAATGAGAGATGAGGCGAAGGACAGGGACTACGTCCCGGTCGAAGAAATTTTTGCGAAGCATGGGAAGCGGCGGGAGTAGCTTGTTCAGGGTCAGGGTCCACCGCAGGGCGACTCGGACTCTGGATGATCTGCCGACCGCGACGAGTGAGCATGTCCTCGATCTCCTCCTCGTCCTTGAGGATGACCCAGTTCCCATTGAGAGGTTCGATGTGAAGAGGATACATGGAACATCTGGCTGGTTCAGGGTGCGGGTGGGGAACTACCGTGTCATCTACTGGGTCGACGAGGAGAGCCGTGTGGTAACAGTCGAGAGGATCACACCCCGCGGCGACGCCTACGGTGACTAGCACTTCTTCACTAGCTCCTCCCGGACCCCCTTGAGCTGCTACAGTGCGCTTCGAGGTTTTTGACGACCTTGGAGGTGATCTCCAGAGGTGATGGGTTCTCGGTGTACCGGAGGGGTTCAGCATAGCTTATATGGCCTCGCTCCGCGTTTTCTTCGGGTGAACCTTGTTGGTTCTTAAGGCGAGGCGGCGGGGCGAGGTATCGGTTCCTGAGCCGCTCTGGAGGGAGATCGTCGACGCCTATGCTCGGGTGGAGCGGGTCATGGCGACCCTGGAGACCCTAGAGGAGCCGGGCGTTCTGGAGGCCCTCGAGGAGAGCCGGCGGATGCTGGCGTGCGGGGAGTACGTTGAGTGCTCCATCGATGAGGTCGACAAGGTTCTGAAGTAGCTTGCCTTATAGGGCTGTCTTCATGAACGCGTTCCTTCGGGGGGCGGAGGAGGCTGCCTGACCAGGCGGCTCTCCGCGTCGTGGAGGCGGTGAAGGGGCTTCTGCTGGACCCGTATGTCGGCACACCGCTGTCGGAGCCCTTCAGGGGGCTCTGGCGTGTCCGCGTGGGTGACTACAGGATTCTTTACGAGGTCGACGCCGCGGGTGGACGGGTAATCTTCCACGACGTGGGCCATCGTAGGCGGATCTACGGGCGGTAGCGCTTCTCGGCGAACTCCTCCTGGACTCCCTTGAGCTGCTACAGTGCTGCCTCCGATTTGACGACGATCTTCGCCGTGGTTTGGCTCAGGATGACAGGCTGTCCGCGTTGAATGTCTTCACGCCGTTCCTCTCCGCTGCCTCGGCGAGGCGCCTGTTCTCAGTGGCGAGGGGTACCCGCTTTTTCTTCGCCTCCGTAAGGTACGCGGCGTCGTAGTAGCTGGTGTCTGTTTCGCGGGCCATTCTGAGGATCCTGATCGCCTCGTCCGCGGTGGCGGGGGCCGCCACAGTGACTACGGCGAGGATGCGGTAGAAGATGTATAGGAGCCTGTCTGTCTCTGCGACGGTGAGTGTCCGCGTCAGCTGGGTTTCGGTGCGGAGCATGTTCCCGATCTCGTAGGGCGCGAGCGCTATCGTGGCGGAGCCTTCTAGCATGTCGATGGAGTCTTCCCCGTGCTTCTTCACAAGGGATATAATGGTGCTGGCGTCGAGGACGGCTTTCAATGCTCGTCACGGCTCTTCCGGATGGCCTCGACTATCGCGTCGTCGGGAACCTTCTGGAGTATGGTGCTGGCCTCCCTGGCGAGGCGGTGGAGTTCCTCGCGGGCGAGGGCGTCGCGGACGATCTTCTCGACGTCGGCGCCGCGCCTGCTAAGCCGCTCCACGAGGTCGCGTGGGGCGTCGATCTTGACGGTCTCCGTCACGGGGTTCACCGTTACTCTGTCTGGCGCGAGCGCTTATAGTGTTAGCGCTTCTTGGATAGTTCTGCGACGGCGGAGAAGAGGTGAAGCGGCGCTCTTTTTATGGTGGTTCGCTTGGTATCGTAGGTTTTTCGGTAAAATTATAGGGCAAGATTCGGCGTGCTTGAGTTGATGGTCTCCGAGGTGGGGCGTCCTCGCCGCCACCGGCCTGACATTCCACGACGCCTCCTACCCCACACCGTGGAGAGGCTCCACCTCACCCTCGCCACAGAGGACATCCGCCTCGCCCGCGCCGCCGAACACAGCGGAACACCCACCACGAGCCTGGCGGAACTCCCCTAACCCAGAGGGCGACGCGGAACCGGTGAACCCGGACAAGCCCCCAACCCGGCGCGGCGCGTACAGGCACATCATCCACCAGCAAACACAGAAAGGCTTTAAACTCGGCTCTGTATCTCCCTTCCGTGAAACCGGGGGCAGCCTCGGGATGACAATCAAGTAACTTCACACAGGGTTTGGAAAATGAGCGACAAAGAAGAAACGAAGCCCGTCGAGGATAAGGTAGAGGAAGAGAAGAAAGAGACAACGACCTCAACGGAAGCCAAGGAAGAGAAGCCAACAGAGGAGAAGGCCGAGGTCAAAGAGGAGAAGGAGCCGGAGGAGGAGCGGATAGAGGGAGCCGTCAACAGGGGCGACTTCATAGTCGTCGAGCTGACGGGCCTCGCGGAGGAGACGGGCGAGGTCTTCGACACCACCAGCGAGGAAACCGCGAAGGAGCAGGGCACATACGACGAGAAGAGGACCTACGGACCACGCCTAGTCGTCGCAGGCGAGGGCTGGGTCCTGAAGGGGCTAGACACCAGGCTGAGGGGACTCAAGGTAGGCGAGGAGCAGAAGATAGAGATACCGGCAGCCGAGGCCTTCGGCGAACGTGACGCCGAGAACGTCCAGACGATACCCTTCAGGGTGCTCAGGTCCAAGGGCGTCAATCCCGCCCTGGGCGCAGAGCTTGAGATCGACGGCAGGTCCGCCGTCGTACGCAGCATAGGCGCGGGCAGGGTACAAGTCGACTACAACCCCCGCCTCGCGGGCAGGAAGATCGTCTACACGGTCAAGGTCACAGAACTGATCGAGGACGAGAAGGCGAAGTTCAGGGCCCTCATCAAGCGCCGCTTCCCCGGAGTTGACGCCGAGAAGTTCGGGCTGAAGAAGACGAAGAAGAGGCTCCACGTCGAGGTGCCGGAGGAAGTCTTCTTCGGCGAGAACGTCCAGATCGCGAAGAAGGCTCTGGCGAACGATATCCTCAGGTTCTTCAAGAGCCTGGACGAGGTCGAGTTCGGCGAGGTCGTAAAACGGTCGTAGCCACGAGGTCTCTAGCGTGAGGGCCGAGGCAGTAGTCGTGGGAGCAGGCCCCGCTGGTTTGATCGCGGCACGGGAGATCGCCTCCAGGGGCTACGATGTCAAGGTTTTTGAGGAACACCCCGAGGTCGGGGTGCCCAACCACTGCGCGGGGCTGGTGAGCGTCGAAGGGCTCAGGCGCCTCGGCGTCGAGCCATCGGCCGATTTTGTCCAGCACGAGATAGTCGGCGGCAAGGTCTATTCCCCCTCAGGCGTCTCCGTCGAGGTACGGGGCGGGAGGACGAGGGCCTACGCCGTCGAAAGGTCAGCCTTAGACGCCTATCTAGCGAATAAAGCGGAGGAGAGCGGTGCAGATGTCATCACGAACGCGAGGGCCGAGGGGCTCCTGACCTCGGGTGGTATGGTCGAGGGGGTGAGGGGCGCCGGCTTCGAGGCTTCTTCCCCCATCGTCGTCGACGGGGAGGGCGCAGGCAGGAGGCTTATTAGGCAGCTGACTACCACCCGCCTGGAAGAGCCCCTGATGGGGCTCAACGTCGAGATGGAGGCGGAGGTCGAGCCGAACATGGTGGAGGTCTGGCTCGGCGGGAGGTACGCGCCAGGGCTCTTCGCGTGGGTGATCCCCCTAGGCGACGGGCGTGCCCGCTGTGGCCTCGCCTGCCACGGCGGGGCCACAGAGAGGCTCGGCGCGTTCCTGAAGCGGAGGTTCGGCCCCGTCGAATGCCCGCCTCCCCATGGAGGGATGGTACTGACGGGCGGGCCCCTCCAGAGGACCAGCTTCGACGGTCTCCTCCTGGTCGGGGACGCCGCGGGTCACACGAAGCCGACCACCGGCGGAGGCTTCGTCCTCGGCGGTCTCTGCGCCGTGGAGGCCGGCAAAGTAGCTTCAGGGGCCCTCGAGGCTGGCGACTGCTCCGGGAAGTTCCTCGGGAGATACGACAAGGCTTGGCGAAGAATGTACGGTGGGGAGTTCGACGCCATGCTCTCAGCGAGGAGGCTCCTCGACAGGCTGCCCGACGACAGGATCGACAGGCTCTTCTCATCCTTCAAGGGGGAGGGGCTCGAGGACACGCTCCGTGAGATCGTCGAGAAGGGTGACATGGACCTCCAGAGGGGCGCCCTCGGGCAGGCGCTGAGGAGCCCACGCATCCTCGGGCTGCTGATGAGGGGCGTCGGTAGGCTAGCCATCGCCGAACTTGTGGCCCTCGTCAACGTTTAAATATGGATTCATCGGCTTACATCTGGACTGAGATATGACTACATGCATATCCTGCGGGAGAAAGGTCTCGCCCGGGGAGAAGGCGATCAAGTTCTCCTGCCCAAGCTGCGGAGCCGTCACCATCTGGCGCTGCGAGAAGTGCAGGCTCTTCGGCAGGCAGTACAAGTGCCCGTCCTGCGGATTCACGGGACCATAAAATCCTTGGTTCTAACGCCCTTCAGCTTCTGGATCAGCAAACTGTTCACACGACGAGGTATGGTTTAGACCACTCTACTTAAGGAGCGGTAAGGAGCCGGTCACCTTGTCCAGCCTGCTGGATAGGTCCGGCCCGAGGCCGAGGGCCGTCACCGTGCCCGGCGGGACCTCTGTCAGCCCCCTGTCCTCTATCGTGACGGCGACGATGTCGAGCGCCTCGGCCCGCTCCACGAGTTCGTTGAGCTCCTCCTCGCCCTCCGCCTCCAGGGCGACCTTCTTCGCCCCCTCGTCCCTCCACCTCCTCCAGGCGGAGTGGTTCGCCCTCTTCGCCTCCTCTGAGGCCTCGACTGCGGCGTGGCAGGCCTGTGCTATCATCTTACCGACGCTCATCCCGAGGTCCGTGCGGATGACGATGCACATCTTGTACTCGAACGGGCTCTCCTTGACCACCTAGGGCACCAGCCTATCCCTGTCGCGGGGGAACATGCAGCACTCCCTGATGTTCTGCATCCCTGTGACGACCATGGTCAACCTCTCGAGTCCTATGCTCCAGCCCGCGTGGGGGGGCGCCCCGTAGCTGAAGCTCTCTATGTAGTGCTCGAAGTCCGCGGGATTCAGCCCCTTCTTCAGGAGCTGCTGCCTGAGGAGCTCCGGGATGTGGATGCGCTGGGTGCCGCTGCAGACCTCTATGCCGCCGTAGATGCAGTCGAAGGCGTGGACGACCTCGGGGTTGTCGGCGTGGGGCATCGCGTAGAAAGCCTTCTGGGCGCTGGGCCAGTCCTTGAGGAAGAAGGCCTCCAGCCCCATGAGCTCCATGAGCCTCCTCTCCTGGGGCTTGGTGAAGTCGTCGCCCCAGCTGATGCCCTCTCCTGCTTTTTGGAGCATCTCTATCGCCTCGGTGTAGGTGACCCTCCTAAGCGGCAGCTCCGGCACCACGATCTCTCGGTTCAGTTCCTTGAGCTGGGGCGCGCAGTGCTCCTTCACGTCCCTGAGCATGTGGGCTAGTACCTCCTCGAGCACTTTCATCGCGTCCTCGTCGTCGCTGAACGCCTGCTCTATGTCCATCTGCCTCACCTCGTTGAGGTGGGTCGGCGTGTTGAACTTCTCGGCCCTCCAGATCGGGGTCACGGTGAAGACCTTCTCGAAGCTGATGGCGCACATCTGCTTGTAGAGCTGGGGGCTCTGGGCGAGGTACGCCTCCCTATCAAAGTAGGGTATCTTGAAGAGCTCGGCGCCGCCCTCGGAGGCGGAGGCGATGATGCATGGCGGCTGTATCTCGACGTATCCATGCTCTGTTAGGTAGCCACGGAAGCTGGCGAGGAGCCTGTCCTGGATGGTGAAGATTGCGCGTGTCTGGGGGGCGCGGAAGTCGAGGAACCTCCAGTTGAGCCTCGTCTCCAGCTCCGACTGGCTCGTCGCGGCTATGTCGACGGGGAGGGGCTGCCTCGACCTGTTCACAACCTCGATGCTCTCGGGCATGAACTCGATGCCGGCGTTCGCTATCTTGCTCTGGACCGCCTTCCCCCTGACGACGATGACGTCCTCCCTGCCGAGCTCCACGTCCGGGATGTCGCCTCCCTTCCTGACGGTGATCTGTATCTCCCCCGTCATGTCGCGGAGAACGATGAACCTTATCTTGGCGAGGTCCCTGGTCCTGACCACCCAGCCAGCGATGGCGACCTCCTCGCCCAGCCTCCTCTTAGCTTCCTCGACGTAGATTCGGTCGAACATTGGTAAAGGCTCCAAGTAGGATACGGACTACTTGGGTAGAATAGGGTTTTGTAATAAAAACTTTGATCGACCTAGTAGGTGTACTCGACTCGCAGGTCCATGTTCCTGACCTTCTTGGCGACCTCAACCAGGGCCTGGATACGCTTCTTGCTCAGGCGCTTCGCCCCACGCCCCTTGAGGACGACCCTCGTCTCCGTGCTCCCATCTGGGAGCCAAATGATGTTTATGGTGACTATCTGCTGGCTCGAGAAGAGGTCCTCGAGGAACTTCCTGTCGTTGACGCCTGTCTCCAGCACGAGGACCCGCCTGTTGAAGGCGTCCCCCAGGTCCCTGGTGACCTTCTGGTTTATGGCGAACTTGCCGCTGTCCCCCCTGCCTACGACGAGGACGAGGAAGCTGCCCGCGTCTATGACGTTCTCGAGGTTAACCATCTGGAGGAACTGGTTCTGGCCCTCGTACTCCAGAAGCTTCTTGGCGACCTCGATATAGTTGCTGCTTACGGTGCCTGACTTGACCTTCTGCTGGCACTTCGAACAGAGCATCCCGCTCT
>Ga0315291_10003705_pt1 | contig 19717 bp, 14 predicted proteins | sample YL17G12_20_MG_FD_203070 | JGI IMG/M metagenome (GOLD analysis project Ga0315291, IMG submission 203070) | Sediment microbial communities from Yellowstone Lake, YNP, Wyoming, USA - YL17G12_20 | ecosystem: Environmental > Aquatic > Freshwater > Lake > Sediment | place: USA: Wyoming | collected...
CTCGTCCACGGCTGCCCGTGACCATGCCAACGGAGGGAACGTGCGGTCGCCTTCTGAGCTTCTGACGTCTTCGAACGGGCCGTTTTCCCTTGACTGACCGCGGTTTCTTTGTTGCAATCTACGCAAATTGGAAGCTTTACTTAGAGTCTCGCTGCGCAGGAGGTTCAGATGCTCTCTTTCTTCATATTCCTTGCATACATAGCTTGCCTTCTTCCAGTGATACTTTCTGCCAGGAAAAAAGCGCTCGGGAGGAGTCAGATTACAATTTCTGCGTTGCTCGTTGGAGCGCTGACGGTTTTTTTGATCTCGCTGCGCATCTACACGGAGGTTTTGTGGTTCAAAGAACTGGGCCAGGTAAGTAGGTATTGGACCGTCTTCTGGACAAGGCTCTTTCTGTTTGTTGCAGGTTTTGCGGTAAGCTTTCTCTTTTTCTACGTGCACGTGCGCGTGGCCCAAAGGGGCGCCGCTCCTGAGACTGGCCGCGGGATGAGGATTGCTTACGGTATCTATCTCCTGTTTGCCGTTCTTGTCTCGATCTCGTTCGGTAACTCGTGTTCGGGATGGTGGGAGAAAGTACTCCTGTATCTGAATCGGGTTCCTTTTGGAGTGAAAGATCCAATCTTCGGAAGAGATGTTTCCTTCTATGTTTTTGCGCTTCCATTCTACTCGCGACTGACATCCTACATTCTGAGTCTGCTGATTCTTTCAACGCTCGGCATTCTCGCGCTCTACGCCATTCAGTTGGGCCTGAGGACACGCAGTACCCGGAGAGGGACCGGGTTTGTTCTTGAGACGCAAACTCCGGATCAGCGGCGCGAAACACTCTTTCGACTTGTGACTCATCTATCTGTCCAGGGCGTTCTATTTGTGTGTCTGTTCATATTTCAGACCGTGCTCGCCATGTGGAACCTTGTCTATTCGGAAAGAGGAGCGGTATTCGGTGCCGGCTACACTGACGTTCATTTTCAGATAGGTGCGTACAAGTTTTTCATCGGCGCACTGGTTCTTGTTGCGATTGCTTTCGTCGTGTCTGCTGCGAGCCGCTCTCATCGCAAGACGTTTTTGGGCGCCGGTCTCGCATTTGGAATACTTCTTCTGACCTGGCTCATCGGAGTGAATGCGGTTCCTGCCATCGTTCAACACTATCTGGTGAGCCCGAATGAGCTGGACAAGGAGAGACCGTATATTGAGTACAACCTTGCATACACGAGAAAAGCCTACGGGCTCGATAGCACAAGGGCAACGGTGGCAGAGTTTCCGGTCAGGGATGGCATCACACCGGCCAATCTCTCGGACGATGCCGCCACGTTGCAGAGCATCAGGCTATGGGACTGGAGAGTGCTTGAGGCTACGTACAACCAAAATCAGTCGTTTCGGCTGTACTACAGATTCCTTGACGTTGACATAGACCGCTATCAAATAGGCGGAACTCCGGTACAGGTCATGCTCTCCGCCAGGGAATTGGATCAGAGGAGACTTGCCGAGAAATCAAAGACGTGGCAGAACCTGCGGCTCGTGTACACTCACGGCTACGGTGGTTGCCTGAATCCAGTCAACGTCTTCACGCCTGAGGGGCTTCCCGAGTACTGGATAAGGGACATTCCTCCTGCAAGCAAGAGCCCAGAGCTCGCACTCGACCGACCCGAGATATATTATGGCGAAGCGCCAAATTCCCACGTGTTCGTGAAAACGAGCCACCCAGAATTCGATCACCCGCGTGGCGCCGAGAACGTGACCACCTTTTACCAGGGCAAAGGTGGCATCCCCATCGGAAGTGGTCTCAGAAAATTCGCGTTTGCTCTGCGTTTTGATGGGATAAGGCTTCTTACGGCAAAGGAGCTTGGTCCTGAGAGCAGAATCATGTTCAGAAGGCCCATACAGGTGAGGATCCCAACACTCGCTCCCTTCCTGGTCTATGATCATGACCCGTACCAGGTGATAGCCGACGGAAAGATCTGGTTTATGTGGGACGCCTACACCGTTTCTGACCACTATCCCTACGGAGAACGCTACCCATTAGCTGGGTCAAGTACGGGCAGCATAAACTACATCAGGAATTCCGTGAAAGTTGTTGTCAACAGTTACGACGGAACGGCTGACTTCTACATTTTCGAAGAGTCTGATCCTGTGATTCAAGCCTATGCAAAGGCGTTCCCCGGGCTCTTTAGGCCCAAGGAAGAGATGCCTCAGTCTCTCAGAGCCCACATCCGCTATCCCGAGGACCTCCTCAAGATCCAGGCCGACATCTACGCAACGTACCACATGAATGATCCGAACGTCTTCTACAACAAGGAAGACGCGTGGCAAATTGCGCAAGAGACTCACGCAGGAGACGTTAGAGAAATACTCCCGTACTACGTAGTCATCACCGTTCCAGGCGAAAAGAGGCAAGAGTTCATTCAGATGATCCCATTTACGCCTTTGACTACAGACCCGAGTAACCCCAAGAACAATATGGTCGCATGGCTGGCAGGAAGGTGTGATGGGGACTGGTATGGCGACATTGTCGTGTATGAGTTTCCAAAGGACAGGCTTGTCTACGGGCCCATGCAAATAGAAATACGCATCAACCAGAACGATCTCATAAGCAAAGATTTCACACTCTGGAATCAACAGGGTTCTCGAGTGATCCAGGGCAATCTCCTCGTAATACCTCTTTCTGACAACAGGCTGCTCTTCGTGCAGCCTGTCTACCTCCAGGCCACAGTGGGCAAGATGCCCGAGCTAAAGCGTGTTGTCGCGGCTTCCGGAGAAGATCTTGCTTATGCGACTTCTTTCGGGGCAGCCATTGATCAGCTCCTCCAGCACCCCGAAGCTGTCACTCAGGAAGTGGGTGGCCGCGGGGAAGTGTTGACGCTGAGCGAGGAGGCGCGCGGCGCGCTTGAGCACTTCAGGAAATATCAGCAGCTAACAGGGCAGGGGAAGATCGCCGAGGCAGGCACCGAGCTTGAACGCCTGAGAGAATCCCTGGAGAAGCTGAGAAAAATGACGGGGCGTTGATTGTCTGGCGAATCCCTATATCCTCTTCACCACTGGTTCACAGGGCCTTTCTTGCACAACAGCCCTATCGAGCTTGCCTCCCGCAGTTCTGTTAAGCGAAGGTCAATCTTCATGAGGAGATACAGAAACAGCGACAGCGGGCGCATTGCAAAGAAGGGAGTCTTAGCATAGATCTTGAGACTCGGCGATATCATATGTAGCTTTGTGAGGAAGTTTTCGATTCTGTTCCACCGCTTTCCCCAGATTGGAAACAGACTCTCCACAGTGAAGCCATCCGAGAGTTTCTCTCTTAGAGCAGCAACCTCGTAGCGTCTGAAGTGACCAGCCTCTATGTCGGCCCCTCCATAGTAATCCATGCGATGTGGCACCGAGAGCACAAGCCATCCACCATCTTTGAGTGTGTGACGGATTTCTTTCAGACAATGCTCATCGTTCTCGATATGTTCAATAACGTCAGTACAGATGACGAGATCGAACGACTCAGGGGCAAAGGGAAGGGCGTCGCCGTGAGCTACCACACATGGATAGCCTTGATTCTGGAGGATTAGCATCTGGTCAAAGGAAATATCTGCGAACACCCTGTTGCTGCTGGAGAACACGAGGGACTGCGGTGCTGAGCCCGAGCCCACCTCAAGAATCCTTGTACCTGCAAGATCAAGCTTGACGTGTTTTCCAATCTGCCGTCGTCTAAGGCGGAGGCCAGGCGATAGCTCCAGGTCTCGGGGACGCTTCCAGGAGAACGCTTTGTCGTAGAACGAAGGCGGCGGGGAGAAGTCAGAGTAGCGATCTCGGTCTGTGATCATGATTCTGCCCTAGCTGCCATGCCGGGCACCGCCCGGCGCTGGAGACCAGTTAAATCGACTCTCGCCAGCGACTGTCAGCAATCCGCGAATTCTCATGTGGCTGCTTAGAGTATGGCCGCGATATCGGGGAGCCCAGCCGGGCAGCCCTTGCTCCGCCTCACGAAGAACAGCTGCGATCTGCTACGGCGCGAATCGCTTCCGAGGCACATCAGGCCCCTCCTGTCCGGGAGACTACCTCCAGAACTGGACCAAAGTCTAGGGGAAATGTCAGAGTAGAAGGCAAACGACAGAAACAGCCGAGACAGTAGAACGCCTGCTCTCAAGCGACAGACGGCAGGTCGTGGCTTGAGAGAAGACAAGCAAGACAAATGGAAAAGAAGATATTGTCGACGCAGTCGGATGGGAAAGGCAGGGCAAGCGGGGCTTTACCTCCCACCACGACGCTTGCGGCATTGGCACCGGCAAGAACCGTCTGGGCCATGTAGATGCCGTTGATCACCTCGATCGAGCTACCTACGAGCACATCTGCGTTCCCGGCCACCTCTCCAGTGGCCCCCTTTTCTTTCGCCACTTGCTCGACGAGTGCCACGTCAAAGGAGAGCGGCCCGTCTACGTGAGCTCGTGTTGTTTTGCCTGCCTTGCAGATGTTTGCGATTTCTGCACTCTCTACCGTTACAGGCATGCCCGGGTACACCTGCTCCACCGCGGCCAGTAGGGCCACGCGAGGGGCGCTTATTCCAATCGCCTTGCACACGCTGAGGCAGTTACCAATAATCGCGAGCCTTGTTCTGATGTCGGGCCTGGGATTCACAAAACCGTCAGACATGACCAGGACTCGCGCCAGCGCCGCAGCCTCAAGCAAAGCCACGTGTGACAGGAATAGTCTTTCGGGCTTTGGCCCCGCGGGAGATACCTCTGAGGCTGCTCCGGGGATGTCTTGCCCCGAGCCGACAAGTGAAATCGCTTGGTACGCGTCGTCAAGCGAGAGGAAGTCACCGCGGACAACAAAATGGCAAGGTCCAAAGTCCCCCGATGCCTTTCCCGTCGATCTTTTCCCCAAAAGACACTGTGAGAGCTCCCGAACGGGGTCCTTTGTCTGGCCAAATTCGTGACATGCGTTACCGAGTTGGGTTTCTATTTCTTGGACGATTGATGCACTGGCGTAGATAGCGAATTCAACGGGCAAGAGCGAAGCCGCCTTCTTGAGAGCCAAAACAGTGTCTTCTCCAGGGAAGAAAACTACCCCGGTCAACTTATCTCTTGTGTCCCTGCCCGCAAGGAGAGAGAGAATCTCGTTGACGGTCTTCAAATACAAATTCCCCGCTTCTATGTACTCGCTCTGTCCACCGAAGCTGCGACGAGGGAGGCAAGAGCGATCGAAGCCTTCTTGTTCTGTCTGGTGTCGGTCCTTGATACAAGGCTTACAGGGAGTCTAGCTCCGACTACTACTCCTGCAAAGATGGCGCCCAAAAGGACGATCAAAGACTTGGCAACAACGTTGCATTCTTCAATGGCATTGACCAGAATAGCGTCTACGTCACCGCTCACAGGACTTCTCACGCCGTAGCGACTCGCTATCCGCTCTGAGAGCGCGCAATCGAGACTCATAGGGCCGTCTACTATCGCCCCTCTTAGTTCCCCCGTCCGGAACATACTAATCAGCCGGGAATTCTCAGCTTGAACATCGGCGGCAAGAGCAGCAGCGACGGGGGTGCCCAGAATGGCAATTTTCGGTAGTTGTATGCCCAAAGCCCCTGCAACGCTCAGGTAGTTTCTGACGATGTCGACTCTCTGGTCAAAACTGGGCCTCACGACAACTCCACCGTCTGTAAAGCTCAGCAGTTTGTGATAACCTGGCACGTCGAGCACTGCAACGTGGCTCAAAGTGTCCGAACGACGCAGCGTAAATTCTTTGGAGAGAACGGCCTTCATAATCACAGAGCTACTGACGAAACCCTTCATTATGATATCTGCTTCGCCGGCGTCAGCAAAGGCGACGGCTTCTCTTGCCGCCTCACCGGGATCAGAAAAATGGGAGATGCTGAATCTGGAAGCATCGAGAGATAGCTCCCTGCAAATCGCAAGAATCTTGTCTCTGTCTCCGAAGAGATGCGGCTCCGCAACACCTTCTTCGAACGCCTCACTGAGTGCGTCAAGCACGTCGGGGTCCTGGGCTGCGGCAACCGCTATTCGCTGTCTCTTTCCCCCTTTGGCCAGAGCGCGTGCCCTCTCAATGAGTTCTGATGCTCTCCTGATTGGTTCTTTCATGTCGGTTATCATGTGTCCGGTCGCTTGGAGTAAGTGGCCGACCGTAGCTTGGAATAAGCGGCCCACGTGAAATCCGAGTCAATTTCAAGGACTAACCTCGGCGCGAATCCAAGCACGGCGGGGCACACTTCTAGTATTCCTTTGCTTTCTCTCTTCCCTCGACGACTCTAAAGGCGCCCTGGGCGAGAGCTTCCAGTTCTTTCTCCCCCGGGAAAACATGGATGGGGCCAAGGAACCTCACGTAATCCGTAATGCTGTCCGTGAGCTCCTTCGAGTGAGACATGCCCCCTGTGAGTATGATCCCATCTACCTTACCCTTGAGGGCCGCCGCCATGGCGCCGATTTCCTTTGCAATCTGATACACCATGGCCCCAAAAACGAGCGTTGCCTTCGCATCGCCTGCCGCCATGCGTTTCAAAACCTCTTCAACATCTGCGGTTCCCAGGTATGCTTTGAGTCCACCCTCCTTTGAGAACATATCAATGAGCTCTTTCTCGGTGTACTTGCCCGAGAAGCAGAGTCTCACGAGAGGACCGATCGGAAGACTGCCGGCCCGGTTTGGACTGAAAGGCCCTTGGCCGAGGAGAGCGTTGTTGAGGTCTATGAGCTTCCCACCTTTCACGGCGCAGACGGAGATTCCGCCTCCCATGTGTGCAACGACGAAATTGAGCTGAGAGAGAGGCTTTTCTATCTTTGCCGCTGCCGCAATCGTGGTCGAACGAATGTTCAGTGCATGCGAAAGGCTCTTCCTTTCTATTAGCGGGTGTCCCGAGATTCTCGCCTCAGGAATCAGATTGTCCACCGTAACGGGATCTACGATGAACGCCGGCACATTGAATTGCTTTGCAAATCTATCGGCAATAATTGCTCCCAGATTACTGACGTGGTTGGCATACTTGCACGAACGTAGATCCTCCAGCATCGCCGGGGAGATTTTATAAGTTCCTTCTTCCAAGGGGCGAAGCGGACCGCCCCTTCCCACAATTGCGACCACTTTTACTGAGTCGGGAAGGTTTTCCGAGATGCACTTTGATATCACATCCCAGCGCAAGTCGAATTGCTCTGTGACCAGGTCAAACTTGGCAAGCTCCGCGGCGTCGTGCTTCACGTTGGTCTCAAAAACTGGTCCTTCCCTTGAATAAACAGCGACTTTGGTAGAAGTGGAGCCAGGGTTGATAACGAGCACGACTTCTTTTCTGCTTGGAGAATCCATGCTATCTGGAGAACCCATTACAAACCTCCTCTGCCACCGAAAGGGCGGTCCTGAGACAGCAAGAAATTAGCAAAAAGCTGGGCTTCGAGCAATGATTAAGCGTGCCGAGGCGGGAGCGAGCCGACCGGCGAAAGGAGCTCTGGGCTGTCTCGTTTGCCTTGTTCTGCCTTGATAGAAAGCTGCGCCGAAACGGATGTTGAGCCGAGGCGGCATTGACGCTTCCGCGGGCTAATGCTAGGATATTCAGATGACGAACTGTGACAGCCTTAGGATGCCGGAGGATTCGGCCTTGCGTTGCAACAATCTTGTGCCCATTGTCGTAATTCTAGTTGCGAACAAGTAGTCGTTAGAGGTAAGGCGGGACCCATGGTTCTCTCGACAATTTTCTTCTTGCTTGGGGCTCTCATTTTTCTCCTCGGTGTGTTGATATTCAGGGAAGCCCCACGTCAGAAGGTCAACCTTGTTGTGTCCATGATGCTCTTCTTCGCTGGTTTCGGAGCAATCCTTGGCGCCTCGGGGCTTCTTGCAGAGAGCCACTCGCTCGATAGCAGGGCATACGCCTATTTTGTGCGCACGTTTGCCTACCTCTGGGAGTTCTTTTTCCCCTGCCTGCTCCTTTTTGCTTTGCTTTACCCGACCGAGAACAGATTTCTATCGAGAATGCCAGGCTTTGGGCTCATTATCTTCATTCCTCACACGTTTCACTTTCTGTTTGCGCTCGTGAGCTCTCAGGCGGGAGGTCAGCTGGAATTTGCCTCTGTCGCCGCGAGAATCCCGTACTCTCGCTCTTTTCTGGAGCTCATCGCTCTGTTTTGGAAACTCATTTATCGCTGGCACACAAGCCTCTTCTCGTTTGTAAACCTGGCGTTTGCGGCGTCCTCGATATCGTTGCTGTGGCGGGGTTACGTACGAGTAAAGGGTGTTACGCTGAAACAGCAAGTGCTTGTTGTGTTTTTCGGAATCGCTGCGTGTCTGGGGCTTTACGGTGTTGCGGTCCTCATTCCCGAGACCTTCGGCAGAGCCGTCCCGCTGGGCTTGAGGTCTACGCTCATGGTGCTCTCTCTTAGCATTGGAAGCTCTGCCATCGCCTATTCGGTAGTCCGCTACAAGTTCCTCGACACGAGACTCATAGCCAGGCGGAGCGTGCTTTACGGGGTTGTCTCCGCAATCTTTATCGGGGCATACCTCACGATAGTTCAACAGTTGGACAGAGCTTTGAGAGGGTTCACCGGTACCGACACAGCCGTCTTTGAAACCGTGTTCCTCGTACTTGCGCTCATCATGTTCCAACCCATCATTGGGAGACTCGAGGCTTATCTGGAAGAATACCTGATGAGGCATCGGAACGATTACAGGAACGTGCTGCGTAGGCTGAGCAGGGACATAGTTACCGTTCTGGACACGGACGAGCTTTCAAAACGGCTTCTAGGTTCCCTGAGAGAGGCTTTGATGGCAAACTGCGGAATGCTGGCCGTGGTTGACAAGAACAGGCAGACGCTGAGATTGGTTGATTCATTTGGAATCGAGAAGAAGGCTATGGAACAGGAGCCACCCGCGTCAATCCTCGCGGACATGGCTTCACACACAACTCTGCTGTCAAGAAAAGAGGCTCTTTCTCTGTTCACGGGAGAAAAGGAGCGAGAGATGATGGAGCAGTACCTGGTCGCTGCATCGGCATCCTGGGTGCTTCCTCTTGTTTATCACGACGACATACTTGGTGTTCTCACGCTCGGTGAAAAGATTCTCCGCACACGGTTTCATTCCGAAGACAGGCAGCTTCTCGAGACTCTTGGCAGCCAGCTCTCGGTTGCTCTAAAGAACTCCCTTCTCTACAAAGAGACTCTGGGCAAGAAGCTCATGGAGGAAGAGCTTCTTGTTGCAAGGAAGATCCAGTCGGCTTTTCTGCCGAGAGAGTTTCCTGTTCTTGAGAAACTGGATGTCTACGGGAAGAATGTTCCCAGCAGGTTCGTCGGAGGAGACTACTTTGACTTTATTCCGACGGGCAACGAGAAGTATCTGATAGTCATCGCTGATGTTGCAGGCAAGGGTGTGCCTGCTGCCTTATTGACTTCAATGTTGCAGGCCTCGCTCAGAACTCAAATCATGGAAGCAAAGCCGGTCAGGCAGGTCGTTATGACGCTTAATTCTCTGGTAGCAGATCTGACAGGGCCCGAGCAGTTCGCAACCCTCTTCCTTGGACAGCTCGACGTCGACAAAATGATGCTCACATATTGCAACGCCGGTCACTGTTATCCCGTCCTGGTAGGCGGCGATGGTGGGCCGAAGCTCCTCAGCGAAGGAGATCTGGTGCTCGGCGTGTTGAAGGATGCTTCGTTTAGCGAGCACGCAGTCAAGCTGTCGAAGGGACAACTTCTCGTTCTTTATACCGACGGAGTTACGGAAGCCTTTGGATCTGGGGGCGAGGAGTTCGGCGAGCAGCGTTTCGTAGAGCTTCTCAGTTTTTTCCCGACCTCTCTGGGTGCAAAGGAAGTAGTGGCAGGAATCGAGAAAGCGGTGCTCAAGTTTACCCAGAGTAGCGAGCTCTCGGATGATATGACCATACTTGCCCTCAGGGTGCGAGGATGACGGTGCCAGGGTGAGGGCGCAAGGATAATTGTGAGTCTTCTAGACGAGCCACGCGAAAGAATTGCCGACCTAATAAAGCAATCCGCCGTTTACGGAATAGGTACCCTCGCCACTCAGCTAGCAGGCTTCTTTCTTCTCCCCATCCTGGCGAGAGTACTCACGCCCGCCGAGTACGGAATAGTGTTCCTTGCCGAAATGCTAGGGCTTTTGATGTTTGTGGTCTCCGAGCTGGGACTCACTTCTGCATTTTTCAGATTCTATGCGGAAGAAAGGGACGACTCTGGTCGATTGCCTCTGATCTATTCCATCTTCAATTTCCTCCTGTTGGAGTCTCTCCTGGTCACATTTGCATGCCTTCTTTTTTCTCAGAAACTCTCGGGGATTGTTTTTGGGGTGTCGGCTTGGAGAAACGCGTTTGTTCTGGTGTGCATCACGAACCTTCTTACGGTCCTTTCCCGGATGCCCCTTGATCTTTTGAGAATGAATCGCAGGGCGACACTCTTCGTGTTCATCTCCTGCTGTAGGCTCGTTGCCACTTTTCTGGTCTCGCTTTACCTCGTTGTGTATGCAAGGCGCGGCGTGATTGGAGTACTTGAGGGCACGCTTGTCGGAACCGCTCTGGGGTTCGTCATGCTTGCACCGGTAGTTCTGAGGCGCTGGAAACCCACGATGGACCTTGCGATTGTAAAAAAGGCCCTAAAGTTTGGTGTCTTTCTGGTGCCCGCTGGCCTTGCCGTCTGGGCTCTGAACCAGTCAGACAGGTATCTATTGAGACAGTTCGGCGACCTCACGATGGTAGCAATCTATGGAGTGGGCTTCAAGTTCGCGTCCGTGATGAATGTGTTTCTCGTGACTCCATTTCTTACAGCCTGGACGCCTTTCATGTTCAGGGTTTCGACCCAGGAGAACGCAAGACATCTGTACGCAAGGGTGCTCACGTATTTCGCGCTCGTGAGCGTGGGAATTCTTGTGATTCTCTCGGCCACAATAGGAGACGTCACGCGTTTTGTCGCAGGAGTCTCGTACGCGGATGCCGCCCCAGTGGTGCCTTTTGTAGCAATAGGCTTTGTCCTTTATGGGGTGGCAAACATAATCGTCGTAGGCATCTATCTTCGCGAGAGAACCTATCACGTCTCGGTGGCAATGATCTGTGGGGCGGCGGTCAAGATCGTACTCAGCGTGCTTGCGATTCCTGTCATGGGTGTCCTCGGAGTTGCTCTTGCTACGTTAGTTGCGTTTGGCGTCGTTGTGCTGTATTTCCTGCTCGTATTGAGAAAACTATTTCCCGTGGCCTACGAGCTTACGCGGATTCTCAAAATAGTGCTTGCTGGTCTCATTTCTTATCTGCTTCTTGCCGTTATTCCGATGAGTGGGCTACATGCTGTCGCGGTCAAGGTTGCGGGCTCGCTTCTCTTCCTTGCCATTCTATGGCTTCTGCGTTTTCCCTCGCCAGATGAGAAGCAAAGAATGGCAGAGGCTCTGAAGAGGCTGGTCGCACACTGAGAGAGTCTGTCATCTGGCGTGGCGGAGTCACAATGTTCCATCAATTCCGTGCAATCTTCTTGACTTTTCTCCTTGTTTGGCTATAAGATATTAATGAAGCCTGTGGCCTCTGGCAAGCCTGGGGCCTGGGTGGGAAGAAAGAGCGCTCTGGGTCTGTAGGGCTTTTTGGCGGATTCCTACCGGGGTCCTGGGTGGGGGTGCAGACGTATAAAATGAAATCGGATAGGTTCCTTTCCCTGACCCTGGGTGTTCTTCTGTTTGCCTGGCCATACTCTGGCGCCCAAGCCTCTTGGCAACCTGACAAGCGCCTCTCCTTTGATAGTGGCAGATCTGGCCTTTCGACAGGGAATGCGCACTGCGTTGCAGTTGACACTCTTGGTAATGTGCACGTCGTCTGGCACGACGATACGCCCGGCAATTACGAGATCGAATACGTCATATTCGACTCACTTTCGGCGTGGCCCCCTACACCACGGAGACTTACAACAAACTCCGGGGCTTCACTTGATCCGTCCGCCGCGACAATGCCGGATACCAGCATCTTTGTGGTCTGGGTCGATGATTCAGAGAGACCGGCTCCCTCTGTCAATTTCGCCAGGTTCTATCCCCACGTTGCCGTACTGCTTGACTCCGGGTTTGTGAGCACCGAGATATTTCCCTGTTCGGGCCCTTGCGTGGCAGTCGCAAGTGATAGCTCTGTTTATGTTGCCTGGGCCCAGAACACAGGCCAGGTCTCCGATATCTTTTGTAGAGAATGGCACAATGGCTGGGTTGGTGGCCCGTCAGATCTTAGCTCCAGCCAGGGGATGTGCGTTGGTGCCTCGGTGGCAGCGGATGGTTTGCGGAACGTACATGTTGTGTGGGCCGACAACGTGACTAATCATTACGAGATTTATTACAGGAAGTATACGCCAGGCTTAGGTTGGAATGGTACCTTCCAGGTGAGTAAGAGCATGGTGCTCGCCTGGACTCCCTCGGTTGCTGCTGACAAAGATGGAAATGTCTACGTGGTATGGGTTGATAGGAGAGACGGTAACTTCGAGGTGTATTTGCGACGCTATCTGTACGGAATCGGTTGGGGAAATGAAAAACGGCTTAGCTACAACGGAGGCGTTTCGTCGAATCCGTCGGTGGCAGTCGATTCCGAAGAGAACTTGCATATCGTGTGGGAGGACTTCAGAAACGGCAACGAGGAGATCTATTATCGCGGAATTACTAACCGTGAGGGTCCAGGCTGGGATCCCGTTGAGACGAGATTAACTAATGACGGTGCCACCTCGTGGGATCCTTCCGTGGCTGCAGACCGTTTTGGCAACGTGCACGTAGTCTGGGCTGACAACAGAGATTCGAATTTCGAAATTTACTACAAGCTGGGTATCAAGTCCGTACCCGTGAGCATAGATCTTCTTGCACTCTATGCCGAGTCCGTCACCGAAGGCGTGGCCGTGAGATGGGAAGTGACCTTCGAAGGAAACGTAGCATTCTTTGATGTGTACAGAAAAGACGACGATGGAGATTCGCTTGTGAAGGTTACCCGGGAGCCCCTGTTCGCCCAGAATGAGTTCCTGGACACTCACGTAAGCAGCGGCGTGACGTACCAGTATTTTCTTGGGATCTGGCAAGGTGAAGGCGAAGAGCAGGCTCTTTTCGGGCCCGTGAGTGTAACGTACTTTCCTCCCTTCGCGGCGACCTTGCCGCATCTCGCCGTGTGGCCAAATCCCTCAACAGGGGCCATCAGGGTGTCCTTTGCTGCGAAAAGGGACAACGCTCCTTTCAAGCTCACTCTTATCGATGTCAACGGCAGGGTGGTAGGAGACATAGCTTCGGGTGCCGCGTCTGTTGGCGTAACTAGTTTTCCTTTTGATCTTCTCAAGAATCCTGCTCGGTCGCTTAGCCCGGGTATTTACTTTGTCTCGCTCGAGATGGACGGCAAGCTTTTCGAGAAGAAAATCGTGTTGCTGAAGTAGTTTCCTTGCTCAAGGAGAGCATTCGCGTGGGTAAAGAAGTTTTGACATGCGGCGGGTTCTTGACCCGAAGATTGTGTGCACTCGTCTTGATAGTTCTCGTCGCCCTTGTAGGTCTTTTTTCCTCGTCTCTCTGTGTGCCGATTAGACCGGACCTTCTCGACCGCCTGGAGAAAGAAGGAAGGCTCAAGGATTTTATCGAAGCTCAGCGACCGTTGGAAGAAGACGCTCGTGAGCGTGGCCTTGACAAGCCCACTTCCCGTTTGCCATTCCGTACCGGCACGCTTCCGGTCGACGCGACGACTCCTGCCAACGTGAGGATAGGCGTCATACTCGTGGACTTTGATGACAACCCTGCCGATACGGCGAACTATCCTCGATCCTACTACGAAAGACTCATTTTCAGTATTGGCGAGTATCCGATGGGAAGTGTCCGCGAGTACTTTCTCGAAAACTCAAACAATAGGTTTGACGTTACTGGAACTGTCACCCATTGGTTGCGGATGCCCCGTCCTTACAGCTACTATGTGGCCGGCAAGAAGGGAGTGGGTCAATATCCTCAGAACGCTCAGAAGCTCGCCGAGGACGCGGTACTTGCTGCCGATTGGGAAGTCAACTACTCGAATCTTGACAATGATGGGCCCGATGGCGTGCCGGACTCCGGGGACGACGACGGCTACGTCGATGCCCTTTTTGTCATTCACGCAGGCCCGGGTTTCGAGACATCGCTTGACACAACGGACATACATTCGCACATGTGGTCACTTTACTTTGAACAGATTGTGGACGGAATAAGGGTGTCGCGCTATTCCATGGAGCCTGAGGACGGCATGACCGGCGTCTTCTGCCACGAGTTTGCGCACATTCTCGGCCTCATTGACTTGTACGATAGGGACTACAGTTCGCGCGGGCTCGGTGGTTGGTCCCTTATGGCTTTCGGAGAATGGAACGGGCTTGGCATGAGGCCCGGCCACCTCGATGCGTGGAGCAAGATAAGGGTAGGATTCATTCGTCCTGTTGTTCCCACTGACAACATCGAGGGAGTCTCATTTCCTCCTATCGAACGCGAGCCCGGAATTTATAAACTGTGGTACAGCGGAACCGGTGACAAAGAGTATTTTCTGATTGAAAGAAGAGAAAAAATCGGTTTTGACGAGTATCTACCGGGACACGGCCTCCTTATTTACCACGTGGACGAAAATGTGGGTGACAATGATAATCCCTCTCACTACAAGGTCGCGCTAGAACAGGCTGACGGGCTGTGGCACCTTGAAAACAGTATGAACCTTGGGGATGATGGCGACCCATATCCAGGCAGTTTATTCAAGTCCGTTTTCGGCTACGAGACCGTTCCAGGCAGTCTGGGATACGGAGGAGCCGACTCACGTGTCAGAGTCTTCGATATTGAACAGGCCGAGAGTCTACTGACGGCAAACATATGGGTTAAGCAGGGCCCCAAGATCTATATCTATAGTTTCGTTGTCAGGGACAGTCTCGGCAACAATGACGGCAACATAAACCCAGGGGAAACCGCCTCACTCAAGCTCTATTTGAGAAACTCGGGCAGCCAGGCAGCCGATGTGACCGGTGTCCTCGTGCCCCGCTCCTCTTGTATACAAATGGGAAGCTCCTCTGCGACTTTCGGCACAATGTATCCCAATTCCGAAAACTGGTCCCATCCGCCATTCGTGTTTACGGTTTCCGATACGCTGTCAGCCAATCCTTTTGGAGCCTGGTTTGACCTGAGCGTCTGCGCAAGCTCCGGGTACTGCATGGAGGACAGCATACTTGTAGGAATCGGCAACATCTTTGGATTCAAAGACAACATGGAACACCCGGTTGGGTGGGAACACTATCCTGCTCGGGTTGGCTGGCACGATGAATGGCATTTGAGTACGAGGCGAGCCTTTGAGGGGGAATCCAGTTGGGCTTGCGCGAACGTTGATTCAGGAGTTTACTCTCCCCGAAACGACGCAATCCTTGTTACCCCCGTGATACTCTTAGGGAGTGAGGCAAGGCTTTCCTTCTATCACTGGATTGACGCCTACGCTGACACTGGAGGAGCGCTTGCTGGAGGATTCGTCGAGATATGTTCGAACGGGTCGAACTGGACCCAACTGAGTCCGAGCGGCGGATACCCGTTTCAGTTCAAGGCTAGAGAGGATTTTCCCGTAGGAAATGGCGGTGTATTCTCTGGCAATCCGGGACAATGGCAAAGGGCCGAGTTCAATCTTTCTTCTTACTCCAACTCCGCAGTACAGTTGAGATTCAGATTCATCAGTAGTCGCGATTCCGACATCGTCGGCGGCGGCTGGTACATTGACTCGCTCGCTGTGGTGACCACCGTCACTCCAATCTGGATCAGTTCCCTTATTGCCTCGGAGGCGGGCGGCTGTGTGATGCTGTCGTGGAGTGCCGCGAGCGAATTGCAAAGTGCTCCGTTTTCGGTATGGAGGTCGCCTGGTCTTGACGGTACGGACGGAATGTGTGTGATTAAGAGTGAGCCGATGTTTAAGAACGGTCGCTATGGCTTTAAGGATTGTGATGTTAGTCCTGACGTTGATTACAAATACTGGGTCGGCGTGGAAGGGAGCCTCGATGTTGTGTATGGGCCGGTAGTAATCCACACCGCGCCGAGAGGTTCCAATCTGCCCAGGCTGGAGCTGGTCTCAGCCAACCCTGTGACCGATCATCTTGAGTTGCGGGTTTGGCTTCCCAGTAAGTTGGCGGAGAATCACGTTTCGGTCAAACTATTTGACACCTCCGGCCGTTTTGTAAAGAGCTTGTATGGCGGGCCAGGTGGTTCAGCGACTACGAGCTCAGAGCCTATCAGCCTTGAGTGGGATACCAAGGATTACTCTGGAAAGCGCGTGGGCTCTGGGGTATACTTTTTGAAATTAGAGTGGCCGGCCGGGACTGTCGTCAGAAAAGTCCTGGTGTTAAGGGTTTCAGGTGGGTTGTAGCTTGAACGAATGGAAGGGGTTGAAGATGGCCTACAAAATCACAGAAGAGTGCATTTCGTGCGGCGCATGCGAGCCCGAATGCCCCGCAGCCGCAATCAGTGAAGGAGAGAATATCTACGAGATCGACCCCGAGAAGTGTACTGACTGCGGCAACTGTGCCGAAGTTTGCCCTGTGGACGCATGCGTCCCTGCAGGGGAGGAGTAGCTTCAAGCCCAAAGTGGATTGAAGCCGGCTTTGACTCGGGCTGGGCGGTGGAAACGAGCCTGAGAAGCCTGAGTTTGGGCTTGTGTAGCCCTCTGGTGTAAGATGCAAACGCAATTGGGGCCGTTGTGGCGAGAAGGGGAGCGGGACGAAAGGAGCCTGGACACTGCAGGCCATGGGAAGACACTTTTTCTTTTCCTTTCCTTGTTATCCCTGGCATTTGTAATCGTGTTCCTCTGGCTCCTGTTCTTCTTACTGGAGCCCCGTTTCTCTGCCCTGGGTGGAAGGGTTCTGGCAGGCTTATCTCTGGCCCTCAAGCTTGCGGGGGCCATTGCAGTCATCCTGGCTGCCTCGGAATTCTTGTCTTCTGTCACTGGCTTTCGGCTGCTTCCTCGTTCCCTCGGTCAATTGTGGATCGTGTGTTTCCTTCTGCCCTTCTCTGAAAGGCTGGGAGGCATATTCGGTGTCTCTGCCGACAGCGTGAAAGCTTCGTTTCTCGAATTCAACAATGCGCTTGTAAGGGCGGAAACAGCCACCAGGACCCGGAGTCGCGTGCTTTTGCTTCTCCCGCACTGTCTCCAGAACTCCGCTTGCTCGCGGATGCTCAGCGGTGACATTCGCAATTGTGGTGAATGCGGATCCTGCTCCGTATGCGAGCTACGACAACTTCTTTCCAAGTATGATTTCGAAACCTGCATAGTGGGTGGAGGCGGTTTGGCTCTGAAGATGGTTGACGAGCTTCACCCCGACGGGGTCATCGGCGTAGCATGCGAGAGGGAGTTGGTTGCAGCTCTCAAAGAGATCAGAAATGTTCCTGTAATTGCGATCTCGAATCGGAGACCAGAAGGTCCCTGCAGGAATACAAACGTTGTTGTGGATAGGGTCGATGATGCGCTTGGGATTTTCTTGAAGCATTCGAGTCCACAGTGTAGTATGCAGTGAGTATTGAATGGTCTTCGATGCAGAGACTTGGTGAGAAGGAGGTGGAGAGATTGAAGGAAAAGGTGGAGGCGGCTTTGAACAAGATCAGACCCGGTCTTCTTATGGACGGCGGTGATATCGAATTGGTTGACGTCAAGGATGGAATAGTTAAAGTGAGGTTGAAGGGGGCTTGCGCAGGGTGTCCAGCATCAACAATGACTCTCAAGTTGAGCGTGGAAGAGACCCTCAAGCGTGAAGTGCCTGAAGTGAAAAGTGTCATTGCTGTCCCTTAGTATGGTCCCTTAGGATGAGCGGTTCTGATACCGACAGAGACTGTTGCGTTAAGGGGGTGTCGGGCATGCCGGTTTGTGAGATCAGTGTTATCCCGGTTGGAACTGGTAGCTCCAGCATCAGCGATTACGTGGTGGAGGCCCAGCGTATCATCAGAAAGAGTGGTTTGAAATCACAACTTGGGCCGATGTGTACCTCAATCGAAGGTGATCTGGACGAGATTCTTGAGGTGGCGAAGGAAATACACCGGGCGTGCTTTCGCAAAGGTGCCACGAGGGTGCTCACGAGTTTGAAGATTGATGATAGAAAGGACAGACCGCTTAGCATGGACGGAAAGGTCCGCTCGGTTGAAACAAAACTGAAATCTGGCGGGTGAGCCACACCTATGTTGAGGCGGATTATGCCTTTGATTTTTCTCTGTGCCACTGCTTTTCTGGCCTTTGTTTCCTGCCAGCCGGACGATGAGCAAAAACGGAAAGCGAGCAGCGGAGCGCAGGATAACTTTTTGGCCGAACGCTCAAGAATGGTCGAGGAGCAGATAGCCAGGCGAGGGGTTGCGGACGCGCTTGTGCTGGCGGCTATGCGCAAGGTGCCGAGGCACGAGTTTGTCCCTGAGTCTTACAGGAACTATGCCTACGCGGACGAACCGCTGCCAATTGGCGAGGGGCAGACCATTTCTCAACCGTACATCGTTGCGTTGATGACGGAGACCCTGAACATCAACAAAGACTCGAAGGTGTTGGAAATTGGTACCGGCTCAGGATACCAGGCTGCTGTGCTGGCTGAAATCGCCAGGGAAGTCTACTCAATCGAGATCATAGAACCGCTTGCGAAGAGAGCCAGCGAAACGCTCGAGAGACTTGGCTACAAGAATGTCAAGGTTAGATGCGGAGATGGCTACAGGGGATGGCCGGAAGAGGCTCCTTTTGACGCAATCATCGTGACCGCCGCTCCTAGCCAGATCCCGCAGCCGTTAATAGACCAGCTCAAGATCGGCGGAAGAATGTCTATTCCAGTGGGTGACGTTTATCAGGAGCTTGTCGTGGTGACAAAGAAGGAGAAAGGAGTCGCCAGGAAAGACATCATACCCGTGAGATTTGTGCCGATGACAGGCGAGGCCGAGAAAAAGCAACAGTAGCCTTTCCTCCCCCCGATCGGCGAACACAATATGCTACCCAGTACTTGGGAAGAGGCCGATTTGGATCGCCCTCTTGCTTTTTGGGCATGCTGTTCGGAAGTAAAACGAGGTGATTAGGATTGAACGAGGAAGCCAACATCAGATTCGAGAAACTCGACGACTACAGGTGGATGATTCCGAAGACAGGTCGGATGCGAGTGCCAGGAATCATCTATGCTGATGAAAAAATGATGGCGCACATCAGATCTGATAAGAGCCCCCAGCAGGTAGCAAACGTTGCGCATCTGCCGGGTATTGTCAAATACTCGCTCGCGATGCCTGATATTCACTGGGGATATGGTTTCCCGATTGGGGGCGTCGCCGCAACGGACGTCGACGGAGGAGTGATTTCACCCGGTGGTGTAGGCTACGATATAAACTGCGGCTGCAGGCTCATAGCCACCAACCTTGAATTGGAAGAAGTAAAGCCACGAATAAGGGAACTGGTTGCTGCTCTTTTCCGCAACGTGCCTAGCGGAGTTGGCTCGACCGGGAGCATCAAGCTCTCGAGAGCTGAAGAGAAGAAGGTGCTCCAAGTTGGAGCGAGGTGGGCCGTAGAGCACGGGTATGGCCTCCCAGAAGACCTGGAATCCACCGAAGAGGGCGGTTTCATGGCGGGAGCCAATCCAGAGGTCGTGAGCCCAAGGGCGTACGAGCGCGGTAAGGATCAGCTAGGCACATTGGGCTCCGGCAATCACTTCCTTGAAGTTGGATACATTGACGAGATATATGAGCCGGACATCGCCGAGAGCCTGGGACTCTTCTTGAATCAAGCTACGGTGATCATTCATTCCGGCTCGCGAGGGTTCGGCTATCAGGTTTGCGA
>Ga0315291_10003706_pt1 | contig 19716 bp, 18 predicted proteins | sample YL17G12_20_MG_FD_203070 | JGI IMG/M metagenome (GOLD analysis project Ga0315291, IMG submission 203070) | Sediment microbial communities from Yellowstone Lake, YNP, Wyoming, USA - YL17G12_20 | ecosystem: Environmental > Aquatic > Freshwater > Lake > Sediment | place: USA: Wyoming | collected...
AGCGACGGCCCCAAATATCCGCAAGAAATGCTTCGTTCTCAGGACATCCACCGAAAGGCAAGAGGCCGTGGATGCCGGGTTTGCGGAGCTTGTGGGCGTGAAACCGAAGCCTTTCGTTAAAAGGTTGTGGGACTGGATCGAGAACGATTGGAGCGTTCCGAACAGGAAGAGCCCGTTTGGGGACGGAACCGCCGCCGAGCGGAGCGTAGAAATCCTCCATGACGCAGGATATTGTTGAACGGTTTCCCGTCAACCACTTTCACCGACGATATGAAAGGGTATATATAATAGCTAAAACAATAGAAAAGGTTGAGCAGTATGTCAAAAGCGGTATCTGGAAAATACGAGAACGGGGCCGTCCGGCTCCTTGACGATGTAGGCTGGCCCGAACACCAGGAAGTCCTGGTCATCCCGAAAGGCAGCCCGGGCAAGCCGGTCATCGAACGGCTTGCGAAGAAGCGGAAGCCGGGCAACGGCAACGGCGATCTCGTCGAACAGATTATCGAAGATACTGAATTCGGTGAAGGCATTGACTGAACTTGATGCCCTACCGGATGAATCGGTGGTTTTCATCGATTCAAACATCTTCACCTACTTCCTGCTGGGCGGCTCGAAGCATTTCGAGCCATGCAAGGGTTTTCTAAGACGCGTCGAAAAGGGAAAAATAGCCGGTATCATCAACGATATCGTAATCACTGAGACATGGTTCAATTACGTAAAATACAGAATAGTCACCGACAACAAGATCTCGGTGAAGGAATTCGTCCAGTTCGTTAAAAAGAACCCCGGAGCGATATCAAAGGTCGATGTCTCCGAAATCGGCGATATCTTCTCGATGCCGAATATTCACTTGATCGCCCCACCGCAGACATTCGTGCTTGCATCCATTGGCGGTTCCGAGCGCCCGCCCCTTCTCTCCAACGACGCCTACCATCTCATCGCGATGAGATACGCCGGCGTGGAGAATATAGCGACCAACGACCCGGATTTTGACCTGATAAAGGGAATCGCTGTCTGGCGACCCTGATTGCACTCCAAGAACCGGCTTGCGACCAGTTGTGGAATTTCATTGTCAAGACTCGGCGTGTGGCTATAGGTAATGGAAGTCACCTCGTGCAATTGCGAGCCTACCTTCACTAATAACCTCGGCATCCATGAATCAGCGCTCACCCCAAATATCAACGAGGTTGATTTATCTCACGGACATCGACCGTGCGCCAAGAACCCCTCGACGCCATCTTCGTAGAGCCCGTGGGCGTACGCCCGAAACCTGTCGTGAAAAGGTGATCGAGCACGGAGCGGGTGTGCCGACCAGGAAGAGCCCGTTCGGGGACGGGAACGCCGCCGAAAAAACCGTTGAAATCCCCCAGGACGCAGGATATTGTTGAAGAAATATGCAACAACACTTTCACTAACGGTATCAAAGGGTATATATAATGCCTAATCCCATAGAAAAGGTCTGACGACAATGTACGATGCAGCGCTGACGGAAGAACTGCTGAGGCATCTTGATCACCTGCCTCCGGAGCTGCAGCGCCAGGTGCTCGAGCTCTCGCGGGCGATGGCCAGATTCACCTCCCGGGGGATTCCCGGGAAGCAACTGCTCCGTTTTTCCGGAGTCCTGAATCCGGAGAAGGCGCGCGCAATGGCCAAGTCCATCGAGAACGGTTGCGAGCGGGTGGATTCCCTTGAATGGTAAGCACCTGCTCGATACCGACATGGTGATCGGGCTCCTCGGCGTTGATGCGGACGCCCGGCGCAGGATGGAAGAGATGGAGGAAACGTTCATCTCCTCGGTCGTCCAAGGAGAACTCCACTTAGGCGCCTACAAATCCGCAAGGCCAGACGAGGGATGGCACGGGGACGAAAAATGAATGGAAAAAGGAGATGAAATAATGGTTACCAGCACTAAGAATGATAACGAGGAGATGAGAGTCAGGTTTTCCAACAGACTGGTGAGAGAGATGCAGGGCATTCTGGGTTTTAGGGATTTTGAAACGCCGACCCATTGTGTTCATAGGACATTTTATAAAAGTGGACTGATATCCGAGTTGAGGTTTAATAAAAAGAGTTTTTCTAGCGTCATGCGATACTACAGGGGGTCACAAGAGTAACAATCAACCCCTCAGAACTTCGAAGTTTACAACAGGACTGGCGAGCGCCCGGAGAGCCGGGAGATGTTCCGACATTAATGGTTACTCCTATAATGATGGAACCGACTGAGGAGGCCTTATTTTTGATATCCAGATATTCCTTTCATTTTCCAGGATGCATATTACGGAAAGCTACGAGAGAAAACTGTAATATTTCGAGGGTTTTTGCCCGGTCATGTTAAAAATCCTCCGAATACAGCAAGATTCCTGATTCACGAAGATGTGTTGGATCGTCGGAAAAATCACGGAAAAATGAAAATTCTCTTCAAATATCAATTGTCAGGCCTATTGCAAAGAATCGTTATCCTGAAAGAAGTGTTGTGAAATTTATGCCCAGATGCAAGATATGCATCCAGAAGTGTTCTTTGAACCATACCTTGGTAAAGGAATACTGCAAGAAAAAGGTCAGCCCCTGCGAGTCGTTTCAGGCAGGCGCCGTGTTCATAACCGGCCTGGAGAAACCCGAAGGCTTCTCCGACTGGGCCTGGACCGACATCAACCCGTGCGTGGCGGTCCTACTGACCGGCGGCAACTTCTCAAAGGGCGTGTTCGACGGCTGGACGAAGGACGAAAGTACGATGATCGCCTGCTGCACGGACGGGATACGGCCGGTGATATTCAAGCTAGAACGAATCGAAGAATAAGGCGGTGGGCAAGCCCTTCACGGATTTCATCGGGCGGCTCGCGGACAGCTCCTCAATTTCTACAACCGAACCCAATCAACCTCAAAGGGAACATCGGGTTAACAATTATTATCTGCCATAAAGTATTTAAAGAGCCAAACAGCATAATCTGGTTGGCGAACCGGGATGACCGAGGAAGAGGAAGAAGACTTCGTAGCCGAAGTCAAGAAGTTGGTCGAGAAGAACCGGGACATCGAGGTCGCCCTATCGAAGCTTTAATCGCAATCTGAACCAGTTGCGGCTCGTCGAGGTCAAATCCAAACCTGTCGTGAAAATGCTCCAGGACCGGATCGAAAACAATTGGAGCGTCTCAACCCGCAAAAGCCCGTTCGGTGACGGCACCCCCGCAAAGAGAAGCGTCGACATATTAAAGAAAGCAGGCTATTGTTGATTCCCATGCCCAACCCCCATCCAAAACCCCCAAAAATCCGCCTCCCGGACCATCCTATCTTCGACCTCCCCACCAAGGACAAGCCTCCCAACTGGCTCTGCACCGTAAGCCTTCTCGAGGCCTACGGCAGGTCGTACATCATCCTCAGCCAGCCGGCAACCCAGATCACCCACTTTTGGGACATGCTCGACTGGATAGATCTCACCCATACCCTTCGGTCCCGCATAGACCGCAAAACCTTCGAATCCACCCCAAGGGCGCACTGGAAGACTTTCTGGAACCTCTATTTCACGGCCGTCATCACGGGCATGCTGAGAAAAACCGGCCTGCTCGAATCCTACGAAGCCTACAACCTCGTGGTTTTGCAGCCGAAGCCCGGAACTGAAATGTACACCTTGACCCGGGAATCCGGCGACTACACGAAAACATTCCCCGCCCTGGCGCCGCTCGAAGCCGAAATGCCCAGCCTGAACTGCGAGTACCTGGAAATCCTCGAAGCCCATATACAATACGAGCTGGAGCTCAAAGGGTTCCTTCCAAACAAAAAAACCACCGAAAAGGGCATTGCGGCCGCAGCGGAGAAGATCATGAGCGAGTTCGGCTTCGAAGGGCTGTTCAACGCGACCCAGGACGCCACCAATGAATACTTCGGAAAGCACGTGGGCGAAGCCAGGCGGGCCGTGGCCTTGTCGTCCGGAGGGGTCCCATTCGTGTTCATGTGGCATGTCCTGCTGGGACATTACGACGAGATGATTCGCAAGCTGCTGTTAGGGTCCGGCATGAAGTTCGTCCCCAAATTAAGGCCGGAATACCTAAAAAAGGCGGACATGAAGGCGGCCAAGGTCCCGGATGCACGCAAGTTCAGGACGAGATACAAGAATAATTGACCGCGGTCAATGGCGGTCCAATTATACTCAATCGTGGCGGACGAAACGTGCATAGTCCACCCGCCTTGAAAAGCCACGTCAACATCCAGGCGGCCATCATCCCCCGCGCCAATCCTTAAAAGTGGTAGGTACCACCAGTTGTTTATATACCGCCCGCAACAAAAGCCTTAACATGTCCGAAAACAATGGAAATGGTGCCATGACCAAGTACACCGAACGGATGATAAAGGTCCGTGTCCCCATCCAGCCCGAAGAAGATCTGATAAAGCTGCTCGAGGAAACGACCAAAAAATTCGGGAGGAAGCTCTCGATGGCCGACATAGAGAATGTCCTCGAGGAAAGCTACGGTGATTGATTTGTATCTCGATTCCAACGTCTTCCTTTTCGCCGCCCTTGACACCGGAAAAACCGGAAATGATGCAAAGGTGCTTCTCAAAAAGGTCAGCGATGGCAGCGTAAAGGCCGCCATCTCCCCGCTGGTCCTGGACGAAGTCATGTGGGGCGTTCAGAAGATCATGGGGCGCGAATATTCGAACAGGTACGTGGCCGGTATCGTCTCGACCCCGTTCACATGGCTCGATATCGCGTTTTCCTGCGTGGAAACCGCCCGTTCATATTACAAGCAGGGACTCAACCCACGTGACGCCTTCCATGCGGCGGTCATGACTGATTACGGCATCAATGTCATTGTCTCGGAAGACGCCCACTTCGACAAAATCAAGGACCTTAAACGAATCAGCATAAAAGAGGCCTTTAAGGGCATTTGAGAGCCTGGCTGAACGCCATCGGACGAAGTTCTCTATCTGAAAGCATTACGTAAGCCATTGCCTAAACGGCAACAGGTGGCTTGCGCAAGGTCAGGATAGCTCTCAATCCAGAATCGCTACGCAAGCCGCCTCGGCGGCTTGCGCCCCGGTCATCTTCTGACCTATCCATATTCCAGGTGGTCTTTTACCCGTCGTCAAGCCGGCGACCCCGGTTTGTCATGGCGGCATTCCAAAAAATCGTCGTCGCGCTCGAATGTGGACGAGTTCAGCGTCCACATGAGAGCGCACCCAGCCGAAATCCATGTAGCGTCACGCCACCGGGGTCCAGTCCTCGATCTTCCCTTTATCCTTCGACGCCGCAATCCAGCCAGATAAAGGCAAGCCTGGTGGCGGTGGCGTCAAGGCACCAGAAAAATGGACCTTGGACGCGTCAAATTCCAAGCTGCCCAGAACGAGCTGCCGGCCCGCTTTTCACCGCCGAAGGTGCTGACGGGGGGCGTTCAGCCGCCGAAAAGCCCGCTCCAGCGGCGGCAGGAGCCATCCCAGCCTCAAAGGAGACTGCCACGGACGCTCAAACGGCCGAGATCGCTTCCACAACGGTCATTGGAGGTACGTCAGGCGCAGCCGTCACCGCAACGCTCGCGACCGGGCAGGACATCTCGATTGAAACGGCCGTAGAGCCCGGCCAACATATCGTCAACATGCATTTGACCATCACGAACAAGACCACCTTCAAGCTCGAGAAAATGACCCTGAAGCTGGTCTATGACGCCAATGCCTTGGCGCTCAAGACCGTCCCGGCCGAGTTCACCCAGACAGGCGACGACATCGCCTTGGGGACGATTGAGCCGTCCAGCACCCTGAAGCTGGCCATCGGGTTCGAACCGCTTCAATTGGCTGTGTCCGATATCGAAGGGCTGCTTATCTTCAAGAGCCGGCACGGGAAGCTCGAGACGCTGCTGGTGCCGAAGGTAACGGTTACGATCGAGCGGCCGCAGCTATTCACGGAGAGCAATATCTCCACGGCCAAGCTCATGAAACACGTCTCGGAAGAACTCGAATACTCAGGGGCCAAGATATTCACGATGCCGGCCGAGGTCAGGCCACAGATGGCGTTCGAGATCGGGAAGGCGGCGGTACAAAGGCACGATTTCAGGCTCGTGAACCAGTTTGCGGAGAAGGAGCCGTATATTGCTGAAGCCTGGTTCTATGGGCAGGCGAAAGGGACGGCGGATAAGCTGGTGGTACGTGTCCGATTTATTGGGGAGAAGAGCGCACTGGAGTTTTTCGTGCTGGGGACATCGTCTGGGCTTATGACGTCGATGGCCTTGTCCCTGAAGAAGGACCTGGTCAGCGAGATGATATCTAATGAGGTTAGGCCGGGCATCAAAGAGGTGACGGAGCCGGACGAGGCAAAGAGCATCACTTCGATGAGGACGTTGTTGGATAAGGAGCTTGGGGCGGAAAACGCGATAGAAAAATGAGATTGCAGCGTATTAAAGACAAAGAAATCAGATAAATTGCCATAGCGGCTTTTTAGTAACAGGCCCGCGGGCATAAGTTCTGCCTGACAGTGCGGTGTTTTTGGGGGGTTGCCTGAAGCACATCCATGCAACCAATCCGCCACCGGAACGAGACCATTTACCCGATTTTTGGAAAAAGTGGTAGGTACCACACAAAGTTAATAAACCCGGTACGCTCAAACTCTTAATGGAGACAATCATGCCCGACCCCCTGAATAACCAGTCTTCGATGGCTTTAAGTAGCCCCGGACCAATGAAAGCAGACATGCCCACGATCATCCGCAAGCGCCTGATAGTCTCCGGCAATGTCCAGGATGTCGGTTACCGTGCGCTCATCAAACGCAAGGCCCGGCGGCTGGGCATCCTCGGATTCTCCAAAAACCTCCCGGACGAGACGGTGGATATCGTATGCGAAGGTACCCCCGATGCATTGGCTAGCTTCATCACGTCCATCGAGGTGAAGGGCGACCCGGCAGATTCCTTCTCTCTCCATGTGACATCAATCAATGAGGCGCCGCCGCCGGAAGGCAAGCTAACGGTGTTTTATACCGATTATGGCAGGAAGTTGACAGAGGTCGAGACACAAACCTTCGACCGCGAAGAGATAATGGTCTTGCGCGCTGGGACATTGAACGACAACGTCGGCATCGTCGGACAGAATGTATGTGAAGTCGGCCAGAAAGTGGACTGTTTGGGGCAGAAAATAGACGGCCTCGGACAGAAAATGGATTGCGTCGGCCAGAAGGTGGACGGCGTCGGCAAGGCCGTCGAAGGCGTCGGCCAGAAAGTTGATTCCATGCACTTGGACGTGAACACGCGTTTCGACCACATGGCCGAGCATTACGACATGATCGCCCTATCGCTCAAGGAAGCGATCGTCCACATGGACCGCAACGCCGAGAAGACGGACAGGGCGATAGAGAAGAGCCGGAAGGAGACCGTGCTGGCCGTCCGGAAAAGCCAGAAAGAGACAACCAGAATCCTGGCAAAGAACCACAAGGAAACAACTGCGGAACTGTCCGCCGCCCGGAAGGATTTTGCGGCATCCAACCGTGAACTTGCCGGAGCGGTCAAGTTCATGATCAGGAAGCTCTCCGACAAGCCCGCCCGAAAGCGGCCGGCAGGGAAGCGGAAACGGTAAAGGGTGTTGCGCAAGCCGCTTGAACGACGGCAAGGTGCGGCTTGCGACAGGTTACAAAAATGCCAGCTGTAATCGTTACGCAAGCCGCCCGAGGCGGCTTGCGAATCGGACGATTTTTCTCCATCCATAAGTGTTCCGCAAGCCGCATCGGCGGCTTGCGCCTGTCGAAGCTTTCGGCCCCGGCAAAGCGCGGCGTCATCCGTGACCGTCGTCCAACCACCGTAAAATGACTGCCGAGGCGCTTCCAAATTATCGTGCGACCGCCGCAGGGCCGGCGTTCAGACGGCCCGCAGGCGGTCGCCTCCAGCAAAAAGACACATCGTAACCCATTCATAATCCCGAGGACTAGATAAAATGTCGAACCCACCAGCAATCATCCTAGGAACAAGACCGGAAATCATCAAAATGGCCCCAATCGCCGCCGAACTCGGCCATCTTAACCACCCCTTCCAATTAATCCATACAGGCCAGCACTACTCCCGCAACATGTCCGAGATATTCCTCCGTGAGCTCGGCATGCCCCCGTTAACCCATTTCCTCAATATCGGCAAGGGCACCTCCTCCCAGCAATTGGCCAAATGCCTCATCGGCCTCGAAAAGCTCTTTCTTGGCAACCCTCCCTCCGTCATCCTCGTCGAAGGCGACACCAACACTGTATTAGCCGGCGCGTTATCCGGCTCCAAACTAAACATCCCGGTCGTCCATGTCGAAGCCGGCCTAAGGTCAAACGACTTCCGTATGCCAGAAGAATACAATAGGCGTGTAACAGACCACGTCTCAACCATTTTGCTTGCCCCAACCCAGAACAATGCCCGCAACTTGCGCAACGAACACGTAGCAGGCAAAGTCTTCGTAACCGGCAACACCGTAATCGACGCATGCCTGAGAAACCTCCCCATCGCAGAGAAGAAAAGCACAATCCTCTACGACCAGGACCTCGAGAAAGACTCCTACGCCCTCGCAACCATCCATCGCGCCGAAAACGTCGACAACCCCCAAACCCTTTCAAACTTCATCGAAATCTTCGAACGGAGCCCCCTGCCCGTCATTCTCCCGCTCCACCCGCGCACCGTGAAGAACTGCAAGAGGTTCGGCCTCTGGGAGCATATCATCCACGGCACCAATATTGGCGTAATAGAGCCGGTCGGGTACTGGGATTTCCTGGTCCTGATGGCCAATTGTGGCTTTATAATGACAGACAGCGGCGGTATTCAAGAAGAAGCGACCGCCCCAAATATCCGCAAGAAATGCTTCGTTCTCAGGACATCCACAGAGCGGCAAGAAGCCGTGGATGCCGGGTTTGCGGAGCTTGTGGGTGTGAAACCAAAACCGGTCGTTAAAAGGTTGTGGGATTGGATCGAAAACGATTGGAGCGTGCCGAAAAGGAAGAGCCCGTTTGGGGACGGAACTGCCGCTGAAAAAACGGTTGAGATACTGAAAAAGGCTGGTTATTGCTAATTATACTGCTGGTCGCCTACCATGTCCCACCGAAAAACAACCGCAAACCATCTCTCCAGCAAAGCCGAATCGCTCGAATCCGCCGCAGCCTCAGCATACACATGGTCCTTCACCCGCAGAATCCTCAGAACCCACGTCTCGGCCCTCGAGCTCTCGCAGAACTCCCTTCTCGGCCCGGACGAGTTCTTCAAACTCCTAGAAAACATCGATCTCACCGAATCCCTCCATACAAAGCTCGACCGTGACAAGATCGCCAACATCCCGATAAATGTCCGGGACCAGTTCCTGCGGCAATACCTGTCCGCCTGCATAACCGGCATGGCCGAGAACCAAGGAGTGCTCGTCCCGCTCAAAGGCTCCGCCCTGGTGAGCTTCCCAAACCCCGCCCAAGGCCAACAGACAGGGACCCCAGTTCCAGCTCCTCCAAAACCTGAAGACGGCTCATACATATCGATCAACCCCGCGACAGCGCCCTTCGAATCCCAAATACCGTGTTTCCATGGAACCTTCCTCGGAATGCTCCAGACCCGTCTTCAAAAGCTCCTAAAAACCAAAGGCATCTATCCCACCGATGCGGACAACGAGGTGGAATTGGACGCCCTGATGGAGCTCGCATTCGACAAGATCACCGAAGAGCGCATGTTCGGCGAGTGTAGGGCGGCAACAACGGAATATTTCCGATTGTTGCTCGGCGAGAAGGAACCGGCCGCCGTGACGGTCGTCTCGAAGACCGGAGGGCCGTTCGTGTTCCTCTGGCTGATGTCATCCGGGTTGCTGGACGATATGATAATCAGTCTCTTGGGCGGAACGCCCCTGATGCAGGCTAAGGAGCCGGCCGGGCCGTACGGGAACATCCATTTCGAGCCGACGGACTTCGGGAACAAGGTCGGGCTCTGGAAGCTGGACCCGGAAGCCAAATGAGGATTGTTATGTTCTCCAGTCATTATCGTTACGCAAGCCGCAAGAAGCGGCTTGCGAATGGTGGTGAGAGTTCAGCGGATGAAATCGTTACGCAAGCCGCGAATGGTCCTCATGAGCGGTTTGCGCCCGGCGTGTCTTCGCCCCCATCCACCATCCAGGCGTCCTTTCCCCGTCGTCCCCCCGCCGCAATAACCCTGCCGAGGCCTATCCAAAATGTCGTCCGCCCGCTGTAGGGCCGGCGTTCAGCCGGCCCGAAGGCGGGCGGCCGCGTTAATTAGACGTTCTTAACCCCAAAAATTATCGTGATATCCATGCGTAAAACATCCCCCAAAAAACCAATCGTAAAAGCCCCCCTTCCGCCCAAAGATTGCGTCATATGCTACTTCCCAACAATAAACTCCCGTATTTACTGCGAACGCTGCCGCCCTCACATAATGTCCCGCAAGATCGACAAGATGAAACGGCGACGGGCTCTCATAGCCGCTTTGGACCGATTCAGCAACCTATTCCTGTGCCAAATCTCCCACCAGCCCGTCGAGCTAGTGGACCGTTCCAGCCATAAATGGATCCAATTCGATCATATCACCCCCATCAAAACAAGCGAGTTCCAGGTCCTATGGGCCGTCTTCAACGAAATGAAGGGCCGATTGACCGACAACGAGTTCCGGAATCTTGTCAAAATGCTCCGGGACCGATGGCTCGGTACACCCTTCGACAGGTCCAAGGCCAAGTTCGAATACTGGAACCGGACAAAACCGAAGCTGACCTTGGCATTGCGAGCGACCGGGCCGATAGAAGACTTACCCTTCGGCGAGACGCCGACCGATAACTGTTGCATCTGCGGCGACACGTCCCACCCCAAATCCATTTATTGCCCCAGATGCCGCCGGTTCTTCCGTTCGGAGCGTGAAAATGTAGCCCGTCGAATGGCCATGCAGGCCGCCTGGGACCCGGTCAGGCGGAAGTTCATATGCTTCTACACGGGCGTCGAGCTCGACGAAGACGATATGAGCAACCCATGGCTCATCTCGTTCGACCGCGCGATACCGGAAAAGAAGGGCGATCTGGTGGTGGCGGCGCTTTGGGTCACGCTAATGAAGGTGGACCTGGCCCGGTTTGAGTTCTATCCAGTTGTGAATGAGCTGGCGGCGTGCTTTGAGACCGGTAAGGCGTTCGACAAGGGCGTTTGCGAGTTCAAGTATTGGGAAAGAAAGGCGAACGGGACGAGGAAGCTGAAGCTGTTTCCGTTGGTCTGACGGGAGACGGCTTGGCAGTTTTATAGCAGGTTTCCCGGGCGGATAGACTGGATTTTACCCGGGGACGATTGTTTGGAGAAGCTTAGGCCACGTTTCGAAATCTAATCGATATTATTAAATATTCCCAATGATATACACCATAGTAACGGTATATGATACTCTGGTGGCCATAAATGAGAATCCAGCTCCTCGACATCCTCGCAAAGACCAACAAGGCGTTCACGATATCCCAAGCCTACAAAGCTTGGGGCGCAGGCGCCGCCACGAAGATGCTCCTTTCCAGAATGGAAAAGATCGGCTGGATAGACCGCATCGAGAAAGGAAAATATCTGATCTTGCCTCTTGGGACAGGAAAAGGCAAATACACTCTGCATGAGTTTGTCATCGGGTCGATGCTGGCACGACCGGCCATTATCGCCTATTGGAGTGCGCTCCATCACCACGGAATGACCGAGCAGGCCCCGTCGACCGTGTTCATCCAGACAACGAGCCGCAGAAAAAGCATGGTCAAAAAAGTCTTCGGCGTCACATATCGGTTCATCAGGATTCGCCCGGCCAAATTCTTCGGCGCGAACAAGGAATGGCTCGATGAAACGGAAGTCCTTGTAACGGACAAGGAAAAGACCGTCATCGACTGCTTGGACCGGCCGGACCTTTGCGGCGGGGTCGTGGAAGTCGCCAAGGGAATCGAATCAGCCACCCTGGACCATGGAAAGCTCGCTGATTACGCTTCGAGAATCGGCAACACGGGCGCAGGACGGCGGCTAGGATTTCTACTTGACAGGGCAGGAAAATCTTCGTCTGAGATTTCACGGCCGAGCGCCCGGAACTATCTGCTTCTCGACCCCACCATGCCCCTGTCAGGGAAAAAGAACGGTAAATGGCGGCTGATCATCAATTTGGATGACAAGATGCTGGGGGCTCTTGAATGATACCATACCTCGAGCTCCGTTTGGCCGCCAGGAACGCAGGCGTGCCGGCGTCCACGATCGAGCGGGATTATGTGCAGAACTGGTTCCTCTGCGTTTTGGCGTGGAACAATCTGGCTTTGAAAGGGGGCACTGCGATCCGCAAAGCCTACATCCCAGATTACCGTTTCTCCGATGATCTGGATTTTACCCTGATTTCATCCATTGAAATGGAAAAAGTCCAAGCCACGGTGAACGCAGCCGTTGAGAATGTGAAAAAGGTCGGACAGATCCAACTAAAAGAGGCCAAGAGCATCGCCGAGGTGGAAAACGGTTTCACGATGGCGTTGCGCTTCAGTCTTCAGGAAAGCCCTTACAACACGATAAAGATCAAACTCGATTTCACGAAGGCCGAGAACGAGCAAATCCTGACGCCGCTGCAACCCAGGCCTTTAATACACAGGTATTCCGACGAATGCGTCACGAGCCTCACCTGCTACTCGCTCGAAGAGATGACCGCAGAGAAGATACGAGCCCTGTTCCAACGGACCCGGGCGAGGGACTTGTACGATGTCTGGTACCTTCTGAGCCATGGTCATATGAAAGAATCGGCCATACGGGAGATATTCCGTAAAAAGTCCGAGAAGAAGGGCGTGACCGTGGACATCAGGGAGTTCGAGGAAAGAAGGGCCGATTTTCAGGCTGCGTGGAAAGGTTCTCTGGCCCATCAGATGAAAGAGGTTCCCAATTTCAAGCATGTTTTTGATTGGGTGATATCAGCGATTCCGAGGTTCGGTGAAAATATCCAGCCTAAGAAATGATTTGTCCATGAAATAGGCGGTTCGGGAAATTTCTATCATCTTTATCCGAAAGGCACTTGAACCTCTTGCGCATTAACCGCCTATAGCGGTGATTTCCTGCCCGGTCGCGGCGACGTCAAAACTGCGAGGGAATACGAACGAAAGATTCGTAACCTCCTCCAATATCAGAACCCGGCAGCGTGGCAGATGGCCGCCCGGCTGCTGCAGGAGGCCGGCAGAAACCGGAAGGTCTCGGCGAGGCAGCTCGAGCACCTGCGAAGTCTTTTCGGGCCGAAGCTGAGCAAGGAATGGTGCCAGAACACATCGAAGGGCTGATTGCCCGCGATCATCGTTGCGCAAGCCGGGGTCGATTGCGCGGCGGTTTGCGGATGGTGAGAGAGCTGCCAGTTGAATTTGTTACGCAAGCCGCTGGAAAGAGAGCAATGAGCGGTTTGCGAATGGATTGCTTTCAGCCCTCCAAATTGCCTGGTGGCCGTTTCGTCAAACCGGCATCCCTGGACCCCGGTGTATTCTTGGAGCCAATCCAAGAATCGTCGTAAGCACGCCGGCAAGCACGGGTTCTCCGTGCTTGACGGCATGCTTGCCCAGCCGAATGCGGTTGGAGTCCCGTCGCGGGGTCCGGTTCTTGGCTTTGCAGCAATGACATAATCCACCCGGAATACTTGCTCGCAGGTCGCGGTGGCGTTAAGGAATCCTCCAAAGAGGACATTGTCGGGGACGATTTCTGAATGATTGTTAAGGAGCTACCAAGGCGTTTCGAGACCGGAGAGTCGTTTCGCTTGGATGTCTTGAAGTTCGGGTTCTGGACCGGGCTGCCGTAGCGCCTTTTTCGTTTTGGGCCCGCGGGCGCAGGTTCTGCCCGCCAGGGCGGTGTTCTCGGGGTAGCGCAGGCCACGTCACGGCGATTCGGCCAGCGCCCATCCTTTTGTAATTTTCCTCTCTTTCTCTTCAGGCCCTCTTCCTCACAACCTTCGGTCGCCGCCGGTCTGCCCGCATTCCGGGATGTAGCAAGTTACATTCACGAATTCGCATTTCTTCTTGCACATGGGGCATACTTCGGGGGGTACCCGGGCCGAGAGCTGATAGCCGCACATCGAGCACTTCCATTCCGTCATGGTTCCACCTGACTTATTACCAGGCCTTGGAAAATCCACGGTATATATATCCCATTGCCAAATTTGTGCATGGACGCCAGCGAATTCCCGGCAACCGTTATCGATCCGTTCGGCCCATCGCCGTTTCCCGGCGAACCGGGCGGATGAATCATCCCCGGAGCTTGAAGAAAAGCTCTGGCACCGCCTGCAAAGGTACTTCAAAAACGGCCTTACTTGGCCCGCTCTTCACCGGATGGCGGCCCGTCCCCCGGAGATTTTCTCTTCCTCAGGACCGCAAAGCCCGCGATTCCCGCCACCGCTATCAACAGAACCGGCATCCACAGCAGGCCCACGAGGCCTCCATTATTCTCGTTCAACGACGGCTCCACCGTGACGATGACCCGGTCCTCGCCCCGGTTGCCGGCCGCGTCGAGGACGGTCAGGACTATCTCGTAGACGCCCGGCCTGTCGAACTTGAAGGATACATTTTCCCCCTCGAGGCTCAGAGCCTTCCCGGTGTAAGTGAAGTTCCAGTAGAATCTCTCAATGCCCAGGTTGTCCGTGGAGAGCGACCCGTTCATTGCGACGGAGCTACCGGCCAGGACCTTCCGGTCCGGTCCGGCGTTCGCCACCGGCGGCGTGATGTCCCTGACGACCAGGGTCAGGGCGTCCTGGCGCCACGATCCCGCCGCATCGGACACATTGACGATGACCTGATAAACGCCCGGGATATTGAATGTGAAGGACGGCGAGACGCCGTAAAGGACGACCGTCCGGGTCCCGTAATCGAACGTCCAGGTATAGTTGACGATGCCGACGTTGTCGGAGCTATTGCTGCCGTTGAAGATCACCGGGGTGCCCTCATCAACCAGGAGGTCCGGGCCGGCATCGGCGACCGGCGTCGTGATGTCCTTCACGGTCACCGTTGTCGTGTCCGTGCCCCGGTTGCCGGCGGCATCCGCGGCGTTCAGGGTCACCAAAAAGATTCCCGGATTTTCGAACTCGTATGTCGGCCGGGCTCCGTCGAGCGTAACGGGCGCCCCGTCATTGAAGGTCCAGGTGCAATCGACGACCCCGACATTGTCCGAACTCCCGCTGGCATCGAATGCCACCAGGGTCCCTTCGTCAACTATCCGGTCCGGGCCGGCATCGGCGACGGGTGCCGTCACATCGATCACCGTGACCGTCATCGTATCGGTGTCCCGGTTGGCGGCGGCATCCGTGACGTTCAGCGTCACGACGAAGATGCCCGGACCGTCGAATCGATACGTCGGGCGGACCCCGTAAAGGGTCTTGGGAGCTCCGTCCATGAAATCCCATGAATGGCTGACGATCCCGACATTGTCCGTGCTGGCGCTTCCGTCAAATGTGACGGACGTGCCTTCATCGACGGTCTGGTCCGGGCCGGCGTCGGCGGATGGCGCCGTTGTGTCGTTCACCGTGACGGTCATGAGGTCAATGTCCCAGTTGCCTTTGGCATCCGTCACATTGAGCGTAACAACGAATGTCCCCGGGTCGTCGAACCGGTGTTCCGGTCGAGCCCCGCAAAGTATGACGGGAAACGCCTCCGTGAATGTCCAGGTGTAATTGACTATTCCGGTGCTGCCGCTGCTCCCGCTCCCGTTGAATGTCACCAGGGTCCCCTCATCGACCGTCTGGTCCGGGCCGGCATCTGCAACGGGTCCCGGCATGACATTCACCGTTACGGTCATTGCAGCATTGTCCCACTTGCCAATGGCATCCGTGACGTTCAGCATCACAACGAAGGTTCCCGGTCTTTCGAACAGGTGCTTTGGCTGAACGCCAAAGAGCGCGACGGGAACCGCGTCGGTGAATGTCCACGTGTAATTGACTATATCGGTGCTACCGCTGCTCCCGCTCCCGTTGAATGTCACCAGGGTCCCCTCATCTACTGTCTGGTCCGGGCCGGCATCCGCGACGGGTCGCGCTTTTTCGTTCACCGTGACGGTCATGGTGTCACAGTCCCAGCGGCCAAAGGCATCGGAAATGTTCAATGTCACGCTGTAGACGCCTGGGACAGTGAACGTGTGCGATGGCGCGACCCCGTAAAGCGTTGTGTTGCCGGTGCCATCGTCGAAGCCCCAGGTGTAGTTGGCCATGCCGACGCCGTCCGTGCTGGAACTGCCGTCCAAGGTCACCAGCGTGCGCTCAGGGACGGTCTGGTCGGGACCGGCGTTCGCCTTCGGGAGAATGGCAAGCTGCCAGGTCAATAGCGGGTATGTGATGTTCTCGACCATGCACCAGATATCGGCAAAATCCCATCCGGCATCCGTGAACGTACTTTGGGTCTTCATCAGTGCCGTGGGCCTTCCCAAACCGCCATCACTGGTCTTTTGACCCGATGTCTCGTTGTCCCAGAAAGAGTTCGACACCGTGCCGTTTGCGTTCAATCCCACGAGCCCGCCTGAATTTTCCCCGGTTCCGGTGACATTCCCCGAGGAATACGAGTTGGAAAGCAAGCTGTAATTGTTGAATCCCGCGAGCCCGCCGACATCCCGATCTCCGGTCACGTTCCCGGTGGCATAAGAGTTGTTCACGCTGCTCCCGGTCTTGGCTCTGTTGGGCGCGAGGCGTCCGAGGAGCCCGCCGACATCATGATCTCCGGTCACGCTCCCGGTGGCATACGAGCTGCTCACCTTGCTACTATAGTTTTTGCCAGAGCAGCTTCCCACGAGCCCGCCGGCATCTCCGTTTCCGTTCACATTTCCCGTGGCATGCGAATTGCTCACCGTACCATCCAGGAGGTTTCCGACGAGCCCGCCGACCCCGGTATTTCCTTTCACGTTCCCCGTGGCATACGAGTCGATCACCGGACCAACATAGCAACTGCCTGCGAGCCCGCCGACAGAAGAGTTACCGTTCACGTTCCCCGTGGCATACGAGTTGATTATCGTGTCCTGGATAAAGGTGGCTCTTCCCACGCCTGCAATAGAGGAAACTCCCACGAGCCCGCCGACACCCCGGGCCCCGCTCACATTCCCTGTGGCGTGCGAGTTGTTCACCATACCGAAGTTGAAGCCAACGAGCCCGCCGACCTGATCCCCGGTCCCGTTCACATTCCCCGTGGCATACGAGTTGTTCACCGTGCCGCTGCCAGTGACGAATCCCACGAGCCCGCCGACCCCATCACCGGTTCCGTTCACATTCCCCGTGGCATACGAGTTGTTCACCGCGGCGCCCAGGAAGAGACCTCCGACGAGCCCTCCGGAACAACTGCGACCCTCTATCCGACCGCCGAGAATTCCGAGGTTCATGATCGTGCCAGCATCATTGAACCCGAACATGCCCAGACAGGCTCCGAAGGACAGGTTGAGGTTCAGGTTCGATATGGTATGGTTATCGCCATCGAATACGGCCTTGAGATAAGGGATGTACAATCCGGAATCGTTGGATAGGTCCAGGTCAGATGCCAGGCGGAACCCGTAATCTGCAGCATGCGCGAATCCCAAAAGATCCCGGAGCCCCTGGACTTTGCTTATTTCGTACCATCCGCCGGAAGGAGAGAGAAAGTCGCTGTAATCCGATATGTCCAAAGATAGATCATTTGAGAACCAATCACGATACTGGGCATCGAAAAGGCCACCCATGGTGATATGGTGCCCACCGTTGATCGACACGTCATCGATATTGTAATGGCAGTTGGGCATTGTATCGTAGACATCGGTCCCGCTGAACATCGAATTGGAGGCATCGATCCCGATGATCCCTCCGACATTGCTGGTACCGTTCACGCTTCCCGTGAAATATGAGTTCTTGACACAACTGACGAAGCTACCTACGCTGCAGCTTCCCGCGAGCCCGCCTACCAACTTAGTTCCGTTCACGTTCCCCGTGGCGTGCGAGTTGTTCACCGTGCCTAAGTTCGTGCCCACGAGCCCGCCGATCTCAGAACCGGTTCCGGTCACGTTCCCCGCGGCATACGAGTTGTCCACCGTAGCACTTGCCTGTCCCACAAGCCCGCCGACATAACTGATTCCGTTCACATTCCCCGTGGCATACGAGTTGTTCACCGTGCCATGATAGACCCTTCCCGCGAGCCCGCCGACATTTCTACCTCCGGTCACGTTGATATCGATAACGCCTAGGTTCTTCATCGAACTGTCCTTGCCGGCATATCCGAACAGGCCGATATTATCGGTTCCCGGGCGATTGATGAAAAGTCCCCTGATGACGTGGCCCTTGCCATCCAGCGTGCCGTTGAAAGTGTAGGTCTTGTTCCCTATGGGAGCGAAGCCGGCCCCGTCGTTCCAGTTCACGGTATCGGAAGCATCGATGTCGTTGGCAAGCTCGAATGACCCGTCCAGGTCCAGGTTCATGTTCTGGAGGTCGGAGACGTCGTAGATAAGCGTCGCGGCCCGCGGGCCGGTCCCCGCATCGGCCCGGTCGACCCCGGAGGCTGCCGAGGCGTCAGCTATTAGCAGCAGCGCCAGAATTGCAGCGGTCCTTCTAGCCGGGAGTCTCATCTTGATATCGAATCGGGACCCTGATTTATATATTTTGTTGAACAAGCATCGAAAAGTGGGCATTCGAGCGATGCCAGGGGGGCAATGCGGGCAATGCTGCCACATTTCAGGCTGATTTACTGGACACCGCGACCTAATAAACACATTAATACACTCTTTGATGGTCGCCCTCCGGACATGGCCCTATATAAGCCGATGGGCTTCAAAGGAGACACCGGCCGGATTTTTGGCCGTTGCGGACTGACTGGAGAACCCGGGTCTCTCAACGCCGGAGCTTCACGAACCGCTCCAACACCATCTGAACCTTCTTGTCCGACAAGATATCCTTTGCGCTCCACGCATCCATCCCGTATTTCTTCATGTACTCATACGGTAGGAATCCAAACCCTTTGGCCCCCCACGATTTCCCCCACGAGTTCTTGAACTTCCAAAGCTTCTTCTTGTCGTCATATCCGACGATACAAATAGCATGCCCACCGGCTAAAACATCATTCTTGCCCGGCATCTTCACGATCCCGGTCTTTTCGGCCGTTCCCCAGGCATCATAGTAAACCTCGACACCAGCCACAAACGGCCCGTTCACAACGAGCGACTCCTTCATCTCTGCGTCCGTCTTGAGCGTCACATATTTCTCGGTCCGGTACGGTTTGGCCAATTCATCGGCGTTAGGACAAGCCTTGTCCTGCTGGTGGGGCTTGTAAGGCCAGCAACTCTGCGGCGGCACGCCGTTCTTGTTCAGCACTTTCATGGCGGAACGGATGTCGGTGCCTTCTTCATCGTCAGGGTACCCGTCGATTTTCTGGGCGTTGGAGTAGACATAACGGACCGAAAGCTGGACGGTTTTCTTCCACTCGGTCTTTTCCTGGTACTCTTTCATCCCGTCCACGGTCGCAAAGCCGACGCAGGTGCCTTCATCGCCCTGGTCGGAGACGGGCGTCATCTTCTTCGAGTAGTCGATTCTGGGCGGGAGCTTGACCTTGAGCGCCGGAGGGATGCGCGTCAGGGGCAGGTCGCGGCGGTCGACCGGGTCCTTGAGGCAGCCGAGGGCATGCTTGAGTTCGGGCATGGCTATTTGATTGTCGCAGGAGGTTTATAAACCATTTGTGGTATCTACCACTTTTTACACTATTGCGGCAATCCGTGGTTGCCGGCCATCGACAATCCGGGCGAAACCCCCATATACGATTTTGCCCGTTCCAGGCTCTCCTGGGACACCGTGGAGAACCGGG